>JAAUYF010172661.1_pt1 | contig 10388 bp, 9 predicted proteins | sample 7278051 | NCBI WGS metagenome assembly JAAUYF01 (sample SAMN14350202, study PRJNA611818) | marine sediment metagenome | isolation source: surface marine sediment (0.6m) | place: French Polynesia: Moorea | collected 2018-08 | reverse complement strand
TGATTTGATAGACCCAAGCAGTGCTGAAATACTGTTCTTAGGATGTAAGTCAATTAGTAAATGTACATGGTCATCCTCACCTTTGCATTCAAGTAGAATGCAGTCGTTTTTGACTAATACATTACCTGCTATTTCTGTTAATCGCTCTACCATTGGTTGAGTTAAGCATTTCCTGCGGTAAGCTGTGACAAAGTAGGTATGTACTTGAATAGAGAATACAGAATGGGAACCTTTTCTATATTGACTTGAAATAATATTCGACTGATTGGTATAGTAGTTAAAGATTAGCACAGCAAGTAAATGGCCACAAGGCTTGTAACTGTTGGCTAAAATATGGTATTATCTATGAAAATCTGAGATTATCTGTTTTATGTTACTTGGATTTAAAACTGAACTACACCCCACAAACCAACAAAAAACATTACTAGCTAAACATGCTGGTGTGGCTCGTCATGTCTGGAATTGGGGATTATGGCTGACTAGAAATATCCTGACTCACAATTCCAATAATCCTGATAGTAAACTTAAATTTCCCACATCTATCGACCTGCATAAACTTTTAGTAGCAATGGTTAAACCTAATAACTATTGGTACTATGAAGTATCTAAATGTGCACCTCAATATGCTTTGAGGCATTTATCTTTACTCTTGGAAACGTTGCTTTACGCTCATGTCTGGTCAACCTAGATTTAAGAAAAAAGGTAAAGATGATAGTTTTACTCGTATCGGGCTCAATATCGGTAGGTTTTAATCAGATTAAATTACCAAGAATTGGATGGATTAAAACTTATGAAATACTGCCCGATAATATTAATCCCAAGTCAGTAACTATTAGTAGGGCATCTAATAGATGGTTTGTCAGTTTCAAAGAAGAAAGAGAATGTCAAATTACTGAGAAATCAGCAGATATAGTTGGTGTAGACTTAGGAATTAAAACTTTAGCAACATTGTCAACAAGTGAAGTGTTTGATGGTGCTAAACATATGCAAAAAATTAGAATCTAAACTATCACGATTGCAATACCGCTCGCAGGCATAAAACCAAATTTTCGCTCTAACTGGAGGGCAGCACAGCTAAAAATAGCTCAGTTACATTGCTGAGAATAGCTAACATCAGGAAAGATACATTGCATAAACGCGCCTACTTATTTGGCTCTTAACCACAGTCAAATAGTAATAGAAGACCTTAATGTATCAGGTATGATGTCAAACCAGAAGCTGGCTAAAGCTGTGGCCGATATGGGTTTTTATGAGTTCAGAAGACAGGCGCGAGTATAAGTGTCAACTATACGGCTCTAAGTTAATCGTTGTTGATAGATGGTTTCCTAGCTCTAAGACTTGCAGTAGGTGTGGTCAGGTGAAGGAGTCTCTGTCCTTATCAGAGCGCATTTTCAATTGCGAACATTGCAATTTCAGTTGCGATTGCTCCGCAACGAACCGCGCGAACGAGACTTAAATGCAGCGTTAAATTTAGCTATGGCGGTCAGTTCGACCGTGACAGCCAGAGGAGCTGGATAACGCCGACGTTGCCGAGTGGGAAGCAAGAATAGAACAGATAATCATAGATTTCTATAGATTATCATAGGTTTCTAAGAACGGTATCTGTTAATTTATCTGCTATTCCTGAAATCCAATTTTCATCTTGTTTAGTGTAACTACGAGGTGCATTTGCACCTAAAATCATTACACCATTATTGCCAAGAGGTTGACAAATTACACCTTGAGTATTTTCTGGTAAATAATTAAATTCAATACTACCTGGATAAACTTTTAGATCTACTAAATAAATTGGTTTTTGTTTCTCCAAAACTCGCTTTAAAATAGCTCCTGGTTGTACTTCTGATTCAGATGGTAAAATTCCTCTTCTTAATAAGATTTTGCCTTGATACCAGATAATAACAGTTTTAGTAACTGTATTAGTTAATAGTAAACTAGAAGCCCAAGCCAGTTCAGTTTTGACTATCTCTGATAATTCTGGCAATAATTCAAATCCTGATTCACCAATTAATTTAACAGTATCAGGAGAGCGTGGTTGTATTTGTTGCCAAAGTAAACCAGTCAAAATCAACAAAGCACTTAAAATTACTCCTACTACATCGGAACGAGCTTGAGAAGCTAAAAGATTAGGGGTGAAAAATCTATTAATCATTAGTAAAGTTCCACCTAATCCTCCTGCTATTATCGGGAGCATTCGTAATACTTTATTTGGGTCTGATTGAGTCATATTATCAATTATCAGTTATTTGGTTATCAGTATATCTGGCTAAAGTTACTAATAGACCTCTCCAAAAATCCAAAATAAAATCAATTATTATCGGTAAATTATCAATTAATTCTCCCTAATCCCTACTCCCTGCTCCCTCTTTTTTGAAGTTACTAATAATTAGCTAACTTTTGAATACATAACTTTAACAATATAGTGCTTCTCAAGTTACTGAGATACAGTTGTTTTTCTGATTTTATACTCCCCTACTCCCTACTCCCTCCCTATATTTCAACCAATCTCACCAGGTTCAGTAATGCGTTGGAATAAATAACCAGTACCTCGTGCAGTTAAAATCAATTCTGGGTTACTTGGATCTTCTTCCAATTTAGCTCTGAGCCGAGAAATATGAACATCAACTACTCGCGTATCTACATGACGCTCTGGAGTATAACCCCAAACTTCCTGCAAAATTTCAGAACGAGAAAAAGGTTCTCCAGAACGACTTACCAATAACTCCAATAAACTAAACTCCATACCAGTCAGTCTAATCCTTTCATCCCCTTTATAAACCTGACGCTTATTTGTATCTATTCTAATACTACTTACTTGAATAACACCAGAACTGGGAATACCATTAGCTCCATTTTTATCCACTCGACGTAATACAGAACGAATTCTTGCTTCTAATTCTTTTGGAGAAAAAGGCTTCACTACATAATCATCAGCACCTAACTCTAAACCTGTGATTCTATCTGCAACATCTCCCAAAGCAGTTAGCATAATTATGGGAATATCTGACTCTTTCCGTAACTCTTGACAGACACCATAACCATCTAATTTAGGCATCATCACATCTAATACCACTAAATCTGGCTCTGTCTTGTGAAAAGTTTCCAAAGCTTCTTCCCCATCAGCAGCCGTAACAACATCATAGCCAATCATTGACAGTCGAGTTTCTAAAATTCGACGGATACTTGCTTCATCATCAACAACCAATATTTTTTCTTTATGATTTTCCAATTTTGCTAAATCTCCTTAACTAAGCTTTATGATTATATTAATTTTTTTAACTCTATCATCAAACAGGACAACAGAAATTACCATTGTTTACTACTCCTAAGCTTAGAATTAGTTCAACTTTAGGCTTTTTTATATTTGCTGGTAAATATTAAATTATTTTAAGAAATGCCAAAACAGAAAACAAAGTATGTTTGTCAAGAATGTGGGTATGAGTCCTCCCAATTTATGGGCAGATGTCCTAGTTGTAAGACTTGGAATTCTCTAAAAGAGGAGATAGAACAAACAACTGTAACTACTTTACAAAGACTGGGACTGACGGATATTGGCATTGGCTCTCAACCATCTGAATCCGATCAATCTTCTGGTCAACCAAGAGCATCTTTTTTATTATCTCAGATTTCTGACCAAACTTTGTCTAGAATGCCTTCTGGGTTTGAAGAGTTAGACAGGGTACTTGGTGGTGGAATTGTTCCTGGTTCTTTGGTGTTAATTGGTGGAGAACCTGGTATTGGTAAGTCTACTCTTTTGTTACAAGTGGCTAATGAGTTGTCTAGTAGATGTCGGGTTTTGTATGTGTCGGCGGAAGAGTCTGGACAACAGGTGAAATTACGTTCGCAACGTTTAATTGTCAATTTCAATAATGAAGAAGAAGTAGAAGAAAATAAGAATAATGTTTCAAATGTTGAGATGGATGAGAATTTATCCTCGAATGAAAATCAAGAAAACAATAGCAATTCTGAATCTATAGAATCTTCTACTACTGATTCTCAGGAAAATTTATTTTTATTACCAGAAACAGATTTAGAAGTAATTTTGAGAGAGTTGGAATCTCTCAAGCCATATTTAGCAGTAATTGACAGTATTCAAACTATTTATTTTGCTTCTTTGACTTCTGCTCCAGGTTCGGTTGCTCAAGTTCGGGAATGTACTTCCGCTTTGATGCAGGTGGCAAAACGGGAAAATATTACTTTATTAATAGTCGGTCATGTAACTAAAGATGGTGCTTTAGCAGGTCCTCGTGTTTTAGAACATTTAGTAGATACAGTTTTATATTTTGAGGGCGATCGCTTTGCTTCCCACCGTTTGTTGCGCTCTATGAAAAATCGTTTTGGTGCTACTCACGAAATTGGAGTATTTGAAATGGTGGCTAATGGTTTAAAAGAAATATTAAATCCATCAGAATTATTTCTCGGAAGTAGGGATGAGTATTCTTCTGGAACTTCTACAGTTGTATCCATGGAAGGTACCCGCCCAATAGTTGTAGAAATTCAAGCTTTAGTAAGTCCGGCAAGTCACGGTTCCCCTCGACGTTCGACTACTGGAATTGATAGTAGTAGGTTACAACAGATTTTGGCAGTGTTGGAAAAAAGGGTAGGCATTCCTTTATCAAAGTTGGATACTTATGTGGCGACCGTGGGAGGTTTGAGTGTGGAAGAACCTGCCGCAGATTTAGGAATAGCTATTGCTGTAGTGGCTAGTTTTCGCGACCGAGTAGTTGACCCCCGAACTGTTTTGTTAGGAGAAGTAGGATTGGGTGGGCAAGTCCGACCTGTGTCTCAGTTGGAGTTGAGATTAAGGGAAGCTGCTAAGTTAGGTTTTAAAAAGGCAATTATTCCCAAAGGTCAGCAACCGCCGGATTTAGGAATGCGTATTTTGCCCATTGCTAAGGTGATAGATGCAATTATTGCTTCTATTCCGGCGCAACCTCCAACTATGGGAAGTTGAGGTTTTTTTGTTAAAAGTTATTAGCTAGGAAGTTAAGTTTCCTGGCTGTTTTTTTGCTAACTTTTAATTTTCAGCGATTGGAATATTAATAGATGACTAAACAAATTGAATAGATTCTGGAACGGCTCCATTATCAAAAGTATTATAGTCGGTAACTGTTCTACGGGCATCAACTTTTTTCCCAAAAGTTTTCTTAGAAATAGGTAGTAAAACATTTGGTCCCCCAAGAGGTTTGTAGTCAATTCCCTTATGTATAGCTGCTGCAATTAGAGCGCCATTACAGATGTAGTTTCTTGCCCAGTTTTCTGCATAATGTTTCAATCCATAGGAACCCATGGTGAAACTTTTTATAAATATACAATTACTCAACCAAGCTTTTGAGCAATAGTATTGTTTTAAACCAATAGGATCACAAAGGCTTTCCCTATCCCTATACTCAAGACTAGCCGACATTCCATTAGTACATAACGTTTTATTTTCTTTTAAAATTAACTCCATTTCGTCTTTAAGTGAGGAGTATTTCACAATGTTTGATTTCCAGTAAAACTCAGAATTTGATTTTTTGAAGTTGTAGAGTTTTTGTTTCGTAGCTACATTAGTAACTACATCACCTTGATATTTGTAGAATTTTTTATTTAACTTCTTCAAGGCTACTATTACCACACCTTCAGGTATTTCTGTACTACTCCAGTTACTAATATCTTGACTTAATTGTAAAACGTTTATTGCGCTTCTAAATGAGATTTCTTTAGTATATCTACATTGACTGAGATAATTTATTGACCAATAATAAGCTCTTAAACATTCATCAGACAAAAGATTTTCATCAATGCTTCTACTGTCGTATTTTTCTACTTGCTCATCTAAACCATAAACTTTTATATCGGGATTTATCTTTAAAATTGTAATTATTTGTGCTTTTAATTGTTGATAATTAATTTTTTCCATTGTTATTTTTTATTTAATTTTTATTGTAAAAATTAACACATATTTAATTAAGAATCTAGCTAATTTTTAATTTTGAGCCGTAGGCTATTAAATTAAATAGTATACCTGAACTTCCCCTTTGACAAAACGGCACAATGTATGCTGTACAAGAGATACGTTGGATTGTCTACCTTGATTTACTGGCTACAACAAAAGTAGAATTCTTAGGCAGAAAAATCTTTTTGGGAGTTTTTTATCTTACTCCTTTCCGCACACTCTGTTTTTTTCAGGAAATCCCAGATTAACAAAAACATTTTTATCTGAAGCACCCAAATGTATGATTTTGTAATTTTTGTATTATTTAGTATTATTCTGCTATACGCAATAGTTAAATATTATGCTTGTTGGTACTACTGAAGCTGCCTCTTTATTAAGTATTTCTGCTCAACGAGTCCGAGTTTTACTTAAGGAAGGTCGGATTCAAGGCGCTCGGAAAATTAATGGTCGGACTTGGGGAATTCCTCTGTACAAAGGAAAGCCAAGAGTCTCTGGTAAAAAACGTGGCCCCAAACCCAATTGGTCTCCTCAGCGCCACTGCGGTAAAAATACCCTTCATTTTAATCGACCTAATATAGAGAAAAATAGAAAGCTCAAAAAGGTCGATCCTCAAGCAAAATCCGAATATGTTCTTTCTGCTCAACGTGGCTCTAAGATTTTAGGTAAAGGTCACGAAGTAGAAATTAACGGTCCTTGTAGAATTGTTTATCGACCAGACAAGCCTCATAGTTGTGGAGCAACTGTATGGATTGTGACTTTAGCAACCGTAACTGTATTTAATTTTGATGGTACGGTGGAGCGGGTTGATAGTAAATGGATTTGGGAAGAAGAGGAGATGTGGAAAATTAACAAGAAAAATATTGAGGAATTAATTAGGGTTTGCTGATTAACTCTCAAACCATTTACAGCACACTATTTTGTAGCGCTATAACAATTAATATTTTTGACATTGGGTTTTGCAACATTCACTATTTTTAACAAATTAGTGGAAACTGTTGATGGCAAATTTTCAGAACTAAGTTAACAGTATTTCCTACAATAGGGAGCTAATAAATGATAATTTTCTTGATTTATATTTATTATTTATCACTTTTTAGGATAACAAGGTGGAGACTTGAGATATTATTTCTTTGGTCAACTAAATAATACGATAGTTAGTTAAATTACTTTTACTTAATTCTGTAATTCCAAGTTTTGATAGCCAAATCAATATACCAACCTAAATTTGTAGGAGTTTTTGTTTTATATGACTCCCACCAAGCTCTATCTTCATCAGTAATAGTTTCTGGTGTCACACCTTTTAAGACATACATTAGTAACCAGAATGTCGGATTATTTTGATACGAATTAACGATCTGCTTTAATCCCTTTTTAGACTTTTTATTAGATGTTTGCGCTACTCTTTTCCACTCCTCTAATTTAGCTAAGTCTTGAGTGTAACGGAAAGCCACGTTAGCTAAATATAAATTTGCTCTACTCCACTTTAATGTACCATCTCTACCATAAGCAGCTACTTCTGAATTAATATTGGGTGTATTTTTACTATTCAAAGTTTCTTTAGTTGATACTAACCACTCAACAACAGAATCATTAGATAAAGGATTAGTAGAATTTTTTAAAACAAATCCAAATCTTGCTACTGGTCTCTCTGACTTTGTGTATACAGATGTCAGCAACCACAGAAATAAACATACATCTTTTCCAGAAGTATTAGTAGTTTCTGCTAACTTTTTATGATTTTTTCCTTCACCTGTTCCATACAATACTTTTTTATAGCTCGTCGTAACCATCTCTTTAATTTTTGGTTGAGCAATTAATAGATTTCGTAAAACTTGAAAATCTTTCTTGTATTTTTGATCGAGTCTAAAATAAAATTCCCAAGCAAAAGTCGGTAAACTTTTACTATAAGATTCAGAGTTTAAAATTTTTCCTGGCAAGCCAAATATAGGATAAGGAATATCATAAGTTTTTCCTGAAAGATTAAATTGAGCAATATCTTTATTCTGTTCAATATCAATACTAAACTCCCACAAACAAAAATCATCCTCAAACTTAGAAGCTTCCTTATCTGTATAATTATCTTCGTGAAAAGTAGGAGCAATCGCTATTAATTTCACAGCTAATGAATAATCTATTTGTTCTGCAAAAGGCTTTTCTATAAGTAAAGCTTTCCTATACCGAGTAAGCTGAGATATTAAACCCCTATCCTCTTCATTTTTCAACTCAATTATCACAGGTTGTTTAACTGATTTAATAGAACATAGTAAATCGCACCTTTGTGTATTAATAGTATGCTGACGCTTAATCAAAACCAAGCCTGGAAAAATCTGGTTAAAATTTTCTTCTATATAATTTTCCAAATCTTCTTCTGACTGAAATTTGATTTTGTCATTGACAAAGACTAAATTACAAGTAGACTTTGCTACCTTATCATCTCGTTTTTTCTCAGCTTCCGTTAAATGCTTGGCTTTTAAATATGGCATATACTTATTTATAAGAATCAAAATGTGTAAATTATACTTGTAATGTTAGTTATTGCTCTGCTGATTAAATTTCAAAGCCTTTACAAATAAAGATTTTAGCCTTTTTTGGTCGAAAAAAGTGCCAGCTGTTTCAGTCTAAAATGCTCAAAAAGTTAGCATTTTTGGCAGACGAGGGCAAAAAAATTACTCCCCTACTCCCCCATCCCATTCCCGATATTCCTTAAAAAGATTTTTTCAGCAAACCCTAGTTATACCAGTTTGATAAATGTTTGCTACAAATAGCTAGGATACTTTTTAGGAGTCAGGAGTCATGAGTCGTATGGGAATGGCTTCAATACCATTTTTTAGGTCGTAAATCATCTTTTTTGTCAAAGGGACATCTCCTGTAAAGTCTTTTTATCGCCCTTACTATTCGTAACATTCTTTTTTCATGCATGGTATTATAGGTATTCAAAAAAAACGACAAAGAAAAAGAGGTTTGACGACTGGAAAAAAAGGCGATACTATTTAGTTAGCTGGAGTACATCGCCCATACACTAGACTTTTTATTCAACTAAAAAAAATAGGTAGATTTTAGTAGGGTATTTACACCCCACTAAACCATCTAACGCACCAACTAAATTACCTTACCAGAACTAATTTCCGGCTCCAAATTAAACAAAAGTTGTAAAGTCTCCATGGCATGACGCCTCGCCTCAATATCCTGTTGCGCTCGTAACTGTACCATCGGGTCGTGCAAAATTTTATTCACAATACCCCTAGTCAAAGCCTCAATTACCTCTTGATGTTTTTCCGCAAATTCCGACCCCAACCTAGACAAAGCCTTTTCCAATTCCTGCTCCCTAATAGTCTCTATTTTTTGTCGTAAAGAATTAATAGTCGGAACCGTTTCTAAACTTTTCCACCACACATCAAAAGCTTCCACCTCTTCCTCCAATAAAACCTCAGCTTCCATAGCCATTTGCCGACGACTTTCTTGATTTTGAGCAACAACCGCCTTTAAATCATCCACATTAAAACAACGAACATTCGGCAATTCACTCACATCAGTAGCAATATTACGAGGTACAGAAATATCCACTAACATTACAGGTTGTAAAGGGTGTAAAATTGTTTCTAATTTAGCTTGATCTAAAATCGGTTCAGTTGCGCCAGTGCTAGTAAATACTAGATCCGATTTACCAATAACCTGACCCATTTCTGACATAGAATAAACATTTATATCTGCACCTTTAAAACTATTTGCTAAATCCTGAGCGCGTCCCACAGAACGATTAATAATAGATATCTTATTTGCACCTTTAGCCAATAAATGTTGCACCAACAATTTTGACATTTTACCAGCACCAACAATAGCCACTCGGTAATTAGATAAATCCTCCAACTTCATCTGAGCTAATTCCACTGCAGCAGAACTAATAGAAACAGCACCAGTACCAATACTTGTTTCTGTCCGTACTCTTTTTCCAGCAGTTACAGCTTGCTTAAATAAACGATTAAGAATCCGCCCAATACCCTTATATTGTTGTCCGAGTTTATGAGTTTGTTTAACCTGAGATAAAATTTGTCCTTCACCTAATACTAAACTATCCAATCCAGCAGCAACTCGCATTAAGTGCATAATAGAGTCTTCATGGAGTAGCATAAATAAATGAGGGCGAAGCTGATTTAAAGGTATTTTACTAGAGTCAGAAAGAAACTGAGTTACTTCCCGAATACCAGGCTGCATTTCATTAGTAACTACATAAATTTCTAAACGATTACAGGTACTAAGAATTCCAACTTCTTGGGTATAAGTTCCACCGCACAATTGAGTAATTGCATTTTGTATTTCTGTTTCTGGAATACTTAATTTTTCTCTGACTTCGACTGGAGCTGTTTTGTGACTAAGTCCTATTACTGCAATATTCATATAATTTTTATGTTGTTAATTTTTTGTTCTTTTTGATTTCAATTCCGTCGTTAATAGC
>JAAUYF010090367.1_pt1 | contig 10399 bp, 7 predicted proteins | sample 7278051 | NCBI WGS metagenome assembly JAAUYF01 (sample SAMN14350202, study PRJNA611818) | marine sediment metagenome | isolation source: surface marine sediment (0.6m) | place: French Polynesia: Moorea | collected 2018-08 | reverse complement strand
CATCGATATCGTGGAAGCCCTTGCGGGTGTCCAGGTCGAGGCCGAGCGTTCCGAGATTCGCATGCCGGAAGGACCGATCCAGGAACTCGGAGAGTTCCAGATTGGCGTGCACCTGCATCCGGAAGTTGATGCAGAGATTACCGTCAGGGTGGTTGCCGCCGAGTAAGCGGCGACCCACGGCCGCGCAGGCTGTGTTACCTTAACCGCAGAGGTAACACAGGCCGGAGAGAGCATGGTTCGAGCAGTAGAGGATGGCGTACCGCAGGCAGGCGCAGAGCAGCGTCTCAAGGTGCCGCCACACTCGATCGAAGCCGAGCAGTCGCTGCTCGGCGGCCTGATGCTCGACCACAAGTCCTGGGACAAGATCGCCGACATCGTGTCGGCGCCGGACTTCTACCGCAAGGACCATCGCGTCATCTTCGCGGCCATCGCCAGCCTGGCCGAGGATGCCAATCCCTGCGATGTCGTGACGGTATCCGAATGGCTGGATAACCGTGGCGAACTCGAGGCTGCGGGAGGCCTGGAGTACATTGCCTCGCTGGCCAACGAGACACCCGGCGCCGCCAACGCAAGGTCCTATGCGAAGATCCTGCGCGAGCGCTCGATGCTGAGATCCCTCATTTCGGCCGGCAACGAGATCAGCGGGGCCGCCTTCGCATCCGATGGCCGCACGGCGTCGGAAATTGTCGACGATGCCGAGCGCCTGGTCTTCGAAATCGCGGAATCCGGTTCCCGCGGGCGTTCCGGATTCAAGTCCCTGAAACAGATTCTTCCCGATGCCGTCGATCGAATCGACGTTCTGCACCAGTCCGAAGGCGACATTACGGGCATCTCGTCCGGATTCGCAGAATTCGACAAGCTGACGGCCGGGTTGCAGCCCGGTGATCTCGTGATCGTCGCGGGACGCCCGTCGATGGGCAAGACGACCTTCGCCGTCAACATGGCCGAGAACGCGGCCATCGGTGCGCAGGTGCCCACGGCGATCTACTCGATGGAAATGCCTGCGCAGCAACTCGCGTTTCGCATGATTTCGTCGCTCGGTCGTGTCGACCAGACGCACCTGAGAACGGGCAAGTTCCCCGACGAGGACTGGTCACGCATCAATACGGCTGTGCAGCTGATGTCGGATGCGCCCATCTTCATTGACGATACGCCAGGCCTGTCGCCCACGGAAATTCGCGCCCGCGCACGACGGCTGCAGCGTGAACACGGCCTGGGCCTGATTGTGGTCGACTATCTGCAGCTGATGGCCGTGCCGGGCAACAAGGAGAATCGTGCTACCGAGATCTCGGAGATCTCCCGCTCGCTCAAGGCGCTGGCCAAGGAATTGTCGCTGCCGGTCGTCGCACTGTCGCAGCTCAATCGAAGCGTCGAGCAACGCACCGACAAGCGGCCGGTCATGTCCGACCTGCGCGAGTCGGGTGCTATCGAGCAGGACGCGGACGTGATCATCTTCATCTACCGCGAAGAGGTCTACAACCAGGAGACGCCGCGCAAGGGCATTGCCGACATCTCCATTGCCAAGCAGCGTAACGGTCCAATTGGCGACTTCCCGCTGACGTTCGTTGGCCGCTACACGAAGTTCGAGAACTGGGTGCCCGACTCCTACGCGGAAGAGGCCTATCCGTGACCTTCGGCTCTCGGGCACTGATACGGCTCGGCGCGCTCAAGGACAATCTCACTGTTATCAGGAACGCGGCGCCCGACGCCAGGATCATGGCTGTCATCAAGGCCAATGCTTACGGACACGGGATGGAAGCCGTAGCGCACTCGCTCGACGATGCTGACGCCTTCGCGGTCGCCCGGCTGCCGGAAGCGGTGCTGCTGCACGAATCGGGCATCGACAAGCCGATCGTTCTGCTGGCTGGCGTGCTGACGCCCAATGAACTGGAAGAGGCGCTGGCGCGCAGGTTCGAAATCGTCGTGCACTGCATGGAGCAGATCGACCTGCTGGAGGCGGCGCCATCGGGCGCAACCACGGTCTGGCTCAAGTTCGATACCGGTATGAATCGTCTCGGCTTTGCGCCGGAAGCAGCGGCCGGGTTAATCGAGCGATTGCAGGATAATCCGCGCGTTGCCGAGCTGCGCCTGATGTCGCACCTGGCCAGTGCAGATGAGCTTGCGAGTCCGGTCACGGAGGAGCAGTTCGCGCGCTTTCGCGAGGTAGTTGAGAATTTTGCGGGAGCCGTCAGTCTTGCCAATACGCCGGCGACAATGGGATGGCCGCAACTCGTCGAGGCGCAGGACCTGCTGGGATTCCGCGGCGAGCACTGGATTCGGCCCGGTTTGGCGCTGTTCGGAATCTCGCCCTTCGCCGGTCGAACCGGACGCGATCTCGGGCTCACGCCTGCCATGCAGTTCGAGGCGCGGCTGATCGCCATCAAACCGCTCGAAGAGGGCGCCAGGGTCGGCTACCGGGGGCGATTCCGTGCGCAGCAGGATACGACGCTGGGCATCATTGCGGCGGGCTATGGCGACGGCTATACGCGGCATTTCCGGACCGGTACGCCCGTGCTCGTCAATGGCAGGCGAGTGCCGCTGATCGGCAACGTGTCGATGGACATGATCGCCGTTGATCTGGGCGAAGACGCCACCGACAGCGTCGGCGACATAGCGACGTTATGGGGGGAGGGATTACCCGTCGAGGAAGTCGCCCCGTGGGCCGATGCGATTCCTTATGAACTCGTCTGCGGGGTCATGCACCGAGAAAACTCGCTCGTCGTTGACTAAAGTCGGGGTCAGAGCCCTCTGGCTCTGACCCCAGAAGATCTAGCTGGCGAAGAAGCCCATCTTGACGCCGGCCAGCTGCACAACGTCGTTGTCGGTGAGCTTGCGCGCCTGGGCGCCAATGGGTTGACCGTTAACGAGCGGGAAGTCGCCTTCCTTGCCCGATTCCACGTGCACGATGTAGTAGCCTTCCGCGCGTCGTGTAATCGCCGCAACCTGGACGCCGGGGCGGCCAAGCGTCGTCAGCGCCTTGGTCAGCTCGAGTTCGCGGCCGGCAAACGCGCCGCTGAGCACCTGCAGCTTGGCAAGCGGCAGGGCATTAGGCGCCAAACTCGGGTCGATGCCGGCATGAGTGCCCGTGTGCGCACGCTCGTCTTCGGCAACGGTTTCTCCGAGTGACGGTGCAGGCGGCTTGTCTTCGAGGTCGGCAGCTTCTTCCGGGTCCAGCTTGACGCTCGCCGCCACGTCGTTCGCGGCCTGGGCAGGGGCGGGGGCAGGGGCCGGCTCGGCAGCCGCAACGGCGGCATCGGCCGCTTTCTCGGCCGCGGCGAGTTGTTCGGCGTTCTGCTGTCCGGCCGGGATGACCATGGTCTTCTCGAATTCGTCCTGCTCGGGCTGTTGCTCCTGCTGGTCCGAGAATCGCAACTGGTGATGACCGATCGTGATGACGTCGCCGTGTTGCAGGGCATGCTTCTTGATGAGCTTGCCGTTGACGTAGGTGCCGTTGGTGCTGTTCAGGTCCTCGAGGAACGAGTCATTGAGGATATTGATGATCAGGGAATGGTGGCCACTGACGGCAGGATTGTCGATGCGAACATCGTTATCCGGAAGGCGCCCGATCGTGTAGCGCTCTTTCGTCATGTTGTATTCAGCCAGAACCTGGTTATCCAGACTCAGAATTAAACGTGCCATGTCACCGTTCCCAGTGAGAACAATTCAAATTCGCAGGTTGCTGGATGACACAGGAGAAATCCGGCTGAGACTCAGCCGTATCGCTCTGTATCCTGACAATCTCCAAACCCCTGCACCCTTATGTGCGGAACATCTTGGAAAGCTTCGCGAAGATACCCTTCCTCGCGGCGAACGGCGCAATAACCTGGGCCAGCTGCACCGACACATTGTCGCGCCCGCCATGGTCATTTGCCAATTCAATCAATTGCTTACCAACGATATCAAGACTAGCATTAAAAGTGCTGATAGTTAAGTAAATATCTTCATCTTCGACCATGTCCGGCAGGCCGTCCGAGCACAGCAGGTACACGTCCTCCGGGAGCACGTCGTACTCGTGAACCTCGACCTCGACGGTCGGCTCCACGCCCAGTGCCCGGGTCACGTAATTGCGGTTGGTCGAGCGCTGCGCCTCTTCGGCGGAGTAGAACCCCCGGTCGACGAGTTCCTGCAGCAGGGAGTGGTCAAGAGTCAGCTGCTCGAACTCGCCGCCACGCAGCCGGTAAGCTCGCGAGTCGCCGACGTGGGCGATCGAAACCTTGTTGTCGTAGAACATGCAGGCGACGATGGTCGTGCCCATGCCCTCACAGTGGGTCTGGCTCTGGGCGGTCTGAAAGATGATCTTGTTGGCGCGGTACACGGCATCGCGAAGGACGATCGACTGCCGCATGAGCCCACTGTGGGCGTCGATTTCGTCGCGATTCTCACGGCTGGCGCCTTCGGTAGCGAGTTCCGAGACGATCTGCACGGCGATGCCGCTGGCGACCTCGCCGGCGTTGTAGCCGCCCATGCCATCGGCGAGCACCAGCAGCCCGATTTCCGGGTCCGAGCCGATCGCATCCTCGTTGTGATCACGGACACGACCGGTGTCGGTGATCTCAGCGAATTCAATTTTCCCGCGTAGGCTCATTCTGGTGTCGACCGTTTCTTACTGGGTGGGCTACGAAAAGCGTGCACAGTTCCGCAATGCGATGGCCATCTCGGCGCCGCATGAGAACCTGTCTTCGGGTTTCTTGGCAAGTGCCTTTGCCAGAACCGTGTCAATACTGGGCGGAATTCCTGCCCGCCGCTGCGATATCGGAGCTGGGTCGTCCGACGTGATTCTTGTCATCAAAACCGCAATGTTGCTTGCCTGAAACGGCACTTCCCCTGCCAAAAGCTCGTATAGGGTAACACCAAGCGAAAACAAGTCCGAGTGGCCTGTAAGCTTCTCGGCATTGAGCTGCTCGGGCGACATGTACATGGGCGTACCCAGCACAATGCCGGTCTTGGTCGCATTGCCATCCGTCATGCGCGCAACGCCGAAGTCCGTGATCTTCAGAGAGCCTTCCTTCGGGTTGTAGATGAGGTTGGCTGGCTTGATGTCGCGGTGAATGACGCCCTGGTTGTGTGCGTAGTCGAGGGCCTCTGCCGTTTGCGCACACAGTTCGAGAGCGCGTTTTGGCGCCAGGAGCTTCTTCGGGTCGGTAAACTTCTTGAGCGGAATTCCCGGGATGAATTCCATCGCAATATAAGCGAGGCCTTTGTCTTCGCCGGCATCGAATACCGTGATGATGTTGGGGTGGGCAAGACGTCCGGCGGACTCGGCCTCGCGATAGAAGCGCAGCCGTGCCTCCTTGAGCTCGTCGTCTTCGAATTCCTTTTCGATCGGAATGGCTTTGAGCGCAACCGGTCGATTGATGCGTGGGTCCTTCGCGAGGTAGACGGCGCCCATGGCCCCGCGGCCAATACGCCGCTCGATGACGTAGCGGCCCAGGCGCTGCGGGCCGACCGCGTTGTCCTTGTTGATAATGGAAGAAGTCGGATTCTCCCCGTGGGTGCGCTTCATCCACTCGAGCACAGCCTCGGCGCGCTCCGGCTTGGCCTGTTCCTCGAACGCAAGCGAAAGCTTGTACATGACCGTGGCAACCGTTTCCGACGGCGGGCAGCGGCGAAACTCGGCAAAGGCCGGCTCGAGTCGTCCGGCCGCCAGGAAGTCGCTGCCACGCTTGAAGGCGTCGCGCAGCTCCTGTTTCTCATCGCCGGCGAGCCAGATGCTCAGCGCCGCGGCGCCCACGAATATCAGCACTGGCCGGCCGAGATCGATACGTACGTGCAGCACGTACAGCAACAGTGTTTCAAACAGCAGTAGCATGACAACGGCAACGCCGGTCACTACCGCGATGTCCTTGCGAGTGCGGTCCGGCAGGAAGAGCACGGCAACGATGGCCAGCAGGGCAGGCAGCAACCATTCCATGGCCCGCACCCAGCTCGGCGCGATAACGCTTCGGTCCTGTTCGACGTCCGCCAGCAGCGACGCCGTAATCTCGGAGACGGTCACGAACTGGCCCGAGGGCAGTCTGGCGACCGAGCCGACGAGCGCGGGCGAGGCGTCAACGAACACGGTTGCGTCCCAGAACATGCTCTTGTCCGTCGCGGGATCAAGCAGGCTCTCCACGTCGACGCGCGGCAGCTCGACGTAGTTGGACAGGTAGATCGCGCTCACGGCACTCGACATCCGATGCTGGGAACTGACTTCGTCGTTGTCAAAGGCGACGGCCAGAGGTAGGGACGGCGACATGACGCCATCGTTCAGTTGCCAGAGGCCCGACGTTCGCAGCACGCCGTCACTGTCTGCCTTGATGTCAACGAATCCATGCCGGGCTGCAAAGTCGGCCAGACGGTGATTCGTCGGCACATAGACCGGCACCGAGGCGTTCATGGCAGCTGCCCAGCCGGGGAGATTGCTGTCGTCGGGAATCTTGGGCGGCTCGGTCACGATGATACGGTGCGCGCCGGCGAGACTCAGGATCTCGATGATGCGGCCATAGGTGGCGCTGACCTTGTCTGCGTCGGATCTGGAGGCTTCGATGCTGACAATGTAGGCGTTCTCGAGCGGCTTGTTGGGCAGGTTCGACGCCAGCTGGTCGTAAAGCACCCGGTCGGCGGCAACAAACCACTGCGCCAGCGGCCCGTAAACGAGCACCATCAGCACGCTGACGAAGGTCAACGTGATAATGCGGTTACGCTTTTGTTTTTGTTGCGATTTCAACGCCGGCAAATTCCTTTTCGAGGGCGAAAGTATAGGAAAAGGTAAGGCCTCGTTATGAGATAGGGTTGGCATTTTTTATGTAAGAAACTGGACGGGAGGCGGTGCTATCATTGGGCTTCGTCGCCCAGCGCCCGCGATAGCCGTGCGCAAGCACACAGTCCGAATCCCCGCATTGCCCTAAAAAACATTTAAAAACAGTAGTTTATCCATGGCCAAGCCGAAAAAGGCATATGTCTGCAGCGAGTGTGGTGCTCATAGCGTGAAATGGGCGGGGCAATGCCCCGAATGTGCCGCGTGGAACACACTTGCCGAGACGCGGATTGCCGCTTCGAAGGCCCCGTCGGAGCCGGCGGCCGCCCCGGCAAGCCTCGAGGGATTGCCGGGCGACCTGGCCGCGCGCCATTCGACCGGTTTCGATGAGTTCGACCGTGTCCTCGGCGGCGGCCTCGTCCCGGGCGCGGTTGTCCTGCTGGGCGGCGACCCTGGCGTGGGCAAGTCGACACTGCTGCAGCAGGTGTCCGCGCGGCTCGCGGACGCCGGTCAGCCCGTGTTCTACGCCACCGGTGAGGAATCCCTGCGCCAGGTCGGTCAGCGTGCCCAGCGTCTCGGACTGTCGTCATCGAACCTGAGCCTGCTTGCCGATACCTCGCTCGAGAACGTGATCGAGCAGGCGCGCGCTGTGTCGGCAGGCGTGGTCGTCATCGATTCGATTCAAACGATGTCGAGCATGGACCTGCCGTCGGCGCCCGGCTCGGTAGCGCAGCTACGCGAGTGCGTGGGTCGGGTGGTGCAGTTTGCCAAGCAAAACGAAGTGGCAGTTTTCGTAATTGGCCACGTGACGAAGGAGGGCGCGATCGCCGGGCCGCGTGTCGTCGAGCACATGGTCGATACGGTGTTGTATTTCGAGAGCGATCCTGCGAGCCGGTATACGTTGATTCGATCCGTCAAGAACCGCTTTGGCGCGAGCGGCGAAATGGGCGTGTTTGCGATGACCGAGAAAGGATTTCGGCAGGTGCGCAATCCATCCGCTATTTTCCTGTCGCGCGACACCGTGAACGAGCCGGGCAGCGTGGTCTCTGTCGCCTGGGAAGGCAGTCGACCGCTGCTCGTGGAAATCCAGGCGCTCGTCGCGGATGGCGCAACGGCGCATCCCAAGCGGTTGGCGCAGGGCATCGAGCAGAATCGCCTGGCACTGTTGCTGGCCGTGTTACAGCGGCACGGCGGGCTCGCGATCGGGCCCGAAGACGTGTTCGTGAACGTCGTCGGCGGTCTGCGGATCAACGAGACAGCCGTCGACCTGCCGGCGTTGCTGGCAATTGTCTCGAGCTTTCGAGACCGGCCGCTGCGTAACGGCATCGTGTGTTTTGGCGAAATCGGACTGGCGGGAGAAATCCGGCCGGCGCGGTTCGGTGAAGAGCGCATTGCGGCAGCCGCGAAGCAGGGCTTTACGCAAGCGATTGTGCCGGCGTCGAATGCGCCGAAGCGCGCGTCCGACAGCATCGAAATTACGGGTGTGAAGCGCGTTCGCGACGTGTTGGAGCTTGCCTTCTAGCCGTTCTCAGCGGTCTCTGCAATGCGCTGACCGATACGCACCGAGCGAATCCGCGTGTCATCCGACTCCACGATTTCGATCGGGTAGCCCGCGACCTTGAGACAAGTGCGTGGCTCCGGGATGGTCTCCAGCAGCTCGAGAATCAGGCCGTTGACGGTCTTCGGGCCATCGGTCGGCAGATCCCAGTCCTGCGAGCGATTGAGTTCGCGAATGTTGGCCGAGCCGTCGACGATCCACGAGTTTGCGCCTTCGCGGATTACGTCTTCATCCTCATCGGCCGGGTCGGTCGTGAACTCGCCCACAATCTCCTCGAGAATGTCTTCGAGCGTGACGATGCCCTGGATGTCACCGTACTCGTCGACGACGAGCGCGATGCGCTGGCGCCGGCGCTGGAACTGGACGAGCTGGGTGCTGAGCGGCGTGCCCTCGGGGACGAAGTAGGGTTCTTTCAGCAGCTTCTTCAGCGTGTCCCGGTCGATCGAATGCTCAGCCAGGTTGGCCAGGCCGCGAAGGTGCAGCACGCCGATGACCTGGTCGATGTGTTCACGGTATACCGGTAAACGGGTGTGCTCGCTCTCGGCGATGACCCGCTTTATGTCCTCGATGTCGCTATCGAGGTCGACGCCGACGATCTCGTTGTGCGGCACCATCACGTCATCGACGGTGACCTTCTCGAGATCCAGAATGCTGATGAGCATTTGCCGGTAACGTGTCGAAATCCGACTGCCGGCCTCGTAGACGAGCGTACGCAGTTCTTCCTGTGTCAGTGAATGCAATTGCGCATCTTTGCCGCGCACGCCGAGCAGGAACAACAGCGCGTTGGAACACATGTTGATCAACCAGACGAACGGATACGCGAGGAACTGCAGCGGGTAGTAGACGACTGCTGCAGGAAACGCCAACCGTTCCGGATGCAGGGCTGCAAGCGTCTTCGGCGCGGTTTCAGCGAAGATCAGGACGACGATCGTGAGCAGCGGGACCGCAATTACCGCCGCTAGTTCGCCGCCGACCGAGGCCGCTACCAGCGTGACGATAGCAATCAGCGCGGCATTCACGAGGTTGTTGCCGAAGAGGATCAGTCCGAGCAGCCTGTCCGGCCGTTTGAGCAGTTTTTCCGCGAGACGCGCGCCGCGGTGACCTTCGCGGGCTTTGTGCCGGAGCTGGTAGCGATTCAGGCTCATTAACGCCGTTTCCGAGCCCGAGAAAAAGGCGGAAAGCAGTAGTAATGTGACAAGCAGTCCGATGAGGAATGCTAGGGGAACGTCATCGCCCAAAGAAAGGCCACCTCCTCAGGATTTAGCACCGCTTCACTTCATCAGGACCAGATCAGGCTGTCAAGAAACCAGGTCTCAGCCCCAGCTGCGGTTGAGCAGTTCCTCGAGAACGTAGCGTGCGCCGAAGTAGGCGACGCACAGGAACGCAAAGCCCCACAGGTAGAGGTAAACAGCGCGCTTGCCGCGCCAGCCCGCGAATACGCGGCCGGCAACAAGAATGCCGAACAGCAGCAGGGCAAGCAGCGAAAATGCGGTCTTGTGGGCGAGGTGCTGGGCGAAAAGGTCCTCGACAAAAGCAAACCCCGACAGGACCGCGAGCAGCAATACCGAGAACCCGGCGGCCGTCACGCTGAACAGCAGTTTTTCGGTGGTTTCGAGCGGCGCAAACAGCTGGTTGCCGGAGGACAGCATTCCCGCCTTGAGGCGGCGGTCCTGAACCAAAGCGTAGACTGCGATGATGGCGCCGGCCGTCAGCAGGCCATAGGCAAACATGGCGATCAGGATATGGGCCTGAATTTGCCATGACAGCCCCGAAGACGCAGGCACTTCCGGCTGCATGTCCATCGGAATGGTCGCCACTGCCGCCAGCAGCAACAGGCCTGCGGCCATGCCGCGCAGCGTAGGCTCCATGGCGCCGAACAGGCCGATGACCGCCAGTTGCAGGCCAATCAGGGAGACTGCGCCCGCCAGCGACACGCTGAGCCCGTTGGCCTGGATGACCTCGCCGATGAGGTCGTGACCGTGCAGCGCTACGCCGACGGCCGCAAAAAGCACGGCAATGATCTGGAAAAGCCGCGATTTAGCGTCGAATCGGGGTAACCGGGAAGCCGCGAAAGCAAGGGCTGCCAACAGGTACAGCAAGAGAAT
>JAAUYF010149881.1_pt1 | contig 10400 bp, 10 predicted proteins | sample 7278051 | NCBI WGS metagenome assembly JAAUYF01 (sample SAMN14350202, study PRJNA611818) | marine sediment metagenome | isolation source: surface marine sediment (0.6m) | place: French Polynesia: Moorea | collected 2018-08 | reverse complement strand
TTGCGGGCGCCACCGAGTCGGAAAGATCCTGACCGACGAGAAAAGTAATCGAACCCAGGCCGAAACCGACGCCACCGACGCCGATACCGCGGCCCCAGCTGGCGCCGCTGACGGCGCGCCAGCCGTCGAGCCATGTCCACGCGATGAACAGCGCCAGCACACCGATCGACAGGCGCACCAGCACCAGCGCCACCTCGCCCCAGCTTTCGAGCAGGACCTCGGCAATCGGAAACGCAAACGACCACATCGCCATCGCCGCAAAACAGGTCAGGTTCGCAACCAGGGTGCTGCGGCGCGTTACAAGCAGGGATTCGGCGTTGCTGGACACGAGACTCCGTGACTGATACTGGTTACCGCGGCGAGGGATTACGCCAACGTCGGGATCGCCGCGGAATTATTCGCCTGTTCGACGCCGAAAACCAGTCTTTTCGTTGGCGTTGGTGTTTCGCTGCGCGACGTACTATATTGCGGGAAATGCGAAACCATCGGGCAAGCCATGAGCGACCAACCACACGGTGAACTGACCATACGCACGCTGGCGATGCCGGCCGATCAGAATCCTGCCGGAGACATTTTCGGCGGCTGGGTATTATCGCAAATGGATATCGCCGGCGGGATCAAGGCGAGCGAACGCGCGCAGTGCCGCGTCGTTACCGTCGCCCTCGAATCGATGCACTTCATCCGCCCGGTCAAAACCGGCGACGTTTTGTGCGTTTACACCGAAATCGAGCGCATCGGCAATACCTCGCTCGATGTCCACGTCGAGGCCTGGGTGCAGCGCGACCGCTCGCAACGCCGGGTCAAGGTCACCGAGGCCAAGCTTACCTTCGTCGCACTGGGCGCGGACGGCCGTCCGCGCCCGGTGCCAAAAGATGACGCTTAGCAGCCGCTAACGCATTTGCCGGAGCCGTTGAAAGACATCGCGCGTCCCGACAGCGGCACGTGCACCGGCGCCTTGCTCATCTTGCTGAACTGGGCCAGGCGCGTGCCGTCGAGCATCTTGCCGCCGCTGGTCGACGGCTGGTTCGCATGCGACGCGATCACGGACTTCGGCTTGATCAGCTTGTTGACCACGAACGCGGCCTCGGCCGGCCCGGTGGTGAAGGTATCGCCGATATTGATCACCACCAGCTCCGCGCCGTAATGATCGCGCACCACGCTCTCCTGCTCGGCGGTAATGCCGGTGTCGCCGGACAGGTAGGCGACGAGACCATTGGAAAAGCTCAGTACGTACCCGGTCGGCGGCCCGGCGTAAGCGGTCAGGCCGGCAGCGTTGAGCAACTCGCCGAGATCGCCGCCGATCATGCCGCCGGCAATGCCGTTGGAGTGCGCCGCGGGCACCGTCGTAATCGTAACCCCGCCGACCTTGCGCTGCGCGCCGAAGCGCACCAGCTGCGATTTCTTCGGATCACCGCCGAGCGCCTTCAGCTTGCCGGCGAAAAACTTCGGCATTTCGCTGCCGGTGACGATCAGCGCGTTTTTCTTCAGTGCAATATTGACCGTATTGGTATTGGGCAGCACGGTCACCGGAAACTTGGTGTCCTTGCAGTCGCCGCTGCCGGGCTGCTGGATGTGGCGGTCGCCGACGTGATCGCCGTGCATGTGGCTGACCAGCACCGCGTCGATCTTGCCGAGGCGCGGATCGTCGGCGCCGGCGACGGTGCGGCCCGGATCGTACAGCAGCCGCGTGCCGTCCGGATCCTCGAACAGCAGCGCGCGATCGAGCTGGCAGAATTCGCCTTCCATACTGCCCAGCGGCGTGACCGTAACGTTGCTCGCGACTGCCGACTGAACCGGCAGTAAACCGGCCAGGCCGATTAGCGAAGCGATGGATAAGATTCTGGATGTTTTCATTGTTGCCTCCCGACTCTGTTTTAACAACCTTGTATATACGCAGCAATGATCGCGAGCGATCATGTCGTATTATTAAAAATCCGTGATGCCAGGAAAAGATCTGAATTTTGCATCGGCCCCGTGCAAATCCGGGTGCCGGGTAGCCTGGTCTCCAACGCTGACCGCTCCGCACAGGCGGATACCCGAAGCGGTTGGCTACAGTAGCGAAAAAATGGCCAGCGCCACGACCGCGACCATTGCCAGCGCCATCGCGATATTGATTCTAAAGTGCGCGCGCGGGCTCAAGTCCAGCTGGTTGACGACGTTGCCCATGGCGAGCCAGAGCAAATGGATCGGGATCCAGAACAGGTTGATAATCGCGAACTTGATAACCGTTTCCAGCACCAGCGATTCCGGCACCAGCACGAAGCCGGTAAACCAGGTCATGTTGACCGCGTAGGCCTTGGGATTGATCAGCTGCAGCAGGACCCCGGCGCCGGCGCCGGGTTTCTGCTCGGCGTGAATGAAGGCGATGCGTTTGCCGGCAAAAGCGATGCGTGCGGCAATGTGCAGCAGGTAAAGCGCCGACAGCACCAGTAAGGTGTAACGCGCCCAGTCGATTGCGAGGATAACCGCGGCGAGACCCGATACGACGATCAGCGCCACCAGGTTGGTGCCGAGACAAAGGCCGGCGACATAGGCCAGACCCGCCCTGAAACCGAACGCGGCGCCGACGCCGGCGGTCGACAGGACCCCCGGCCCGGGAGTAATCAGCAACAGGAAAACGGCAACCGCGAAAGCCAGCATCGACTAGCCTGTTTCCGGCCGCTGCCCGGCCGAGCGGCACAAACGCGGAATCCGAAATTCAGTCATCGCCGGGATACACCTGCAGCACCGGGATCCGGGTCTGCTCGGCAAGCGTATCGGCAATATTCTTGAAAAAGAAACGGGTCACGCCGACGCGGGCACGAGTCGTCATCGCCACCAGGCTGGCGTCGACTTCCCCGATGTAGCGCCGGATCGAGTCGACCGGGTTATTGCTGAAGCCGACCTTGACCTCGACCGTGTAACCGGCGTCCCTGAGCCGGTTGGTCTCGGGCAAAAGCTCGCTTTTGACATGCGCCTTGATACTGTCGCGCTGTTGCGACTCGTAAATCGGGTGCAGCGTCGGTTTCACCGGCTGATCGCCGGGCAGCGCATAGCCGCCGGCGAGATCGGGTTCGCCGAAGCCGGCCGCGGTCGGCGGCCTGGTGACGAAGTAAAGGATTAAATCATTGTCCGCGGGCGGGAAAAACTGCTCTACGCTGGCGAGCACCCTGCGGCTGGATTCGGACTGGTTCAGTGCTATCAGAATCTTGTTTTTCGACATAATCCACTCCGGCGTACGATTGGCGTTAAACCCTAAGTCGAGTCTCGAACGATTGCAACCCGATACGGGCCATTTCAGCCAACGACACGGTCGATAACCCAGTTGTCGAAGGCGTGCACCGCGAATTCCGACCCGGCGAAGCGCCCCGGCGCGCGCTCGAGCTTTTGTCCGAGCTGCTGCTGTTCGCAAATGGCGTTGTCCTCGGCGGTAGCACGGCGCCAGCGTTCGAAATAGGGCTCCAGCTTCGACTCGAAGCCGGGCAACCCGATCGTCGATCGCGGAAAACAGGCGCCTATCGTCAGCCGCGTTCGATCCACCGCCCGCGGCTGAAACGCGAGCCACCACATGCAGTCCTGCGCGAATACAAACTGCGTCGAGGGATACAGCAGCGTGAAATAGGCGCCGCCGCGGGCCTCGGGACCGAGGCCATCGATATGCGGAAACGGTTTGGCCGCGCCCGGCAGCGTGGCGACGCTGGCCTCGTCCTCGACCAGCAGCCCGGTCCAGTTGCCTTCGGTATCGACCGGACTCGAGCGCTGCTGCCCCAGGGTTTCGCGGTGCACGCTGCCGGTATGGTAAGCCTCGAGCGCGTTTTCCGCGAGCAGTTTCCAGTTACTTTCGATATCGAATTCGAGCTGACCGACCAGCGCCATGTCTTCGCAGCGGTGCGCGGCAAACCTGTCCCGCATGCTGCCCAGGTGTTGGCTCAAAGGTATCGCGTCGGCGCCGTAGTGGACGAAGATGAACCCGGCCCAGGTGTCGAGCCGCAGCTGCGGCAGCGGGAAATCGGCGCTATCGAATCCTGCCGCGTCTTCCATGCCGGGCGCGCGCTGCAGCCTGCCGTCGAGATCGTAACACCAGCTGTGATAGGGGCAGACGATGCGCTTACAGCTGCCGGAGGAAGACAGCAGGCGCGCGCCGCGGTGGCGGCAGCTATTGGCGAAGGCGCGCAAATGGCCGTCGGCGCCGCGCATGACGATAGCCGAACCGCCGAGGCCGTCGTAACAAAAATACTGGCCGGCATCTTCGACCTGCTCTTCGCGCCCGACGAACTGCCAGTGATTTAAAAACAGGCGTTCGACCTCGCGCTGGAAAAAAGTTTCGCTGGTATAGCAGGCGGGCGGCAGCGTCGACGCTTCGGTCAGGGTTTTGCGCAGCGAGGCGTAAGCCGCGGGATCGAACAGGCTCTGCGTCATCCTCGCCTCAGGCCGAATCGAAGGCCTCTGCCAGCGACGGCATCGAACCGCGCACGCGCGTCTGGTGCATGCGGCGTCGGAAATTTTCCTCGTCGTAGCCGCAGCCGCGGTGCAGCAGGCAGCGATTGTCCCAGATCACGACATCGCCGGCGGCCCAGCGGTGCCGGTACACCGATTCGGGCCGGGTGACCTCGTCGATGAGCCGGCGAATCAGCGGCAGACCGATGGCGTCGTCCATGCCTTCGATCTGCCTGACGTGCGAGCCGACGAAGACGTTCTTGTCGCCGGTTACCGGGTTTTGCCGCACCAGGCGCTGGCGCACCGGGTGCATGTAGGTTCGCTGAGAGCGGTTGACCGCGTCGTCGCCGACCTTGGTGCGCGAATAGATATAGTCGTGGATGCCGATGCGCCCGTCGATCAGGGCGCGCGTTTCGGCGTCGAGCCGGGCATAGGCGGCGCGCGCGCTGGCGAACTCGGTTTCGCCGCCCTCGCCGGGTACCTCGTAGGCGGCGAGTATCGAGTACATCGCCGGGATTTCACGAAATGAACTGTCGGAATGCCACATTTCGTTACCGCGCGCCGATTTGACCCGGCGCTGTGTCACCTTGTTACCGTTGGCATCGACATTGCCGACGAGACCGATATAGGTAATTTTTCCTTTACCGTAATAGGTCACGTGCTCTTCCTCGAGCTGACCGAAGCGGCGCGTCAAAGCGAGATGCGCGCTGTCGTTCATGTTCTGCTGCTCGAACAGCAGGAACGAGTACCGGTTGATCGCCAGGTCGATTGCGGCAAAAGTGTCTTCGTCCAGCGCCCGCGACAAATCGACACCGCCGACGCGCGCGCCGAATTCGGCATGCAGCGGTTCGAATTCGAGGCCGGTCTCAGGCAAGGTCTTCGGCGAAGTGACAGGCGACGTTATGACCGCTGCTCATTTCGCGCCACTCCGGCACCTCGACCCGGCAGCGCTCCTGGGCGAAGCGGCAGCGCGTATGGAAACGGCAGCCCGGCGGCGGATTGATCGGGCTCGGGATTTCACCCTCGAGTTTTTCCGCCTTGTGCTGATCATCGGGATCCAGCGACGGAATCGCGGACAGCAGCGCCTTGGTGTAAGGATGCGCGGTTTCGGAAAAGAGTTTACGCGTCGGCGCGGCCTCGACGATTTGCCCGAGATACATGACCGCGACGAAATCGCAGGTATGCGCGATCACCGACAGGTCGTGGCTGATGAACAGGAAGGTAATATGGTTCTGCTCCTGGATCGAGCGCAGCAGGTTCAGCACGTCGGCCTGGATCGACACGTCGAGCGCGGCCACCGATTCGTCGGCGACGATGAAATGCGGATCCGAAACCAGCGCGCGCGCAATCGAAATGCGCTGGCGCTGACCGCCGGAAAACGCGTGCGGGAAGCGCCGGAGGTGCTCGAGGTTGAGCCGGCACATGGCCGCGATCTCGCGCACGCGCGCGTCGGTTTCGTCGCGCGTGGCGGTGATCTTCATCACCTCGAGCGGCTCGGCGATGATGTCGCGCACGGTCATGCGCGGCGACAGCGCGGCGTAGGGATCCTGGAAGATCAGCTGTGCGCGTTTGCGGTAATCCTTGAGCTCGGGCCCGTCGAGCGAACCGAGGTCGTAAGTCACGTCATCGTCGCTGAAGGTTACGCTGCCCTCGCTGATCGGCGCGGCCTTCAGCATCGCGCGGCCCAGCGTGGTCTTGCCCGAACCCGACTCGCCGACAAGACCGACGAAATGGCCCTTCTCGATATCCAGGTTGATTCCCTGGCAGGCGCGCACCACCGGGCGCTCACCGAACATGAAACCGCGCAGCGGGAAGTGTACCGACAGGTCCTTGGCCGAGATCAGGATCTTGCTCATGACCGATCCTCCTGGCTTGCCAGGTGGCAGGCAACCTGGTGATTGGCGCTGTCGAAACTGTACTCCGGCACCTTTTGCGCACAGACGTCGCCGATCAGCTCGGGGCAGCGGGTATGGAACACACAACCCGTCGGGCGGTCCAGCGGCGACGGGATGTCGCCCGGCACCGGCGTCAGCGGCGCATCGAGATCGTCGAGCTTCGGCAGGGAATTCAGCAATCCGCGAGTGTAGGGATGCGCCGGCGAATTGATCACCTGGCGCACGGTGCCGGTCTCGACCAGGTTACCCAGGTACATGACCGCGACCCGGTCGGCGGTTTGCGCGATCACGCCGAGATCGTGGGTGATGAACAGAATCGACATATGAAATTCCTCGACCAGGTCTTTCATCAGCTCGATAACCTGCGCCTGGATGGTAACGTCGAGCGCGGTGGTCGGCTCGTCCGCGATCAGCAGCCGCGGTTTGGTCGACAGCGCCATCGCGATCATCGCACGCTGGCGCATGCCGCCGGAAAACTCGAACGCGTACTGACCGAAACGGTGTGCCGGCTCGGGAATACCCACACGCTCCAGCATTTCGATCGATATTTTTTTGGCCTCGGCCTTGTTCATGTCGGAATGGATCAGCAACTGTTCGACCATTTGATCGCCGATCGTGATCGCCGGGGCGAAACTCGCCATCGGTTCCTGGAATATCATCGAGATCGCACCGCCGCGAATGACGATCTGATCGCGCGGCCGCCTGAGCGATAATACGTCGATTTCCTCGCCGTCCACGCGCAGCGTAATGCGGCTGCCCTCGTCGTAAACCGAATTCTCCGCGTTGAGCATCATCAGCGACTTCGCCGTCACCGACTTGCCCGAGCCGCTCTCGCCGACCAGACCGAGCACCTCCCCCGGGGCGATATCGAAGGACACGTTGTTGACCGCGGTCACCAGGCCCTCGTCGGTTTTGAACCGCAGGGTCAGGTCCTGTACGGAGATCAAGGGTTCCGTCATTTCTTGGTGTCCGAGTAGGGATCGGCGGCATCCCGCAGTCCGTCGCCGACGAACACGAACGCCAGCACCAGCGTGATAAAAAAGATAACCGGGATGAAGTTCCACTGGTAGTTGAGCAGCACGTCGGCCTTGGTCACGTTCTGCAGCAGCACGCCGAGCGAGTTGACCGGCTCCTTGAGGCCGAGGCCGATGAAACTGAGCGCGGTCTCGGACAGCACCATGTACGGAAACGAAATGATCAGGTCGACGATGATGTAACTGGTAAAGCTCGGCAGCAGGTGGCGCCGAATGACGTGGCCGGCCGAGGCGCCGCACAGCTGCGCGGCGAGCACGTATTCCTGGTTGCGCTCGGTCAGCAGGTGAGTGCGCACCCGCCTTGCCAGCGTCGGCCAGCCGATAAAGCCGAGGATAAGCGAGATGATGAAAAACCGGCCCTCCGAACTCACGGTATCCGGAATGAACGCGGCGATCGCCATGAACAGCGGGATCGCGGGCACGGTTCGCACCGCGTCGGTGATCATTTGCAGCACCGAATCGACCCAGCCGCCGTAATACCCCGAAATCCCGCCGATGATCAGCGCCAGCACGAAGGCGATGAGCACGCCGATGGTGCCGACCGCGAGCGACGTATTGATCGAATGGAAGGTTCGCGAAAATATATCCTTGCCGGTACCGTCGGTGCCGAACAGGTGGATCTTGCCTTCGTCGACGCCGAACAAATGCGTGTTGAAGGTCATGCCGAGCAGGGTGTACTCGTCGCCCTCCGGGAACAGCACGACATAACGGCGCTTGTCGCGGTTGACCTTGGTTACCCAGCGGAAATTGGTTTCGATCGAGCGATGGCGTTCGTAGCTGTAAATAAACGGTCGGAACGAAAAGCCGTTTTCGTCCCAGAATTTCGGAATATTCGGCGCGCCGTTCTGATAGTCCGGGTTGCGCCCCTTGATGGTCGGATCGTAGGGCGTCAGGAACGGTGCAAACAAACCCGCGAGGATCAACGCGATCAATACCGCCGCGCCGACCATCGCCGCGCGCTGTTTCTTGAAGCGGGCCCAGATCAGCTGCCCCTGCGAGGCAGTGAAATAAGCCTCCTTGAGACTTTGATCTACATTGGCATCGGTTTCTGCGGCAACGGCGGTATCGCTCATCTCGTCTACCCCATGATGCTGCGGCGAACCCGCGGGTCGGTAATCGCCAGGATGATATCGGTGACAAAATTGATGCCGACGATACTGGCGGTCAGCAGGAAAATGATCGCGCCCGCGAGCTGCTGGTCGTTGGAGCGCGCCAGCGCCTCGATCAGCAGTGCGCCGGCCTCGGTCAGGGTCAGGATCAGCGCCACGATCGGTAACTCGTTGAAAATCCGGTTCAGGTCGAAGCCCAGCGAATTGATGATCGGCCCCAGCGAGTGCCGCGCAGGGTAGCGCCACAGCAGCCGGCGCCCGCTGACGCCGCGAGCCGAGGCCGCCAGTACGTAGAGCTTGCCGACCTCGTCCGACATCAGTGCGCGCACGGTCTGGATCGCGAACGCGGTCGCCGACCAGCCAAGGATGAATATCGGCAGCCAGGCGCGCGAGAGGAAATCAATAACCCGTTCGTAGGACCACTCGGCGTCGCGGAATTCCTTGGAAAACAGCCCGGTCAGGCTGTCGCCGAAGACCATGGTCGAAAACAGCATGATCATCAGCGCCAGCAGGAAGTTCGGCATCGCGAGGCCGAGATAACTCACCAGCCGCAGGCTGTTATTGACGATCGGGCTTTTCGACGTGGCCGAGATAATACCCACGGGTATTGCGATCAGGTAGGCCAGCAGCAGCGAGGTCAGGCAAATCAGCAGGCTGATCCAGAATTTTTCCCCGAGCAGCTGGGAGATATTGAGCCGCAGAATACAGCTGTCGCCGAAATCGCCCTGGAAGGCGTTGACGATCCAGACCCCCCAGCGGACGACATAGGGTTTGTCCAGGCCCAGGCGCACGCGTTCGGCCTCGATATCCTCGATCGAAATCTGGGCGCCGGTGGTATTTTTGAACGCGAGATAACGCTCGGCGCAGTCACCCGGCACCAACTCCATCAGGCTGAACACGATGAACGACACCATGATCAGCGTAATTACGGCCAGCGCAGCGCGCGTAGCGGCAAACTGAATGAAGTGGAGCATAAGTGTTTCTGCGTCCCCCTGATGCCCTTTCCCGTGACGGTTTGCCCGGGAAGCGTTTTATTATTAACGGCTGCGGGCAGTCCCGCCCGCAGCCATTTTTTTGCTTAACTAACCGGTCTTACTCGTCCAGCCACCACTGCGTGGGGCGGTACGGGTAGGAACGGTAGTACTCGAACGAGTGCGTCTTGTACTCGACGAAATTTTGCACCTCGTTGCGGTGGTAAATCGGCGCCGGCACCTGCACGGTACCGATGAACAGCAGGTTTTCCACCAGGTTCTCGACCAGGCGCGCGCCGAGCTCGTTGGACTTCGCCGAACCCACCGGGGTCGACTGGAAGGCGTTGATGTCATCGATCATCTGCATGGCGTAATCCGGCGGCTTAACCCCGCTGGCGCCGTTGGTGTCGATGTACTCGGCCCACAGCATGTTGGTGCGCTGGGTAAAGTAATCGTGATACGGCGGCACCCAGATCTGGTTGGTGCCGAGAACGATCGCAAGCGGCTGGCCGTTACGCCAGACGGTGACGTCGAGCTTGTTGGCCGACTGCGCGGAGCGGTACTCGTCCGGAGTCACCTCCTTGACCGTGCTCTGGATTCCGACCGCGCCCCAGTGCTGACCGACCAGTTCCATCAGCGCGGCGGCGACGCCCTGCACCGAGAATTGCAGGTTGATCACGAGCTTGTCGCCGTTGGGCAGTTCGCGGAAACCGTCGCCATCGACATCCTTCATCCCCATTTCGTCGAGCAGCTTGTTGGCGAGTGCCGGATCATACTGCGAGTAATAGCTTTCCCACTTTTTATCGAGGAACTGGGGCGAATCGGTGAACCCGGTGTACTGCTTGCCTTCGCCCATGCCGAAGAACGCGGTCTCGTTGATTTCGTCGCGGTTGATCGCGACCGACATCGCCTGGCGGAAGCGGATATCGCTGAAGGCCTCGCGCTTTGCCATGTCCTCGTGGGTCATGTTGATGC
>JAAUYF010153250.1_pt1 | contig 10408 bp, 10 predicted proteins | sample 7278051 | NCBI WGS metagenome assembly JAAUYF01 (sample SAMN14350202, study PRJNA611818) | marine sediment metagenome | isolation source: surface marine sediment (0.6m) | place: French Polynesia: Moorea | collected 2018-08 | reverse complement strand
TCGAAGTACCCCATCGTTTAACTTCGCATCAATTTCTTCCTGGTTGATCATTTCACCGAGCGTAAATTGCCGGTAATATCTGCCGGATTGATACTCCACCAGAATATCATCCACCTCGGCATTTTCAACAGGAGTGGTATCCGCCGACAGGGTCAGTGTGTTATCACGAAGATCAATCGTCAAATCATCTGCCTTGACGCCCGGCATATCGGCAAGCAGGGTAATTGCTTTTTCGGTCTCGAATATATCGACAGCTGGAGTGAAAACCAATCCCGGCGTGGTTTGCTCGGCAGGACCGGTCACTTCTTGCTTTTCTCGAACCTTCAGTTCTTTACTCTGGGTGTCAGCCATTGCTAGATCCCTCCTTTTCATAAGTATTTTATCCCTATCTTACGGAAATCTGTTTGGGTTTGGCAATCTCTGCTTTCGGCACCACAACGGTTAACATGCCGTTTTCCAATTTAGCCTCTACTTTATCGGAGTCGACTTCACTGGGAAGTCCGATCATCCGGGAAAAAGTGCCTGCTTCGCGTTCCCTGCGGTGATATTTGGCACTTTCATCCTCGGCAGCAATCTTTCTTTCACCGGAAATCGCGAGATTATTGCCGGTAACCTGAAGGTCAAGCTCATCGGCCTTCACACCGGGCAATTCGGCCCGGACATAAAATTTGTTCTTGTCCTCGGTTAAGTTAATAAGCGGAAATACGCCGGCCTGGTGGAGGCGATGAGGCGTCATTGCATCATCAAACAAACGGTCCATTTGCTGCCTCATGCGTTCCAAATCACCAAACGGACTTCTGATTCTCCACGTCGGAATGTCAAACAATCTGCGGTAAATCATTTTAACACCTCCTTAATTTTGTTCGTTATTAACGTCAAAATGCGATCATCTAAACCACGTACATGACAGACATCGAAATTTTATTATATGATAAAAACCAATTAAATTTTGTCAATATTTATATTTTATTTTTTTATTGCATTACTAAATTATTTTATTATACTAAAGTAATACTATTCAACCGGCATTGGAAGGAGGCTCAATTATGAGAAATACTGATCAAGAACAGTCTGTTATAAGCAAGTACGAGTCCGAACCATCAACACACGATTTACGGGGGCGGCAATCGGTACGAGCCACATTTCGACTTTCTGAAGCCTGCATCAATGCAATCAGCGTCATTGAAAAGGGAAAAATCATAGAGGAATTTGAGCTCCAATAATAGCAACACCTAACCAGTTCTTTCAGACTTTATGGAGTATCACCATGGCCGACAACGCTATCTTACTACCCCTTGTTCAGAAGTTAATTGAACATGACCTAAAAGCAGCCGCCCACATACTCGAAAATATGCCCGAAACCGAAGCAGGTGATGCGCTGAGATCCCTGCCGATACCGCTAGTTGTCAAGGTTGCAAAAGCGCTGCAGATCAATTATGCCGCCGAACTGCTCAAGGATGCCGATGATCAATTTTTCAACGAGCTAGCCCAACATCTTGATCCTCAATTTCTGGCCTCCACATTAATGCGTCTGCCCCGGGAAGCGCGCGAAAGAATGTCGAAGCATATCTCCCGCAAACTCAAGGGACAGATCAGGGAGCTTCTGGATTACCCGGAGGGCAGCATCGGGCGTACCATGACCACAGATTTCGTGGCCCTGAAAAAGGATAATACGGCCGAGGAAGCCATTGAGAAAATCCGCGCTCTGGCCAAAAAGCAGTATCCGTCATCCTACGTATATGTTGTTGATGCGGAAAATCACCTCATCGGTGTTTTGAATATGCGCGAACTGATGCTTGCGGCGCCTGATAAGACACTAGATGAGATCAGCCGCAAGGATTTTTTTGCCCTGCACTGCTTTACCGACCGGCAGGATGCCGCCAATGAACTTGCCAAGCGAAAGTTTTTCGCCGCACCGGTGGTGGACAGTGAAAACCACATCCTGGGTATCGTCAAAGCCGAGCGCATGATTCAAGGAGTTCAGGAAGAAATCACCAAAGACATTCAGCGTATGTTCGGGGCCGGCGCTGATGAACGCGTCTTTTCGACTATCCTGTTTTCTTTAAAAAAGCGGCTGCCCTGGCTTCACATCAATCTGGCGACTGCTTTTCTGGCCGCTGCCGTGGTAGCCCTGTTCGAGGGCATCATTGCCCAGTTGACGATTCTGGCCGTATTCCTGCCGGTGGTGGCGGGCCAGGGCGGAAATGCAGGCGCCCAGTCGCTGGCGGTGGTGATGCGCGGTATCGTTATGCGCGAAATCCCGAAGGATAAAATCTTTGATCTGATTTTCAAAGAGGGTAAAATCGGGGCCATCAACGGAGCCGTCATCGGCGTGGTAACGGCCCTGGTCGCCTGGCTGTGGTACGGCAATCCGTTTCTCGGACTAGTGATCGGTCTGGGTATGCTCGTGAACCTGATTTTTGCCGGCCTGTCGGGAGCATCCATCCCATTGTTCATGAAAAAAATAGGCATCGACCCGGCCCAGAGTTCGAGCATCATATTAACCACCGTAACCGACGTGCTGGGCTTTCTGGCGTTTCTCGGATTCGCCGTTTTATTCCAGAGTTTTCTCGTCAGTTAAAGAGATGATAAAAAGGGCAAGTCCCATTAAAATGTGGGATTGAACATCCAGGAAAATATTGATGACCCTCACCAGAACCGGGATGCCCACAAACGCGAAAATTCCAGTGATTACATTGAAAATCAAATGACTAAACGCCACTCTTTTCTTGGCCGACACGCCGCCGATGGCACCCAGCAGAATAGTAACCGTGGTTCCCACGTTGGCAGAGCAAAACTCTCGATTTTTATTTTGAATCCTAATACCGCCACAATCCAGGCGGTCAAGGTTGTCCCGATATTAGAGCCCATGATCACGCCGATGGCATTTTGCATGCTCATGACACCGGCGCCCACAAAAGCAAGAACCATCAGGGAGACGGCCGAACTGCTCTGCAGCAACGCCGTCACCAATGAACCACTGGCTATCGATTTGAGCCGGCCATCGGTATACTGCCTGATGATCCGTCGGAATGTTCTGCCGGAAAGTGCACGCACGGATTCTTCGATTAAAATCATACCGAAAAGAAAAATGCCAAGACCTGCCAGCAGTCTCCATAAATCAAACGTTGCACCCATGATCCTGTCCGTTTCAGTTAAGGGATTTCATCTTGCCAAACCAGGCTCTTCAAGAATAACCTGTCAGATAACTATCTACAGGAAAATATCAAGCTGATCAATATGCATTAACGATGGGATATCACAAAGCTTGGACGTCCAGGCGGATAAAACAACGCGTATCCATAATATCTGTGTGTTACCGCAACAATTTGTGCTATGGTGAAATGAAATATTCAGCCTGAGCCGTTATCCATTTGAAATTTGCCAAACTATTGCGATGAAGCTTATTTTTAGCGAACTCATTCATTTAATTTCGAAAAAGCAGGAGCGCAACATACGGATTTTAATAAAATTCTTTCTTGCCCTCGTCGCGATGGTTACGGCCTACAGCATTCTGTTTCACTTCCTGATGATATTTGAAAACAGAGAATACAGCTGGGTGACCGGCTTTTATTGGACGCTAACGGTGATGTCCACGCTTGGCTTTGGTGATATTACTTTTGCAACGGATCTTGGAAAAGTGTTCTCGATCATTGTTCTCATGTCGGGAATCGTATTTCTCCTCACCGTGCTTCCCTTTACTTTTATCCAATTTTTTTATCTACCGTGGTTGGAAGCCCAGGCCAGAGCCAGAGCGCCACGGGAGTTGCCCGCAGATACCAAAAATCATGTCATTCTTACCAGCTACGATTCGGTCACGATCAACCTGGCTGAAAAATTCCAGCAATATCAATATCAATACGTTATGGTGGTAGAGGATGTGCAGCAAGCATTGGAACTTCAGGATATGGATTTTGAAGTGGCCGTGGGAGAATTGGGTGATCCGCAGACTTACCGCAGAATGAAGGTTGAAGATGCCGCCCTAGTGGTGGCCAATGTCGATGACATGATGAATACCAACATCGCTTTTACAGTTCGTGAGATCTCCCAATTCGTTCCCATCGTAGCCAATGCTGATCTTGAAGACTCGGTCGACATCCTCCAGCTGGCCGGCAGCACGCACGTTTTCCAGTTCACGAAAATGCTGGGGCAATCACTGGCCCGCAGGGTGCTCGGCACCAGCACCGGGGCGAACGTTATCGGCAAAATTGAATCGATTTTGATCGCGGAAGCACCGGCCATGCGAACACCGCTTGTGGGCAAAACCCTTGCTCAAAGCAGACTGCGTGAAACACTCGGAATCAATGTGGTGGGCGTCTGGGAGCGGGGCCGCTTCATCATACCCACCGCTCAAACAGCCATAATCCCGACAACCGTTCTTTTGCTGGCCGGTTCTGCTGAGCAATTCAGTGAATATGACGAAAAGTTCGGCAGAGACAAAAAATATCAGGCCCCGGTCCTGATCCTGGGCGGAGGCCGCGTCGGCCGGGCTGCTGCAGACGCGCTGATGGAGCGCAACATTGATTATCGGATCATCGAAAAAAAACAGAAACTGATTGAAGATGAGCACTATATCTTTGGCAGTGCCGCGGACATAGACACTCTGATGCAGGCCGGGATCAAAAAGACCCCGTCAATCATCATTACGACCCATGATGATCCAACCAATATTTATCTGACCATTTACTGCCGCAGATTATCTCCGGATGTACAGATTATCAGCCGGGCAAATTTCGAAAGGAACATATCCAAATTACACACTGCCGGTGCGGACCTGGTGATGTCATATGCCTCTATGGCCGCCAATACTATCTTCAATTTGCTCAAACCGGACGAATTGCTGATGCTGGCCGAGGGGTTAAACATATTTCGTGTTGTTGTGCCCTCATCTTACGTGGATAAATCACTTGCAGAAACCCGGATCCGCACCCAGACCGGTTGCAATGTGGTTGCCATCCGCGATGGGCAGACAAACGTTATCCATCCGAATCCTTCCTATCGCTTTAGCGAAAATGATGAATTAATATTAATCGGCAGTGAAGAGGCCGAGAGTCGCTTCTTTAAAATGTATTCGGAAATGAGAAAAATAAGGAGTACTTAGAGCAAGACATCATTTCGATGTCACGGCTGCAGCTAAAATGCTATAGTATTTCGTTGAAGATATTCTACTACCTGACCTATCCGTTCATGGCCGCGCTGAATTCATCGACCGCTTTTTTACTTTAAAGAAAGCCATTTTATGACGGTTTGGCACCAATAGCTGCTGATTTCTTTTCCACCTCGTAGCTTACCGCGACCATCCAGTCTGCGTAGGCAGGATCTATTTCCTTTAATGACTGCACGATTTCCTGCTTGAGGATGGTCTCCAGCACGGATCCCCGACCGGGCCAGATGCGAAATTTAAAACGGAAGAATTCTTTGCCGGAATGGGTTTCGAATTGCCCTTCGGGTGATGGCTGTGTGATGAATATCCCCGGAAACTGTTCAAAGGCCGAGGTAATGATGGGGGTTACCTTGTTCAGCATCTGCTCGGCAACGTCCTCTTCACCGGGGAGCGTAATATCCACCAGGCAACGCACATAGCCCCGGCGGTAATTGATAACGCTGGTGATGGTCCGGTTCGGAATAAACACCTGGGCACCCAGATGATTTTTTAAAACCAGAAACCGCATACTGATATTTTCCACGACGCCGGTCTGACCGGAGATCTCGACCATGTCATCGATGTCCACCAGATCGGAAAAAATAAGCGTCAGGCCGGTGACCACATCCTGAACCAATCCCTGAGAACCAAATCCGATGGCCAGTCCCAGTACCGAGGCGCTGGCCAGATAGGCGGTCAGAGACACACCGAATTCCTTGAGCACAAAACCGACTGCGAAAAAATAAAGAATAAAGATCACAATACTGGTCAACAGGCTGGAAATCGTCCGGACCTTGGCAAATGAGGATCTGGGCAATGCGATCATTATACGACGGCTTAATCGACGTAGGACCAGGACCAAAAGATGGACAACGATCACGACGGCGATAATGATCAGAATTCGGATGGGAAAACTGAAATGTGAGAATAATACATTCATTGGATATGCTTTCTTGGGCTGATCGGTCTGCTCTGATTCAACAATACGGAATGATCAGCCAAATGCAAATTGACCTGTTTGAGGAACCTGCCCGGAGAAGAATTTATAACCATTTCTTTTTTTTGAAATAAATTATCATCGCAATGGCAACTCCCAGCATGACACCCCAGAAAATAAAATAGCTGTATTTAAACTTGAGTTCGGGTAGATACTCAAAATTGGTTCCGTAGATGCCGGCAATGAAGGTCAGCGGTATAAATATGGCGGCAAAAATCGTCAATATCTTCATAATGTCGTTCATGCGATTACCGATGACGGAATTATACAAATCCAGCTGATCCGAGAGAATGTCCCGATAGGTATCAATAGCCTCCATGGCCTGGGTCGTCAGATCCTGCAGGTCTTTTAAAAACGGAATCGTCTGCTCGTGAACGAGTTCGGTATCCAGTTTCGAAAGTTGCATGATGGCTTCCCGGGCCGGGCGAACGGATTTTCGCATGAAATTCATTTCACGTTTGAACATATTAATCTTTGCCATGACCTCAGGCTCGGCGCTTTCCAGAACTTCTGCTTCAATGTCTTCAATTTGCTCACCGAATCTTTCGATGATGAATACATAATTTTCGACCACGCAATCCAGCAGGGCATATGCCAGATAATCCGTTCCGCCCCCCCTGATTCTGGCTTTTTGTTTTCTGATGCGCTCCCTGACCGGTTCAAATACATCACCGGGTTGCTCCTGAAAGGTCAGCAGAAATGTCCTGCCCAGCACCATGCTTAATTGCTCGGAAATGACCATCTGTTTTTGTCCGTCATAACGCAGCATTTTTAAAACCATAAAAAGGCAGTTGTCAAATTCTTCAACCTTGGGGCGCTGCCCGGTGTTCATGATATCTTCCATCAGCAGTGGGTGCAGGTCGAATATAGTCCCGATGTCTTTCATCACAGCGGCATCGTGCAATCCGTCGATATTGATCCAGGTCACTGTGCCGGTGCTTTTGAATTCAGCGCCCTCGGCGATATCCTTTAACTCGTCTTCCTTTAATTGAGCCCCATCATAGTCGATGACGCGAATCCGGACATTTTCCACCTTTTTGTTTCCGATGAATATTAATGACCCCGGGGACAGGCCTTTGATCTCCTCACGTTTTTTGAAAAATCGTGCCATACGGTTAGCTCCCTTCTTTGATTGGCACCGGCCGCTGGGTTGATTTGACTTATCATATTTTCGAATGGATTGATGTTGTTTGACAAATCCTTTAAAATTATTTCAAGTTTTACCTGATCTGCCTCCTAAGTCAATACCGGACGGCAGCTTGACAAAAGAACGATCAAGTGCGGGCAGCCATCTTTCAAATTCAACGGAGCCACACAGAATGAAAAAGACCAAGCCATCAATTGTAAAAAAGCCTCTGCTGGCATGGGTTTTCAGGGGCAATCAAAAGCTCAAACTGCTATTGCTACTGACCGTCGTGATGGCCGTCATCGTGCGGGTCGTCCCGCTTGAACTGCAAAAACGGATTGTCAACCAGGCCATCGATCCGGGTTATATCAGACAGCCGGGAGCCATCCAGCAGCTGGTCGTTGGCCACCACGAACAACACGAAGGCCGCCAGCAGACTGAAGGGGATTTCCTTGAACACCGTGCCCCGGGTGACTGCCAGCGGATAAATAAGGGATGCCACTCCCAGAATGAGGAAAACATTGGCAATGTTGCTGCCGACCACATTTCCGATCGCAATATCGGTGTTGCCCATGACACATGAAATGAGGTTCACAAACAGCTCGGGGGTGGAGGTGCCGAAGGCCACCACGGTCAAACCGATGACAAGGTCGGATATATTCAACCGCCTGGCAATCGAAGCGGCCCCGTCGACCAGGAAGTCGGCGCCCTTGATCAGAAAGACAAATCCGATGACGAACAATATATAAACCAGCATGGGAACTCCTGAATGTTGCGTCAAGATTGCCGTTTGCAGATTTCGACATCAATTATCTCTAACGTGCTCCGAGAGGTGAATGCTGGTATTAAAGTCAGGTATCAATTCATTCGGGCCTGGGCTTTTTTCGGATCCTCTTCTTGACTTTTTCTTTCGTATTTGCCAATCGCGCTTTTTGCGCGGCCACTTTGGCCCTGATACCCTCCTGGTATCTATTCACAGCCGCATACGATAAGAAGTAGCTTAAAACAGCCAGAGGCAACCCAACGATGATGCCCCCGACCGTCAGCGCGCCCATGATGACAGGGGCATTTTTCAGTAATTCCTTTACCGTACTCCATGTCACCTCATCCGCTAATGCTATGATGGCCTCTAATCCCAGAACCCTGGCACCGACTACGTATGTCAGCCCATAGATGAAGGGAGACGTAAAGGGGTTGGTGATCCAAACCCCGAATACGGCCGCAATTTTACTCCACTTGAGCAGGGCGGCAATGAAAATGGCAATGGGCATTTGAATACCCATGGTCGGCGACATTCCGATAAAAATACCCAGGGCAAAGCCCAGAGCAATTTCACGGGGCCGGCCCCTGATCCTGACAAATCTCTCATAGGCCCTGCCAAATAAGTTTTGCAGACTGCCATGCTTTTTTCTTTTGATTCCCTTGCTGGAACGTAGAGTATCGGGCAATTTTGTCCCCGCTGACGATGGTTATATTCCCTTTAAAAGCCTGCCCAGAATGTCTGCTCCGGTGATAACGCGTTTTTCCCTGGCATCCCACACAAGAACGACATCACGCTCGATGACATCATCCCGGACGCAATGCGGACTCTCCTTCAGCTGGCACAGGACATTGCCCAAAGGCACACGGGTGCTCCTGACAATTATCGGCCGGTGGCAGTAGCCCAATGGATTTACCGGTGCCGACCCGAAAAAGGTGTCGCGCAAAAAGGCATCGGAATCCAGCACAAAATGCGGTTCTTCGGAAGCATCTGTGAGAATGACCCACTTTTTCTTGCTGATTTCCACCTGCCTCAGGAACGGATCTGAAATTTTTCTGTCGAATGGCGGGAAGATCGGCAAACCGTTCTGAAATTCCAGTGTGATCAGACTGTCGGGATCAATATGTTCGCCTTCATCGACTACCCGCAGATCATCAATGGCAAGAAAGTTCAACGCGCCGATGCCTTCCAGACGATCTACGTCGGAGACATCGGCTTCGATGTGTTTTTTGATAACTTCCCTGAGACTGTGCTCCCGGAAATATTGGATTCCTTCGGCTCCCAACCAGGCGTCCAGCAATTTGGCCGTCGGCTTGGCGGCCGGGAATAACAGGATCTGATAAAATTTCAATACCGGTGCCAGCAAGGATGCCATGCGCAACGCATGACGCGAAAAATAGGCCTGCGGCATGATCTCGCCGACAATGGTGATGACCACAGTGGAAAAGAAAAAGGCGGAGACTCCAGCCAGGACCGAATTGGAAAGCAGCGTCAGCAGGACATTGATGCCGACATTTCCCCAGAGCACCGTAGTCAATAAATAATTTGAATCTTTTCGCAAATTCAGAACTTTAGAAGCATCGCGGTCTCCAAGGTCGGCTTCCACCTCCAGCCTGAGTCGACTGATACTGAAAAGGGCCAGATTCATACCGGAAAACATGGCCGATTGGGTGATGCAGAACAGAATACCAGCCCATATAACCAAATTAATTGTCATCGCTGTGCTCCTCAGAGGATCTTTTTGCGAACATCGAAAGACTGGAAATAGCGCTTGCCTGGATTGAGGCAAGCATTGCCGACGGGGAAAAGGTATTGATACATTGTTTAATACCCCACTTTGAGCATCACCTCGACATCCGGCCAGCGCCTGTCGATTGGCTGAACGGCGGGCGGTGCAATAATTTTACAAAATATTTTGGTATCATTGTAAATGCTTTCCAGGTAGATCGGGGTAGTCGTGACGCTCATCACTTTGTTCTTTCCCTGGGCTACCGGGGAGAGCACCTTGACTTTTTCCGGAACCACTTCCACTGCAATAATTTTCATCGCACCCGGCAGCTTGCCAACCAGTTGCGGTTTGATGGCAACTTCTCTTTCTTCAATCTCTGCCAGCATGAGCTCAACACTGGAGGGGATGACATCCAGTAATTTTACGTCGCCTGGCAATTGAATGTTTTCATCTGTTATCAGAAATGTCTGTTTGCCGGCGACGGTTTTGGACAAATCAATTTTTACACTCAATTGAGCCGGATTAATGGCATCGAGATCGGATTTGGGACCGGCCAGATGGAGCCGAACTTCCTTTTGCTTGTCTCCCACCAAACTGAGGTTTTCCGGAGATGCCGTGTATCCCACCGGAACGGTGATGACCCTTTCCAGCAT
>JAAUYF010005417.1_pt1 | contig 10432 bp, 10 predicted proteins | sample 7278051 | NCBI WGS metagenome assembly JAAUYF01 (sample SAMN14350202, study PRJNA611818) | marine sediment metagenome | isolation source: surface marine sediment (0.6m) | place: French Polynesia: Moorea | collected 2018-08 | reverse complement strand
TCCAGTTTTTCATCAAGCTGCCCCGTAATGCCGAGGGCGCTCGTAATTGCATTTGCCCTTACTTGCGGGTCCGGATGCGTCGATAGCGAGCGGTAAGAGTCAAATTCCTTTTGCATCACTTCCAGTTCTGCGCGGTCGGCGTCCGTCTTGGCATTGCCCATCGCCGCGTTTAGGCCGCTCTGGGCGTCCTCTAGCGCCCCCTCGACGCTTTCGGCGGACTGCAATGCAAATGCCTCGGCCGCTGCTCTTCGCCTGTTAGCGGAGTACTGAGCGAGCCCGAATCCCAATACAGCGCCAACCGGACCGAACAGCCAACCGGCACCAGCGCCAGCCAAGCCGCTGTTTATCAAGTCGGCCGTCTCGGACGGCATACGGTCCCGGGCTCGCCCTGTCCGACGGTCCACGTTTATATCAATCATTTCCTCCGCGGTCGGCATAGGCGCGTGTTGCGCCGCCGCCAGTCCCGCCGAAATGATCCCGCTTACTCTCGCCATGATCGTCCCCTATGGTCCCGGGCTGAAACCGAAGCGCGTGGAACTGCCTTCGCTTTCCGACATAGCGCGACTCGCCGCGCGGCCGGTCGTTTGGTCGAATCCGAGACTCAAGCCTAGCGCCTCGGCAAGTGAACTCGACTCGGTGAGTACCGTCGGCCCGCCGAGGATACTCGCGAGCGCCGCAAACGGCGATAGGCTCGCCATGGTCCCGGCCTCGGCCAGTCCGAATAGTCCCGGTAACGCGCTGACGGACGTTCCCGCCCTCGCGATAGCGTCGCCGCTGACTTGCCCTGCAATCGCGTCTAGCGCCTCTTGTTCGGCCTGTCGGATATCGAGCGCGCCCCGGGCAAACTCGCGTGTTGCGCCCTCCGCCGCGATACCGCGCGCGACTTCACCCCGGCCGCCGCCGAGGGTATTCGCTTGAACGCCGCGCGATGCAATCGCCGGGTTGACCGTCTCCGTCAAGAATCGGCCGATATCCTCTTGCAATAAATCGATGCGCTCGCCCGCGAGACTGTCGCCGCCCGCCAAGCGTCCCTCAAGGAACCGCGTCCCGGCGTCGTCCTGCAAGTCGGCAAGAAAACCGGAGCCCGCGCCAAAAAGCATATTCGCCGCCCCGGATAGCCCGCTCGTATCGATGCCCGCGGCCGTCGCAGATGCACCGCCGAACAGGTTTTGAAAGATATTTTGAAAAGCGATTCGCTGCGTCGATCCGCTTTCGCTGCGCGATTCGTCACGCGCCAAGTCGAAACCTATTTGATCGAGATTGTCGAAACTCGAGGATTCGCTGCGCGACCGCTGCCTTGAACGTTCGAAACCGAATGCCATTTTTTTCCCCTATACCTCGTATTCAAATTCTTGCGAAATGCGATGCAACATGAATCGGGATCCCGCCGCGTCCCATGTGCTACTGCTCGGACTGTCCGCAAAAATTTGCACTTTGTCACCCTTCGCTAGCCGCACGATTGACTGTAGCGATACCGGCGCGCGGCTTGTCTGGTTCGACGGATCGATCCCCGCCACGACGCCCACCCCGACGCCGTTTAGATACGGCTCAAAATTCTAGCTGACATTATTGCCGACATTTGCATCAAGACTGAAAAAGTGTATCAAAAAATCGCCGCCCGTCAGTACCGTAAAGGAGCCGTCCGACAATTCGACTTCAACGCCCCACGGAACCGACGTCACGGGAATGATTGCATCGTATGGCGCGAATGCTATCGGCGTCGGCGTCAACGGAATCGGCGTCGGGCCGCTCGTTTGTAATAAACCGCCATAGGCGAGCGTTATTTTCCGATTCAACGACTCCGCGATCCGCCGCAACTCGTCGTCGAGATACGATTTCAATTTATCTGGATTTGACGGCGCCGGAACCGGGGCATAGCTCATCAGTGATAGCCTCGCAGTTCCGCCTCAATATCGACGCCGGTAATCTTGAACGGCGTTTGTGTCGTCGCGCGAATATCTATCGAGATGTATTTTCCCATGGCGGAGCAATTGATATACCCGTCAGTGCTGACGAACGGAATCGCGGCGCCCCATGCGATTGATTCGCCGGTCGCGTTGCGCGTCCCTATCCGGACGTCAAATTCAATTGCGGCGTCCGCCTCGGTCCGTATGTAAACACGGCGGATAAATTTAAATCGCTCCGGTTCGTTAAAGTCGATATCCTCTCGCGAGAGTACGCTACCGAGTAGCGACGAGCCGCGGCCGACTTCCCAAAAATGCGGCGCGTCGTTATCCGCCAATACAAGCGGCTCTGTTGCGAGGGAAAAACTTTGCGTGTTCCACGGCTCCGGATCGTCGTCCCATACTTGCGAGTCGGCGTCCCACGTTTCGTCCGGCGTCGTGTCGCTGACAATGCCGACTGTCCCGTAAGCGATATTCGCCAACTCCCTATCGCCCCAAGCGTCGTTCGCAATATCGTAGACCATCGCGCGGTTGCAGTAGGTTGCGCCCGCCTCCGGAAAACAAATCCAAACCTCACTCCTCGAGCGATTGAAAACCGCGAACAGATTTTCGTAATTCGCTTGATCTAATTGGCCGAACAGGTAACGGCGGCGGCGATTCTTGACGAGCGACCGAATGCTAGAGCCGTCCTGCAACACGACGTCGCCATCCGATACCACGATATGCGATCCGCCGATATCCACGACGCTGTGCCGCGTCAATGCGCCCGCTTGAGAGAAGATTTTTCGGAAGGAAAAAATTTCTTGCCCGCCGATGTATTCGCAAATGTACGTCGAGTCCGATTTGTAGCAAGCGAGCCCGCCGCGAAGCGGAGCCGCGCTAATCAAGATTCCGCCGCCGTCGGCCAGTACCGCGTCCCCGGCCTCGTTGTCCGCTGCCGGTTGCCACGTTGCCGGGACGTTCCCGGGCGCCGCCGCGTCGGACCATTTCACTTGATTCAAAAATTGACCGGCGGGACCGTCAATACCGAATGCGAACAAATGGAATTTGAACGGCACAATAAAGCGACAAGTCTCTGTAGCGGTCCACCCCGGAAGGGTAAGGAAATCGCTAGAGTCTTGCCCATCCCAATACATCGGTTCGTCAACCGCGTTATTAAAAACGGGTATCCCGTTGAGTAGGTCCAGAGAAAGACGGCCGACGACGTTCTGAGTTCCTTGGCCGAGTTTCGTGATTTCCGTATGTACCGCGCCAGTCACGGAATACGCATCATTGGGTCCGATGTAAACCCATTTATTCTGGCCCGCGATTTGCAGGTTGCGTATAATCAGCGGCTTGGTACTCGGCGGCTCGTAAGCGAGACGGAAATTGTCGGCGCGCTCGGCAACGCCGAGACGAAACACGACGTTTTCTGCGGCCGTAAAAAACTCCGGCGGAACGGTCCACGGCGGAAGGTCCGTAGATACCCCGGCCCGCGGTCGCAATCGCAAATGTCGCTTGGGATAACTCATGGCGGAGCCCCGTTAATAGCCGACAGACTAACAGGCACTTTCACCGTGATAGTAGTGCCGTTTGTTATTGTAATGTCGCCTATAAAATCTAAAATACTATCGGGCGTTGACAGGTTAAAAAACCAGCGTCTATCTACATTCATTTGTAGCAGGCTATTGACTGCATCGCCGCTCGGATTATCGCCAGCACCATCAAAACGAATAAACCAGTCTGCGGCATTGCCGAATTTCAGCCAGTTGCCCACTGTGATAAGACCGATACCCGCTTCAGCCTGTTGTTCTTCAAATGGAGCGGCGGCAAGAAATTTTATTTCTACATAGGCACCGGCATTGGTCGGATTACTATGAACCAATGACCCGCCGACAATTTGCACAGGTTCATTGCCAGCGGCGGCGGTCACTCCTGAAGGCATGAACATCAGGTTATTCCGTTGCCGAAGACTTCCACGATTGTCGAGGTTCGCCAGTACAGTTCCGCAATACTGCCAGCGGCAAGTGTTCTGTTGCCGTCGGTCTGCTGCCCGCCTTGTACCCAGCGCAGAGTGACCCCAGTGCCTTGCGTTAACGTCAGGTCGCCGCTTGCCTTGTTATTCCTGATACGCATGGTTGTATTCGCTTCCAGCTGGTTCAAAGTCGGCCCGGTTGCGATGCCTTCGATATAAAGGATTTTTCCTTCCTGATCCTGTGTCGGAGTCACAGCGCCTGATGAATATGTTTCCGCGGTCGGATTCCTGAACCCTGCCTTTTTCGTAACGCCGAGACGGTCATAGACGAGCAATGAACCGTTAGCACGACTGACAACCTCGGCGGCAGTAATCGCTGTGCCTTCGGCAGAAAATTGAATTTCGCCGCCAACCGGAGTCGTTAACTGCACACGGTTAGGCGTTCCCGGATAATTCTGGCCAAACATCCTTAATACCGGCGATAACGACGAATCAAACGAAGTGCCGCCGAGTATTGCGAGCGACTCCGTGTCCGATGTTGTTCTGATTGACGATGCGGAGCCATAGAAATTAATTTGCGGCATATTCTGACTCTGGGCAAACGTCTGCGCCTTGTGAACAGCCGCGACATTGCCGAACGTGCCGCCAGAGTCCGCTATTTGCAGGGAGCCAGATGCCCGAGAAACAAACTGCGCTACATCAAGCCCGCCATTCGTTTTGATCTTTACCGAATCAACATTAAGACCTGTTCGCGGAACTTGTAGCCATGATTCGACAACAGATTCGGCATCGTTCATGGCATCGAAAGAAAGTGTGCTGCCGTTCGCAATAATTCGCCAGCTTTTTGCATCTGCACCCACATCCGTTTCGCGCCAGAATAAACGTGGGGATGCATTGATTAGTCTCGCATTACCCGCGAGCTGTGTCTCGACGTTAAATGTGTTTGTTCCGTCAAACATATTCGTCGCCGACTTCAGCGCCGCATCGTTAATTTGATCCTCGGTCAACGTGACAGGTTTAGGCGATACTGTCGTTGATTGGAAATTCACAAATTGAGATTGAAGCACCACCTTTAACATTCTCAAATGATCGTCGCCCTCGGACTTCGGATCAGTCGCCCCGACGGGGTTTGATGCCACAAGTTCGGGTATGTAATTCGCTGTTTCAAGTCCCATCGTTATCGACTCCCAAAGCTGCAAAGGTCGTAGTAACCCGCAGTACGCGCGCCGCCGATAAGTCGGCCCGCCTGTTCGTTCAATGATTCAATCGCTTCAAGCGCGGACTGTGCGCGATTCTGCGCGAGTTCCAAATCCTGAGTGAAGCGATACAACTCCGCTTGCGCCGCGTCTACGTAGATAGACTCATGGCGCGTCAGAATGCTATTCGTGTCGGCGTCGTCAGTCAGCGCCGCGGGCCGCGCGAAATACATTAACTCGATTTCGTCAGTCGTCGAAGGGACGCCGCGAAATTCAATCTCGCGATCAGATATCACCGCGTAGTAGCGAACCGGATCGCCGCCGGACAGTTCGCGCAACTCGGCCAGCGATACCGACTCGAGGGGGACTCGGCCGTTTAGGAATAGCTGTCTTTCCTCAAGGTAATCGCTCGGCAACGAATAAAATCCTTCGTCAACCGTGACGCGATCCGCGTCCGTCAGCGTCGCGCGCTGGATCATTTCAGCGGCGCGCAAATTGCGATATATGACGCCCTCGGCCGCGCGCACGAAATCGGCAACAACGCCGGTCAAGTCTTGGCGATGCGTGTCCGTCAGAATCTTGGTTTTTAACGTGCCGTAATTGAGCGACATTGCGGGCCTCGTTTCAGTCGATAGAGTCGATACGGTTCCGACTCCGGCGAGTTCGCGAATTTTTGCCAAGCGCGCGTCCGTTCGGTCGGACACTTGCTCGTCAACTCCGGATAGCGGACGCGAATAATCGCGAAATCAAGTTCGGGGATTGACAACTCGCAACCGGCAAACGGCAAGTGACGCGCCTTCGGATCGATACCTTCGCGAATGCGTCGCACCATTTCCAAATGTTTTTTGCGATCCAAGTTGCCGGTATTGGAAACAAACGCTGGCATTCCACCCGCGCGGTACTGCGAATTCTTGTTGACGTTGCGACGTAAAATTTCAGTCATGGTATCGGTATTGGCGGCTGCGTCCGTGGCGTTGTCGAATCGACCTCGCAGCTAATCCTTTCCCCTGTCTCGGTTCGTTCCGTCTCGCAGCTAACGCGATGCACCTCTTGTTGAGTGCAACCGGCAATCAGCGCGAGAATGAGCGGGAGGGCGCTCGCGCGCCCTCCCTGTCCCTCACGCGACCCAATCGGCCGTGACGTCGATATCACGGTAATTGAAATGCGCTTTTTCCTCGTAGACTTTCACGGTCCAATCCACCGTGATTTGCCACCTGTGCGAAAGGCCGAGTTTCGCGATTTCCTCTGCCTTGTAGCGATGAAGATACGAAATAGCGACCATCTGCGGATCGATCCCGAACAGGCTCGCGCGGCCCGCCGCCGCCGCCTGCTGCAAGCGGTTCGGGGTAATCTCCATGGTGAAACCGAAATCGGTAATCATCACGTTAATAAAACCCTGAGACGCTTGCGGCGCTGGCGCTGTCCCGCTGACATTCGCCGTCGGCGTCGCGACAAGATTCGTTTGGAAAAGGTACTGCGCGAGTCGCTTCGTCACGGCCGGAGTACTCATCAGAATCGTCGGCGTACCGTTATTCAGATACGTCGATTCGATAAGCGTGGAAAGCTGCGCGAGCGAGCCCGCCGCCGCAGCCGTTCCGTCCGTGTGAGCATCGACGATTTTCGTCGCCGTGTTGAAACCGCCCGCGGCGCCGCCCGCCGTGAAATACAGGTTTGACTCCAACCACGAATCAAAACCGCCGGACAGTCCCGGCGTCGTGTTGTTGTCGTCCTGCTGACTCGCTTGGTTCGCGAGTGCAATCGCCTCGACGTCCTGCCGGAGTTCGCGCTGGCGCTGCATCAATCCGTAGGCGAGCGGGTTCGGCTGGCCGACAACATCGACGTTGTTGCCGCGTTCCGTGAAGTAGACGTATTTCACGGAGGTTTGTGAGTGGTTGCCGACTCGCTTTCCGTTGCTGTCCGTCCGCGTTCCCGCGTCGGCGCCCGATACGACGGCATTCGTGAGGTCGGGCGCGTTCAGCGCGTCCTGAGTCCACTCGGCATAGTCGTTAACGTGGCCGTCCTCCGCAATTGCCTCCTGAAACGGAAGCGGAATCCGACTGATATCGAAGATGCGATCCATAACATCTTCCCGCACCAATCCTCCGGCTAGTACCGCTTTGAAGTCTTGGCTATCCCAATAGTCTGCTGCTGGCATTTTTCTTTACCCTGTTCGCAAAAGGTTTTCGATTTGTCGAACGGCGTTTGCGTCGCTGCGAGATTTCCGAGAGCCGCCCGCGCTTTTTGCTTTTGTTTTCGCGGGCGGAGTATTGCTCGACGAGTGCGCCGGTTTCTTGACCGTCCGCACCTGTTCCAAAACGCGCCGTATGCGCTGCTCGCGTAACGCGGCGTCGCGCACGAATCGCAAAGTCCGATGATCCAAGACGCTTTCCAGATAGTTTGCAGGGAACCCGTATTGCGCAAGATGCTCGCGCATCGTTTCCCTGTCTTTCGCTTCGGTCGTTTCGTCTTTCCATTCGGGTATTACGTTCCGCGTTAACGTCGCTTCGCGCTCTGCGAGCGTCGCTCGGCGTTGAGCAACCGCAGTTAGCAATTCCTTACTGATCGCGTTTTTCGGAAGCATCGAAATCAACTCCGTCAACTCTTGCGCCGACTTCGCGAATTCCGATTCCTTCGCGGCTTTCGTTTCTTCCCACTCTAGCCGTTCCAACTCCAAACCGGACCTATCCGTCATTGCGTCCTTGAGTTCTCCCAAGGTATGAGTTACCGACTCGCCCTCTCGGTCAATCGGTATCTCCAATGCGTAAAGGTCCGCGGCTTCCACCCCTAGCGCCTCCGCCAGTTGCGAAAGTGTTTTCGGGCTCTCGCCCTTTGCCAGCGTCTCCGCTGTTTGCCCCTCGGTTTCCCCGGACTCGCCGCCGTCTCCGGTTGCGTGTTCGTCCGTTCGCGGAGTCTCCCCCTCGAGTAGCGCGGCGACTTGCTCGATATCGCTAGTCGTCGGTTCCGGTATTTCCGGATTCGCCGTCTCCGGCGTATTCGTCAATTCTTGCATCTAAGAAATCTCTCAATTCGTCAGTCGCGCGAAGCTGATTGTAAATCGTCTCACGTTTGTCAGTCTCGCTCGGCTGCGTGTTTTCCCATTCGTCGCGCAAGTCGGTCACAAACTCGTTTATCAACTCGCCCAACAATTCGTTTTGCGCTAGCCCTTTCGCTAGCGACTTGCGGCGTTCCGGACTCATCCCGTTCCACCCGGATTTGCCGGAGGACTATCCGGCGGAAGCATCAACCCCGCGTCGCCGTGTTCGGCCTGTTCAACCGCCATCGACAAACGAATCTTGAGATCAACCCACGTATCCGCCTCCTGTCCCGTCATGTGCGCGCGGTTGCCGAATGCCACGATATTTTGGATATCGTGATTAGTCAGCGTCAGCGATACCGGAATCACCTCCGGCGCTGCCGTTTCCGGTTGACCCTGTTCGCGGTTGTTCTGCTCCATTTGCATTGCTCCCAAATTTGGTTTGTGACACTAAATCAGCGGTCGCCTTTCCGACGATTTTCGCTTCCTCGATTTCGGCGCGTAAAGTCTCTTTCCAGACCTCAAGCGTCGTTTCTTGGTCCGCACGATATTTGTCGAATGCGGTCCGTACCTGCTCCAATCCGACGGCCGTAGCCATGAGCGCGCGCGACTGCGCCTCTTGCTGTGCCGCCTGACCCTGTTTCGCTTTAATCGCTTGCTGCGCCTCCGGCGTTTGCGGATCAACGAAATACTGCTCCGGGTTCGGCAAGTCGGCGGCGCGCCCCCAATCGGTCAGCGCGCGATAGAATCCGTCGATGTTTACTAGCACTTCGTCCATGCCCTCGCGAGCGAGGCCGATTTGCGCATCAATGATTTTTTCGTAAGTCGCGACTTTGCGCGCGCGCTCGCCCGGGCTCATTCCGATTTTGACCGTTACGCGAGTCCGCGGGCGCCATAGCGCCGGGACCGGCGATTGCCAGCGGCCGTTGACGTTGATCGCAACCGGCGTATCAAAATACTCGCGCATGGTCGCGTGTGCGAGCAAGAATACGTTTCGGATTAGTGACGTCGCCATATTTTTCGTCATGTGCGACGCCAGTTGCTCCATTACCGAAAACGCGCGGTCAATCCCTTGCGATCCGATGCGACCACCCGCCATTTGCATCTGGCCGGTCGCCAACTCGAGGGACGCGCCGCCAAGCTCGGTTCTCACTTGGCGCTGATATTCCAAGTTGGAAAGGATGCCGCCGGATATGTCGGGCTGCTGAAATGCCGTGATCGCGTTGTTGACGTTCCCGGCGCTCGCCTTGACGCGGATCGATCCGTTAGGCCGTCCGTCGGCCAAGTCGTCCGTGTTGACTTTGCCGTCAAGGTAGGCGACGCGATTTTTGATGACCGTGTTGACGTTATCCATTAACGCGCGTTGAAGGCCCGTGTTCAAGTCCTGAGTCTGGCGGAGTTTGTCCCAAATTGAGATGCCCGTCAGCCGATGCGGATTGATGAACGGCGAGCCCGTCGCATAGGGAACGAGCGAGACTGGTTCGTTTTCCAAAATGGAATCGTGCGACACGCCCGCGACGGAAATTCTGCGCCGTTCGGACGTACCGTCGCCGGAATCGACCAGCGCATAGCACTCAAACCACTCGATCAAATCTTGCGATGCGTCTATGGATTCCGCTATAGGTACATCGCGGCGGACGTCACGCGCGACCGTATCGAGTTTGTAATCCTGATCGTATTTTTTCAGCGCCGCGACTTTGCGTTTCGGGAAACCGCGACGGATCAATTCGGAACGCGGCTCCAAGTGACGTTCCGCCATAAACGGAATGCGCTGGACGTCGCATTTATCCCATTGCGATTGATAAAGCACGTTCCCCGGATCCAAAGATTCCGCAACAAAATTTTTCGTCGTGTGCGTCACGCGGACGCGCGCCGTCAATGCGTCGTCGTCGTATTCCAAAATCTCGAGCGTCAAGGCGGGCGCCGAGCGCATCTCCGCGATGACTTCCGGCGTGGCGTTTTCAAGGTCGATAGTCTCGACGGTTTCTTTTTCCTCGACGTAGCATTTATACCAGCCGTTACGCGAAAGGAGCCCGTCTTTTATCGCCGTTCCCAATTCTTGATAGCCGTTGTTGTCGGCCATCACCGCCGCGGTCACGGCGTAGGATTCTAATTGCGCTTGATCGTCGTCGAGCGGTCCAAGCGCGTCGAATTCTGCTATCTGTTTGGAACTGAACGAATCAAGCATTTGAGCAAGGTTCGCTTCTACCATGGCCGAAACATCGCCCGCGACGACGTTAGAGCGCCCGGGCTGCTCGTTTCCTTTAGGGCGCTGATAGTAGTAGTCGAGCGCCTTTTTCCGGTCGCTGGAAATCGAGTCGCCGTCCCACCCCGCGCATTCCAT
>JAAUYF010161020.1_pt1 | contig 10447 bp, 12 predicted proteins | sample 7278051 | NCBI WGS metagenome assembly JAAUYF01 (sample SAMN14350202, study PRJNA611818) | marine sediment metagenome | isolation source: surface marine sediment (0.6m) | place: French Polynesia: Moorea | collected 2018-08 | reverse complement strand
TGCGATCATCGCCGGGTTGAGGATCGCCCGCAGCAAGCGCCGTTCCATGACCTTGAAGGTCTCGGATTGGATCGATCCTGGCTCGGCGGCGCAGTGGTAAACGTAGAGCCGCGGCAGATAGAGCATGCCCGCCATCCAGGCGATCACGCTGATGACGTGCAGCGCCTTGATCCAGAGGTAGGCCCCGCCGAGAAATCCCTCCATCCCTGCCTCTCGCCGTCCACGCTTCCGGCTATCGCCCTATTGACCCATCGCCTCGCGACAGGCGCAGCGACCGTATGCCTCCGGGCAAAGCGGCCGTCCCTCCACCGGCGCCGTTGCCGCAACCTTACCGTGCAGCGCGTCGCGAACCAGCTCCACCAAGCCCTCGACGAAGGAGGATCCCGCACCGACCGTCGGCACCCTCAAATAGAAGGGTACCGCCGCCCCCTCCGCCAGCTCCCGGTACTCGATATCAAGCTCAACCAGAGTCTCGGAATGCTCTGAGACGAAGGCGATCGGCACCAGGACCACGCCGACCCCATCCGCGCCGGCCCGCTGGATCTCGTCTTCGGTGGCCGGCCCGATCCATTCCAAAGGGCCGACCCGGCTCTGGTAGCAGACCAACCAATCCAGACCCTCCGACCGGGATCCGAGCGCCTGCACGACCGCCGCGCTCGATTGCTCGACTTGCCATTGGTAGGGATCGCCACCGGCGACGATCTTCTTCGGCAGGCCGTGCGCGGAAAACAACACTCTGAAGTCCTTGCCCTTGGCCTCCGCCTCGTCGAGGGACTTGGCCAAGAGCGCCGCGGCCTCCGCAATGAAGCCCGGATTGCGCGGATAGCAGCAGAGCACCCGGGACGGCGCTTTCAGCCCCGCGCCGCGGGCGGCGCGGAACCAGTCCTTGACCGAAGAACCCGTGGTGGTGGTCGAGAACTGCGGATAGAGCGGCAGCAGGAGTATCCGGTCCGGCCCGAAATCGCGCACCGCGCGCGCTGTCGCGTCGCTCATCGGATGCCAGTAGCGCATCGCGATGAAGACCTTGGTCTCATCGTCGCCGCCGGTGGCTGCGAGCGCCTGTTCCAAGGCCGTCGCTTGCGCCTCGGTGTTGGGCAGCAGCGGCGAGCCACCGCCGAGGTGCTCGTAGATCTCTCGGGCGATCGGTGCCCGGCGGCGCGAGACCAGCTGCGCCAAAAGCCAGCGCAGCGGTTGCGGCAGGCCGATGATCGCCGGATCGTTGAAGAGATTGAACAGGAAAGGCCGGACCGCATCGGGCCGATCGGGCCCGCCAAGGTTGAACAGCACCACCGCGGTCTTGGTCATCGTCCGTCCTCTCCCGGGGTCCCCAATAGTCGCCTAGCTTCCGGTCCCCCGAACCCGCGCGACAAGTTCGGCGACATGCTCGGGAGGGGTGTCGGGAAGTACGCCGTGGCCGAGATTGAAGACCAGCCGTTTCGGCCCCAAGGCTGCCAGGATCCGATCGACCCCCTGCGCGAGCGCCGTGCCGCCAACGAGGAGCTTTACGGGATCCAAGTTGCCTTGGACCACGGCCTTCGGCTGCAGGCGTTCGGCTGCCCATCCCAGCGGCAGGGTCGTGTCCAGGCCGAGCGCATCGAAATCTCCGCTATCAGCGAAGCCGGCGTAAGTCAGACCGGCTCCGCGCGGAAAGGCGATGACAGGAACCCCAGGACAGGCCTCCCGGAAGCGTCGGGCGATCTCCGCCATCGGCGTCAGGCTCCAGGCCTCGAGCTCCACCTCTGGCAGCACCCCGGCCCAGGAATCGAAGATCTGTACCGCCTCCGCGCCAGCCCTGACCTGCGCAATCAGGTGCCGGGCGACCGCCTCGACCAGCAAAGACAGCAATTGCTCGAAGGCATCGGGCCGGCCGTAGGCGAAGCGCTTTAAGCGCGAAAAGTCGCGGCTGGTCTGGCCCTCGATCATGTAGCTGGCCAGGGTCCAGGGCGCGCCGGCGAAGCCGATCAGCGCCTTGCCGTCCGGCAGCTCGGCGGCCACGGCTTCCAGAGTCTGATAGACCGCCGCCAAGCGAGATTCCAGATTTTCGGCCGTGAGCGGTGCGAGATCCTCGGGCTTCCGAATCGGCTCGAGGCGTGGCCCCTGGCCCTCCTCGAACCAAACCTTCTGACCCAAGGCCAGAGGCACAACAAGGATATCGGAGAACACGATGGCGGCATCCAGGTCGAAGCGCCGCAGGGGCTGCAGGGTCGCTTCCGCGGCGAGGTCCGGACGGAAGCAAAAGTCGATGAAGTCCGTCGCCTTGGCTCGGACTTCCCGGTATTCCGGGAGATAGCGCCCGGCCTGGCGCATCAGCCAGATCGGCAGGCGATCCGCCTCCTGCCCTGCCAGGGTCTGCAGCAAGGGCTTGTCGTCGCTTCGGGCAGGGGCGTCGTCCACGGTTCGTGACCTCCGGATGGCAATTACACTTCAAAATAAGAATCTAAAGGAATCAGGGTAGTTGTTGTTGGGCCTGTGGACAGCGGGGATGATGTGTTATCCACGCAGGTACCCCAAGCCGCGCGTCGGGTCACGCTTCTTTGCACTGGTTTGCCGGATCCCATTGTGGAAAAGAGGGCCTTGAGCCCGGGGTTCGCTGGCTTCCGGAACCGGAGAAACCTGTGAAAGGTCTTGATATCGCTGTCGACGCAGCTCGTCCCACGCCGGTTCTCCCCAGGGCTGTAGAAAGCGGCGACACAGGTTGCAGGGTCTGGATACGATATCGGTGAGCCTTGACGGAATCGACGCGGCGGCGCCAAAGGGTGGAGATATCCCCATCTTTGGTCTTTCGAGGTGAGAAACCAAGGCAGAGCGATGACGACCCATCACCTTCATCTGGTCTCCGACGCGACCGGCGAGACCATCCATTCCGTCGCCCGGGCCTGCCTCGTCCAGTTCGAGGGGGTCGAGCCGCTCGAGCACGTCTGGAGCCTGATCCGCACGCCGGGTCAGATGCAGAAGGTCGCTGCGGCGATCGAAGACAACCCGGGTCCCGTGCTCTTTACGTTGGTCAACGACCAGCTGCGTTCCAGCCTGATCGAGGCGTGTCGGCGGATCGGCGTGCCCTGCATCCCCGTGCTGGATCCGGTGATCCACGTCCTGGCCACGACCTTCGAGGTCGAGATGAGCGGCCGGCCCGGCCTGCAGCACATGCTCGACGCCGAGTACTTCAGCCGCATCGATGCCATGAACTATGCCCTCAGCCATGATGACGGTCAGGGGGTCATGGGCCTGAACGATGCCGACGTGGTTCTGGTCGGCGTCTCGCGGACCTCGAAGACGCCGACCTGCCTTTATCTGGCCAACCGGGGAATCAAGGCGGCGAACATCCCGGTGGTCCCAGGCTGCCCGATGCCGGAGGAGTTGCTGGTCGCCGACCGGCCGCTGATCGTCGGCCTGACCAAGGATCCGGCCCGTCTGGTCCAGGTCCGCCGCAATCGCCTTCGGCTGATCTCGGGCCCCGAGCATCAGGCCACCGACTATGTCGATCCCGATACCGTGCGCGAGGAGGTCGCCTTCGCTCGCCGTCTCTGCGCCAAGCATGGCTGGCCGGTCATCGACGTGACAAAACGCTCGATCGAGGAGACGGCCGCCTCGATCCTCACGCACCTCGGCGCGCATCAGGAGCAGGCATGACGACCCGGCAGGAGGCGAGGCGATGACGACGACCAAGCTGGTCCTGGCCTCGGGCAGCGCGTCGCGCCGGCGCTTGCTGGAGGCCGCGGGCGTGCCTTTCGAGGCGGCACCGGCAGCGGTCGACGAGGACGAGGTCAAGCTGGCGATGAAGGCCGAAGGTGCCGAGGCCTTCGACGTCGCCGAGGCCCTGGCGGAGCTGAAGGCGCAGCGGGTGTCGCCGCGCTTTCCGGGCGCTTTGGTGCTGGGCGCTGACCAGATGCTGGTCTGCGAGGGTGCCTGGTTCGACAAGCCGGCCGATTTGACGGGCGCGGCAGAACACCTGCGCCGGCTCTCAGGCCGGCCGCACCACCTGCTGACCGCGCTCTGCCTGTTGCGCGACGGCAACCGGATCTGGCATCACCGCGACCGTGCCGAACTGATCATGCGACCGCTCAGCGAAGCGGCGATCCAGGCCTATCTGAGCGAGGTCGGCGAGGCCGCCCTGGACTCGGTCGGTGCCTACCAGCTCGAAGGCCGGGGAATCCAGCTTTTCCAATCCATCTCCGGGGACTTCTTCGGCATCTTGGGGCTACCTCTGCTGCCATTGCTGGACATGCTGCGGAACCACAGGGTGATCCCGGAATGATCCCCAGCGGCAAGGCCCGGCTGGCGGGCGTTCTCGGCTGGCCGGTCAGCCACTCGCTCTCGCCGCGGCTTCACGGCTACTGGCTGCAGCGCTACGGCATAGACGGTGCGTACCTACCTTTGGGTGCGCCGCCTGCCTCTTTGGAAGGGGTGGTTCGCGCCCTGGTCGAGCTTGGTTTCCGGGGCTTCAATGTGACCCTGCCTCACAAAGAGCCCCTGCTTGCCCTCTGCGACGAGGTGACACCGGAGGCGCACCGGATCGGTGCCGTAAACACGGTCGTCATCGACGGCGATCGCTTGCAGGGCGGCAACAGCGATGCCTTCGGCTTTGCGGAGAATCTGCGCGCCGGGGCAGCCGACTGGCGCCCTGAAAGCGGGCCTGCGGTCGTGATCGGTGCCGGTGGCGCCGCCCGGGCGGTCATCGCCGCCCTGCAGGATCTCGGCGTCACCGAAGTTCGCTTGACCAACCGGACCGAGGCCCGCGCCGCCGACTTGGCCGCTGCACTCGCCGCTCCGCAGCGGCCGCCGATCCGGCTCGTGCCCTGGGCCGAGCGGGAGGAAGCGCTGGCCGGGGCAGGCGTGCTGGTCAACACCACCTCGCTCGGCATGGCCGGACAGCCGGCTCTCGACCTGGCGCTTGATGCCCTGCCCGCAGAAGCTCTGGTCACGGATATCGTCTATGCGCCGCTGGAGACACCTCTCTTGGCCGCGGCGCGGGCTCGAGGCAACCCGGTGGTCGACGGCCTGGGCATGCTGCTGCATCAGGCCCGGCCCGGCTTCGAGGCCTGGTTCGGGCGGGCCCCGGAGGTCAGCGCCGAGCTGCGCGCCTTCCTGCTCGGAGCCTGAAACCCATGGTGATCTTGGGCCTGACCGGATCGATCGCCATGGGCAAGTCGGCGGCGGCCGCCGCGCTGCGGCGTCTGGGCCTGCCGGTTCACGACGCCGACGCCACGGTGCACCGCCTGCTCGCCGAGGATCCCGGCACGATCAAGGCCGTCCGCAAGGCGTTTCCCAAAACGGTCAAGGCCGGTCGGGTCGACCGCAAGGCACTGGGCGCACGCGTGTTCAAGGATCCGGTCGCGCTGCGCCGCCTGGAAGCCATCCTTCATCCCAAAGTCAGGCGGGCCGAAGACGCCTTTCTGCGCCGTCAGGCCCGCCGCCGCGCAGCGATGGTCGTCCTCGACATTCCGCTGCTTTTCGAGACCGGCGCCGAGGATCGCTGCGACGCGGTCCTGGTGGTCTCCGCTCCGGCTTTCATCCAGACCCAGCGGGTGCTTCGCCGGCCCGGCATGACTCCACAGCGCCTTACGGAGATCCTTGCGCAGCAGCTGCCGGACGCCGAGAAGCGCCGGCGCGCGGACTTCGTGATTCCGACCGGCCTGGGCAAAGTCGTGTCCTTGCGTGCTCTGCAGCGGGCGGTTAGGAAGATGGCGCGGCGCGAAGGTCGCTGTTGGCCGCCCGCGCGCGGCGGATCCAGGAAAGCCAAGCATGCGTGAAATCGTGTTGGATACCGAGACCACTGGCCTCGATCCCGCCGCCGGACATCGCATCGTCGAGATCGCCTGCCTGGAGCTGGTCAATCACGTCGAAACGGGCGCGCAGTTCCAGCGCTACATCGATCCCCAGCGCGACATGCCCGAGGAAGCCTTCCAGATCCACGGCCTCAGCCAAGACTTCCTCTCGGGCTTTCCGCCCTTCGCCGAGATCGCCGACGAGTTCCTGGCCTTCATCGACGACGCCAACCTGGTGATCCACAACGCCGAATTCGACATGAAGTTCTTGAATGCCGAGCTCCAGCTAGTCGGTCGGCCAACCCTGGACCGCACCCGTGCAGTGGACACGGTTGCGATCGCCCGCCGCAAGTTCCCGGGCAGCCAGGTCAGCCTCGATGCGCTCTGCCGCCGATTCGAGATCGACAACTCCCAGCGCACCCTGCACGGTGCTTTGCTCGATACCCAGCTTCTGGCCGAGGTCTACCTGGAACTGGTGGGTGGCAGGCAGCCGGGTCTGGCGTTGAGCGAGCAGCGTGGCAGGCAGGGCGAGAGTCCGGAGCCCACGGCCAAGGTCGCCCGTCCGGCCCGTCCGCACGCTCCGAGCGACGCGGAACGGCGTGCCCACGAGGCCATGCTGACCCGGCTGAAAGATCCGATTTGGCTGACCTGAGGGGGCCGCGCGCCGGGGACCGGCTCAGTCGGCCGGCTGTGCTACGGACTCGGCGGCTGGCTGGGCGGTGTCCTGGGACTTCTTCGCCTTGTGATGCTGGTACAGTTTGCCGAAGTTGATCGGCGCCAGGAGAATGGGCGGAAAGCCACCGTCTCTGGTCGCCGAAGAGATCAAGTCGCGCGCGAAGGGGAAGAGAAAGCGGGGGACCTCGACCAGCAGCAGCGGCTCCAAGTCCTCGGCACTGACCTCATCCGAAACCTGAACCAAGGCGCCGTACTCGAGCTCGATCAGGAAGCCCTGCGTCCCATCGAACTTGGCGTCAACGTTGGACGTGAGCACGATCTCGTAAATGCGGCCCTCTAACGGCCGGGCATTGACGTCAACCGTGACGGAGATTTCAGGCTGCTGGTTCAGCTTGGCATAGATCGCCGGTGCGTTGGGGTTCTCGAAGGAGATGTCCTTCAGGTACTGAACCCGGATGGCGAAGCTGGTCTCTTCGATGTCGTCGCCAGGTTGCGTGGCGGGCTCGGCGCCCGGCGCCGTGTCACCCTGATCGTCCCCGGTCATGTATCTCTCCAGATTGAAAGGCCCAGACTCTGCGGGCCGGTCTGGCTAGCATGGATGCCGGAGCGAGACAACCGGGCGGGCAGCCACTGCTCAAGGACCTGCCAGCGGACGGGATTCTAAGGCTTTCCGCCGCGCGGCGGGAGCGGCTCCTGGTCGTCCGGCACCTCGCGGAACTCGCCGTCGATAATGGTCGACGATCCGCGGTTGCCATGCTGGCGCATCCGGACTTCGGCGCGCATCCGGATCCTTTGCGCGATGAAGTGGCGCAGCAATCGCCGAAATGCCGGGACGAAAAGCGCGAAGCCGACCGCGTCGGTGACGAAGCCGGGGGTCAAGAGCAGCGCGCCGGCGATGATCAGGCAGAAGCCGTCGTAGAGTTCCTGCGCCGGCAGTTGGCCCTGCTCCATCTGTTGCCGGGCCCGGGCAAGGGTCGAGAGCCCCTGCGCCCGCAGTTGCCAGGTGCCCAGGACAGCGGTCAGGAGGATGAGGCCGAGTGTCGGCAAGAGCCCGATCAGGCCGCCAACCTCGATAAAGACCCCGATTTCGATCAGCGGGACCAGCAGAAACAAAAGAAAGAGGAGCAGACCCATCCTTGCCCTTTCACCGGCAACGGCTTATTTACTTTGTCGATGGTGTAGTAAGACCAGCACCCGTGGATTGGATCCGCCCGAAGATGGGTCGGATCGAGTCGCTTTTGAGGGCGACGGCACTATATGTATGTGGAGATCCCCGCAAATGCCACTGTCGTACGGGCTGGTGTCCTGCGATAGGCTGACGCGTCGGTCCGCTGCGAAACCCATATTTGATGGATAACGGATTGCAATTCTTCGACATCATCCTCTTTGCAGCACTGGCAGCATTCTTGGTGCTTCAGCTGCGACGGGTTCTCGGACGCCGGACCGGCCACGAGCAGCCGCGGGATTTCGATCCCTTCCAACAGCGCTCGCCGGAGGATTCCGGGAACGACAAGGTCGTGACCCTGCCGGATCGCCGCGGCGGAACGCGCGATGCTGACGAGAAAGCCGCCGCGAACGGGGCCGCCGAGGATCCGCTGGCCGGCGGTCTCATGCAGATAAAGCTGGCCGACCGTGATTTCGACGACTCCGGGTTCGTCGAGGGGGCGCGGGCTGCCTTCGAAATGATTGTCGGCGCCTTCGCCGCAGGCGATTCCAAGGCCTTGCGGCCGCTGCTGTCAGACCACGTCTACGAAGACTTCTCGGGCGCGATCCGGGAGCGCGAGGCCGCCAATCAGACCCTGGAGACCACCCTGGTCGGCATCAAGGAAGCCGAGATCGAAGACGCCAAGCTGGATGGGCGGACCGCCTTCATCACCGTGCGTTTCGTTTCCGAGCAGATCAACGTGGTCAAGGACTCCGAAGGCCGCATCGTCGAGGGCGATCCCAGCGAGGTCACCCAGATCACCGATCTCTGGACTTTCGCGCGCAACACCCGCAGCCGCGACCCGAACTGGACCCTGGTCGCGACGCGCAGTCCGGACTGACCGACCCCTTCACGGGAGCAGGGTTTTGGCCAGACGGCAGCAGCCGGAGCGGCTCTCCCCCTTCAGACACCTGGTTCTGGCCGGCGCGCTGCCGTTGCTCATCGCAACCGCCTGCGAAAAGGCACCACCTCCCGAGGCGCCGATCCCACCGGAACCGCGTCAGCCCGCGGCCCTACTGGAGCCGAGCGGCTTCGAGGATCTGCCCGGCTGGGAGGCGGACAGCGTGGCCGAAGCCCTGCCCGCGCTGCGCCGCTCCTGCCGACGAATCCTGCCCCGGGCGGACGACAAGACGATCGGCCCCAAGGCCCTCGGCGGCCGGGTCGCCGACTGGCGGCCGATCTGCGAGGACCTGGAGCGCTTGGCAGTGACCGATGACATCTCGGCACGGCTGTTCTTCGAGACCTGGTTCACGCCCTTCCTGGTCAGCGACGACGGTGACAGCGAGGGGGTCTTCACCGGCTACTACGAGGCCGAGCTGCGCGGCGACACCAAGCCCAACGGGCGCTATCGCTTCCCTCTCTACACTCGGCCCGCCGACCTGGTCTCGGTCGACCTGGGAGATTTCCGCGCCGATCTCGAGGGCGAGCGCATCGTCGGGCGCGTCGACAAGAGCCGCCTGGTGCCCTATTTCAGCCGCGCCGAAATCGAAAAGGGCGCTCTGTCCGGTCAGAAGCTGGAGCTGATCTGGGCCGACGACGCGGTCGACGTCTTCTTCCTTCACGTCCAGGGCTCAGGCCAGGTCCGGCTGCCCGACGGCCGGGTCAAACGGGTCGGCTTCGCGGCCTCCAACGGTTTGCCCTTCTATGCCATCGGGCGCGCCATGATCCAGGAGAAGGTTCTGGACGGAGGTGATGTCTCGATGCAGTCGATCCGCGACTGGCTGCGCAGGAATCCGGCGAAGGCCGAATCCCTGATGCACCGCAACGGACGCTTCATCTTCTTCCGCGAGATCGAAGGCGAAGGGCCGATCGGTGCCCAGGGCGTGCCCCTGACCGCCGGCCGCAGCCTTGCGGTCGACCCGTCCCACCTGCCGCTCGGCGCGCCGATCTTCCTCGACACGACCTGGCCGGCCAGCGATCGGCCGCTGCAGCGCCTGTTGGTCGCCCAGGACACCGGCAGCGCGATCAAGGGGGTCGTGCGCGGCGACTTTTTCTGGGGCTCGGGCGAGCCGGCCCTGGCCGAGGCCGGTCGCATGAAGCAGACCGGCCGCTACTTCATTTTCCTGCCCAAGACGGTTGCCGCGCGAAGGGCTACGGCCAGCTGAATCGCACCGGCTTCTGGTGTAGTCTCCGCGATCGAGCCAGCAGCGGGAGACGAGCATGACGGATCTGCAGCCATCTTCGAGCGATCCGGACTTCGAACGGCTCCGACTTTGGCTCGAGGCGCGATACACCGAGACGGTCCAGGAAATTCGCGGCTATCCGGCGCCGATTCCGGCCTGCGACCAGCACTACAACCACCTGCTCGCGCTCCGGCGCGGCTATGCGCAAGCGCTGCGCGCGCTCGACAAGGCGCGTTCGGCGGGCGCCGAGTCCACGTACGCCCTTGGCGAGCTGATCGATAACCTTCGTCAAACCGTACCGCTTTCAGACAACGAGGCCCGGGCGCTGGGGGATCATGTGACGCGATCGCAACCGCGCGACGCAGGCAACTGAGGCCATAGGCCCGGGCGCCCCGCGGCGCCCGCTTGCTTTTGCCGAGGCGCCCGCGCATCCTTGCCGCGACGGGCGAGGGACGACGACAACAAGAAGGCGGGGAGAGATGAGCCAGGACAGCGCCGCGCGCGGGCCGAGCATCGGCTTCTTCGTGACCTGCCTGGTCGACCTCTTTCGGCCTTCGGTCGGCTTCGCCGCGGTCAAGCTTCTGGAGGATGCCGGTTGCCGGGTCGAGGTGCCGCGAGGGCAGACCTGCTGCGGCCAGCCGGCCTACAACTCCGGGGACCGGCGAGACGCCGCCGCGATC
>JAAUYF010083121.1_pt1 | contig 10457 bp, 9 predicted proteins | sample 7278051 | NCBI WGS metagenome assembly JAAUYF01 (sample SAMN14350202, study PRJNA611818) | marine sediment metagenome | isolation source: surface marine sediment (0.6m) | place: French Polynesia: Moorea | collected 2018-08 | reverse complement strand
TCTCGTTGAAGTCTTGCAGGTTACCACCGGTGTACTCCAACCTCTCTAGCTTCTATACAGTGGAAGCAGCTTCCTCCTTGTAGTGGTCCAGCAGCTTTGCCTTCAACTCCTCGTAGCTGAAGCCTTGCAGGTCACCCAAGCTTTCCAACCAAATGGCAGCGCTGCCCGTCAGCGTACCAATCAAGTAGTCGCCACGATATCGTCCATGGATTTCCTGCGCGTTCATGTAACGCTCCAGCTTGTAAATGTACCCATGTGGATTGCCCGTGCCATTAAACTTTGGCAGCAGGAGGTTGGACATGTTAGGGGGTCGTGGCGCAGGTGGAGGGGCGAGGTGGGGGGCATAACCCATGACCCCATGGTGTGCTGGTGGGGGTGGTGAGGTGTGTGGGTAGGCGGGAGGGGGGGGGCCGGAAGGGAAGGCAGCAGCAGTGGGGTAGGCAGCGGCAGTGGGATGTGCGCCAGCAGTGGGATGTGTGGCGCCTGGTGCAAGCGCGGCAGGTGGTGGTGGCGCGGAGTGCACACCAAAGGGATCACTATACCAATGGTGTCCTTCTCGGGGGTGGTGAGATGCGAAGTGGATGGGTGTGGGGGGTTCAGGGTGGCGTGGCGTGCGTGCTGGAGTGTGGTGTGAACCAGTGGGGGGTGGTGAAGGTGGTGGCGCACCGGCAGCAGCCTTCTGCTTGGCCAGCATCTCAGTGAGCTGGCGGATAAGGTTGTTCACCTGCTCCTCTTTGGCAGACAGTGCAGGTGTAGCAGGTGCAGCTGGTGCGGCAGGTGGGGTGGTGGCAGCGGTGCAGGTGATGGGGGTGCCATCAAAACGAAGGGGGGGTAGGTTTTCCTTGCCCTCAGCACAAGGGGCAGCGTGGTGCGAAGTGGAACTCCCTCCAGCCGTCTAGAGGCGCGCATTTTGATGCTCCAGACGGTGGCACTTCTCCACGAGGTCCTGGTAGCTGCGGTGCCGGAATTTCAACTGGGCACGGAGCGAGTCATTCTCAGTGGAGTAAGAGAGAATATTCTCGCGCAGGGTGTCTACCTTTGCTTGCAGCTGGTCGCAGTGATCCAGCAGCTTCTGGTACTGCTTCCTGGCATCAAATAATTCCCTTTTCAGGTCTTCACCATCTGTCTGGCGAGCCCTCAAATCCATGAGCTCCCTCTCCTTCTGTGCCAGCTACAATTGAGCCAGTGAAAGGGAATCACTGGCTTGGGAGTGAGCGGCTTGGCACTCCCGCAAGTTGGACTCCGCATCTTTGAGCTTCCCAGCTAACTCCTCTGTGGAAGTACGCAAGCTCTGCTTTTCTTCCAGCAGCTTCTACCCAGCCTCCTGCTAGCAATGCAGGGTATGTTGGGCTTGGTTGAGCCGCTCCTCCATCTCCTGCATCTTCTGCCGTGCCTCCTTTTGCAGGGAATCTGTGTGGACGGCCCACTCTGCATCCCTGATGGTGACAGCATCCCTCTGCGCCTTCCTCGCAGCTTCCACTTGTTCCTTCGCCTCCCCACGTGCCTGGTCCAAAGCCACCTTTGCACCAGCGAGCTTCTACTCCATTGCTACCCGCTCACGCGAACGAGCAAGTTCCTCACGTGCGCGCTCCTGCTGGTGTGCGGCTTCCTCCTGTGCGCGTGCTTCCTAGCGCGCGGCTTCCTCCTGTGCGCGTGCATCCTAGCGCGCGGCCTCCTCCTGTGTGCGCTCTTACTAACGCGCCACATGCTCCTGCTCTAAGAAGGCGCCCCACTGCCGGTCCCTCTCTTGCACAGCCTCCTCCTTTTCGACAGCAGCTGCCTAGCGGGCCTAGTTCAACTGCTAGGCTGCTTCATCTTCACCAGCCTACAACTTGTGGTGGACGATGGACTGGTGCTCCATCTTCTATTTAGCGAGGGCCTCCCTCACTTTGCGCTCCACTTCTTAGCGCATAGCAGCTTCCATACTGGCCGCTGTTTGCTCGGAGGCTTCCTTCTTCGCTGCCTCCACTTCCTCCAGGTGCCTCTGGTGAAGCTCTTCCTCCTGCTGGCGACGCACGTCCAGCTGGTACTACAGGCGCTCCCGCTCCAGATGCCAGGCAGCGCGCTCACCCTCCAGTGCACCTTGGGTCTGTTTGAGGGCGCTCCCCAAGCGGTCCTAGGTGTTGGCGGCCACTTGTCTTTCTTGCTCCCTCATCGCAGCCTCCTGCTGCAAGGAGAGGGCCGCCTAGTGCTCCAAATCCCGCAGGCGTGAGAGCTCCTCTTAGGTCCGAATCAGCTACTGCTCCCGGCGCGTGAGGACTTTCCGCAGGTGGTCCTCTCTGTTCAACGATGTGGCTGCCTCAGCAGCCTTGTCAGCGTTGACCACGTTGAGTTCAGATTGGAGCATGGCAACCTGGTCACGGTGGGCTGCCAGCTCCTTCTCCAGGTCAGCAATTTGTGCCTTGGTAGGAGATGGGGTGGGGGTGACGTCAGCCATGGTTACCTCAGCAGCGGCAGCCATTCCAGCCTGAGCAGCCAGCTCAGCAAGGTTCTCCACCGGTTGCGCAACTTCATCACGGGTCAGGGGGTCGTTGGGCCCAACTGGCCTTGGGCGGAGGTGTTCAGGGACAGCATAGGTAGCTTGACGAGTCTCGTGAACCATCTGTGATGTGAGCGAGGAAGACTAAAAACACTGCCCTGCTACTCCACCAGGTTCCGGCAGCAGGGGTATTTTTAGTGGCTATGTATACTGCTGGCAAGTACTAATACCCTATTGTGTGAAGCACGCTAACATTTTGCAATCAAGTTAGTCACGCAGTTTCCACTGGGCCAGGCAATGCAGAATTCCCAGGGGTCGAATTACACTACTTGTTGATGTCCTTACTTCCAGACACGATAGTTTACCAGGTAGGTAATAGCTAGTAACTCGTTGGTAAGTGGTATTGTACTTGTGGGGTGAGTAATTGTGCTTAGCGGGTGTTCACAGTGGTTACTGAGGTGCCAACTGGCGCTGAATGTTTGTATTAAATAACTAATAACTATCCAAACACTCATCACTACTCAATCATTTCCCAGGTTCCTCCAAAGTCCAGTCAGCCTAGGCCCCCTGGCCTATCAAGCAAAAGTCCCTCCTCTCCCTACAAAGGGAGGAACAAAACAAATAAGCAACACCAAGGTAAGTGGGTGGTGTACTAGCATATGCAAACACATCATCAGAATATCCACTTACATAGTAGTGCAGTACGCTTATACATTCTGCCACCAAAAATTGTCTCAGTTCATAGCTGGTCAATAGGCAGAGTATAAGGTAGTAAAGCACAGTTACACTACCTAAAATTTATAATAATAACATACTAATACGCTTAGTAACATGTTAGCAGTGGTAGTTTATTATAATAACAGCTGGCACGTGCTGTGTATTATAATATGCTAATAACAACGCGTGCGTACAATATACCAGCGTACACACACTTACATACTTACAGGTGCGCATAACCAATAAAAAATATGTTACAACATGCCTAACAACAAATAATTATGTTTGGAACTCATAGGCAGAGGTTGTACATTTGCATTTGCATATAATGTAACAATATGTGCATTTATGCAGAGCGGCATCAATCAAAACAACACCGGTGTTGTACCAAACTACGAAGTACAGCACAATAGTACATGTAAATGAGCTAGTACACGTACTAAATAGTGCAAAGCTACGCGGTTAGCTTCAAATCCAATTGTACAGTGCGTACGCAATAGTACAAGCGTGCATACAGCTTGCGCAACACCTTAGGCTGTGCGCGACAACGTGATTGCGTCAGCAACGAGCACAGCAACAAGCAGACAACGAACAAACAAGCACTAAGCACAAAAGCGAAGTGCAAAAACAATATACCTACAAATATTTTTAACTTTTATATTCAGAGAGCACTATTGCTGCATACTATTTTTACGATATGTACTTTTACAACATTCGAACTGATGTGCATTTACTACTCCGGTACTTTCAGTACTTCTACCAGCCATGCAATATTCCTTACATAATTTCTATACAATAAGTTTTATTTTATTATTATTTTTAAGCATTCTACAGCATCTCTACTATTTCCCTCAATTCAATCGAACGACAGTCAGCATGAGTAATAGCAAGTAGAAAAGTGCACAGGTGCTATAAGTAAAATAAAAATCCACGAAGTGGTACTAACTTAGCAGATTAGAAGCACCGAAAAAGATAAGTGGGCATCGGGGGGTTGTATTACACTTAATACTATTTACGCGCTACCAATTATACATACATTTGCATGCCCAGTAACTTCTCGTCGTTTTCATGTACAAATATTAACATACATGCGAGTTCCAACCATATTACAATATTAATAGTAATATGTCATTTACGGCCTTCTGTCAATCAATTGGCACGTAAATGGCAAGGTTACAAGGCGTCAATCGCCTGCCAGGTTGTCATTAACTATGCTCTATATTCTCAATGTGCGATTCTACCCAATAATAATATTTAATCGCCGAAAACATACATATTGTCTAGGCATAAAAATATAATCTCTGTAGAACTGCTAACTTTCAAAAACTAACATGCTTACAGTATTCTACGTCCTATTTCATGCACCCTAAACTTTGCAATTTTTACGTATTTCCAAAACAATAGGATTAGCGACCTTAGAGCTGTACATTACGACGCAATAACCTCTATAAACAATAATATTATCAATATCATGTGAACCTCCCTAGATTCACACCCACTAACCTTTCCCAGTACGTATTTGCTTGATTAATACGTTTTTGAATTGTCCAATACACTACTAGTATCTACTAGTGAGTAGCCGTAACAGCAAAGTAATCTCTAAAAGCCTTAATAAAAGTATTTGTCTTAACTTGCAATTAAAATTACGTAATATGCTCTTTCCAAACTGCTATAGTAACGCCCTACAAAAGTACTAGTCGCGCCCTTGCTCTAAATTGCCCTTTTTGTAATACGCCAGTGACAATAACCTCATACAACTATTACCTAATTAATATTTTCCACTAGCCGCCATTACTACAAATAGTACTAATAATCCACGCCTTTAACTAACTTAGTAATGTGTGCCAATGCCCTAGAAAGTATTACTATGTCGCGATTACTGCACCAAATGTAATAAAATCACTGCCCGTGCTATAGGTAGTTAATATTATACTTTAATCTACTTTTTTACAATATTAACGTCATCCCTACGCTCTTAACATGATGACCTCATCACTACTTTGTCCAATAATTGCATGTTTCGAGCCTACTATTAATTGCTATTATAATAATTAATAACAATTAATAAAAAATAATTACAGTTTGGCAGTAATTACTATTTTATTGCCACTATTGCGTCCATAACAATTACCTCAGCACTACACTTCCCCTTATTCTACCACTAATCAACTAGTATTAACTGCTATTTTAATAAATTAATAACAGTTAATAAAAAATAGTAACAATGCAGTAATAATTCATGTACTACTGCCATTGCTAACCCATTACTATGTATACACGACTTGTTTTAGTGCCAATTCGCTACACACAGTGGCCATTTTACATGCATACTAGAATATAATTATTATAACTTGCTAGTACTACATACGCAGTGTCATTACAAGTGGTCGTGCAACACAGTACTCATAGCTGTAGGGCTCCAAGCGCCCTTTTCCAAGTACAGAGGGTTCCAACCTAGCCTCCCGCTAGGCTTGCCACTATGGTAGCCCCAAAACACCATGGGCAAAGAGTCACGACCACTGCCAACAAACGAAGCACTTCAACCAGGTGATGCTGTGAGGTTCACTACGTTACTACCCACGCTCAGCATAACTTGTACTTCACTATAGTAACGTATGGCCACTGTTTTACATGCAATTACATGCCAAGTCGTGCATACAAATAAATAAAATAAATACCATCTCCTAAACACTAACTACTTCCTTCCCTTTCCCCTAGGTGGATGCATCTCTAAGGCTGGTGGTGTCCCAGCGTCCCAAACAAGTTGTGGCATGGCAGGCAGAGGCGGGGCAGCAGCAACCACGAAGACTAAGGCAGGTAAGGCTACTGGGGTACCCACATACTGGAGTTGCATGCCACTTTGTAGAGTCGGTGTTCTGTTGTGGTGGCTAGGTGTCGCTTCCAGTAGGTCGCGCCTGTCGCTGGTGCATGTGCTTCCCGTCAATCGGGGGCTCTAAAAGCATGCCCAGCTGACTGTGCACCGCTGTTAGTGCTGTGGCCCAGTGTGGGGAGGAGCAGCGCCCCCTTCAGTCAATCTGGGGACTTCCCTGCATGCTCTCCTCCCTGCCTGGTCTGCTAGCCTATGGGTGAATGATGCTGCGGGTGCCACTGTTTCCCTGTCAACCCCTGTGTGCCTACAGTAAATAACTGCAATGCCATTGTCAGCGTGATGTTTACACTTTACATGTTACCAGTACAACCCCTTACATGTAAACACTGCCGATAAACAGTATTAGTGTACTACTTCTCACCACTAACACTTGTCGGGAATCCCACTGTATGTCCAACTACGATGCTATTGCTAAATAACCATGCTAAACCTCGCTATCACTAATTGTGTAACCACAACAATGGGTGTCTTGCAACCACATGTACGTACCAACCCTGCAGTGTCAAGCACAAACTGTCACAACCCACGCCAACTGCTGTACTGGCACGTGACCTTCTGCTAGATCATATTTTCACGTGCAGCAACAACAACAAAAAACACGCAGATGCCAACACCTGCCCCCCGGGTGAGAAGCGTCGTCCCGACGCTTGAGCTACTCCCATGTAGCTGACCTACTGCTGTGCTTCCAAATCGTCACTCTAACTACAAGTGTAATGGTCGCACGTTCTTTTGGTGTTCTTTGATGTCCACTCCATGTGTCAGCGATTGCAACCAGATGTGTGGGGATTGTACTTTGGTCACTAGGAAGGGCCCAGCATTTGATGTGATGATCTTGTTGGTGCGTGGGCGTGTAACCATGGCAAGCTTCCCGGGTTGAATCTGGTTGGTCACGGGGTCGGGTGGAATGGTACGTGCTTCCCTCTTGCGGTAGGCAGCATGGGCTGCAGCGGTGGCTTTGGAGATGGTCTCCAATTGGCGGCGGACAGCAGTGGCATAGGTAGCTACTGGCACCTTGGTGGGGTCGGGCATGGCACTGGCGAAGGTGGATGGCGAATCTGCACCAAACATAACAAGGTAAGGAGCACACCCAATGCTCCTGGCGTAAGTGGTGTTCACCGTTAGCTGCAACTCTGGGATAAGCGTCTCCCAATGCTCTGGTGGCAGCGTAACTAAGCAGCGGCGCAGCAAGTCCTCCACTGTGCGGTGCAGCCTTTCCACAGCCCCATTGCTGTGGGAAGTGTATGGTGAAGTCCTCCTCTACTCTACGCCCAAGGCTTCACAAACAGCTGCAAAGTGCCCCCGAAACTCACCCCCCTGGTCCTGGCGCAAGGCAAAAGGCTTGCCAAAACAGGCGAAGATCTTGTCCTGGATGTGCTAAGCAATGGTACGGCTCTGCTTATCTGGAATGGTCGTCAGAACGCAGAACTTGCTGTAGCAGTCAATGGCGGACAAGATGTGCTTCTTGTGGCCCTGTGGCCCCACATTGGTAACCAGGTCGATGGACCACTCACAGCGTGGCCCTGGTGGAAGGGAGATGAGCTACCCCTGCCAGCTCCCATGCGACTTCCCACTACTCAGCTGGCATTCAAAGCACTTCCCAACAAACTCTGAACAGTCCCTCCTCATGTTAGGCCAGTAGTAGTCCCTGCTAAGCACATGGTAGAGTTTTTCACCCCCCACATGGTGGTTGGCGATGTGTGCTTCCTCCATAAGCAGTGTGCGGAGGCCACGTGAGGGAAATGGTAGCCATCGGGACCCATCCCAATGTTACAGCTGGTCTGAGAAGGTAAGGTGGCCTGCCTGCCTCTCAAACGCCTCCCTCAGTGCAGGTGGTGCTTGGCCTGTAAGAAGAAAGGATTGTAACTGCAAGTCCTCCGTAGGGCACTGGATCCCACGTGCCCTAATGCTAGTGGAGCACTCCTTGCAATACCAGTAAGTGGGTGGTACCTTGTGGAGATGGGTGCAGCGCAAGTGGTAAGGTCGGTTGCAACCATCACATACCAGCGAATTGGGGTCATCAGCAGGTAGCGGTTGCTGGCAGGATGTGCACGGGGCAGCTTCAAGCAGCAGCTGCCGTGGCCCCAGAGTTGGGGCAGCTTCGCAGCAGGTGGGCAGACCAATGTCCCCATCGATTGAAGGGTCTGCTTCCATCGTGTCCAAGGCGGTGGTGAGGGTGGTGGTGTCATCAGGCAGGGTGGCAGTCTCTATGGCGGTCCTGTCTGGTGCTGGTGTGTCCTGGGAAGGTGCTGTGTGGGCGCGGGAAAGGCCATCTGCGTTGTTGTGGATCCTGCCTGCTCTGTGCTTGATGGAGTAGTCGTAAGAAGCGAGCCTGGCAGCCCATCTAGCAAGCTTGGCATTCTTGTTCTTTGCAGAGTTCAAGTACTACAACGCAGCATGATCAGTGACAAGGAGAAACTTCGTACCTGCCACATACGAATGAAACTTTTCCACTGCATACAGGATAGCCAACAATTCCCCATCAGTAGGCCCCAAGCGCGCTTCAGCAGCAGAACACGTCCTACTGGCATACGCAATGACATGGTGCTTACCATCCGCCTTTTGCTATTCCAAAATGGCACTTACCGCATGGTGGCTGAAGTCGGTGTGGATGGTATATGGGCGGTCAGGGTCGGGCAAGGCGAGGATGGGCTCTGAAGTCAGGGCTGCCTTCAGGGCTTCGAAGGCGCCTTGGCATGCCGCAGTCCACTCCCACTCGTGATCCTCCTTCAGCAGCTCGGTCAGCGGTTTGGCCACCTGGCTATAGCGGTGCACAAAGTCTCGGTAGTACCCAGTCAACCCCAAGAATCCCCTAACTTCTGTGCGTGTCCTAGGCGGTTGCAGCCTGTCAATGGCAGCCGTCTTCTCTGGGTCAGGATACATCTTGCCCCCACTCAACTAGTACCCTAGGAAGTTCACCACAGTCAAACCCAGCGTCACCTTGTCAGCCCCTGCTAACAAGTGTGCCCCCTCCAATGCAGCGAACAAATCCCTCACATTTTTCACCCCTTCTTCGTGGGTGTCCCCTCCTGTCGCCACATCATCAATGAAGACTCCAGTAAAATCACCCAACCCAGCGGCTGCTAGTATCTGTGCCATGGCTCGCTGGAATGCTGGTGGCCCGTTCCTAACCCCAAACGGTACCCTGGTCCACACGAAGAGCTCGTCAGGTGTGCACACGCCGGTGCATGCCATGCTCGCCAATGCCAAGGCAATCTGCCAGAATCCCGACTTCAAGTCCAGCTTGGAGAAGGTGCGATGTTTCCCCACTTTCTGGACTACGTCCTTTATGTTTGTAATTGGGTGGCTGTCCCTACGAGTCTGGGCATTGAGCAACCTGTAGTCAATGACCAAACGGAGCTTATCAGAGTGGGGCTTGGGCACCAAGAAGCATGGTGATGCCCAAGGGGTGGGGACACACTTCACCAGGCCCACATCCTTGAGGGTCTGGATCTCATCCCGTATGAGCTTGGCGTGTGCAGGGGAGCAGCGGATGGGGGGCTTGTGAGTGGGAGCACCGAAGGTATGGATGTGAAAGGGCTCGGTTTTGGCAGGCTCACGTAAGTCTTCTAAGCTCAATGCGAAGACGTCCACATAGTCGTGAATGGCCTGGTAGTATGGTGCCTGCTGGGGAGAGGAAAGCTCAGTGTTAACAATCGCAGGGTTCTGCTCCAGTATAGCTGCCAAACGGGTGAGGCGCCTGATGCCTTCTTCAGTGCTGGTGGTATACTGGCGTAGCTGGAGCTTCTGGGCCAGTTCTTCGCAGGTGGTGGCAGGCAAGGGAGGCAGCTGGGGGCTTAGGTGTTCCATCCCGTCCACATTGGTTTCCAATACTTTGAACACCTTGGAGCTCAGCAGTGAAGTGACCCTGGCTAACAGTGGCTGGGGTGCAACTGTGGCGTCAATGTGGTAGCAGGCATGGGGGAGGAGCCGGAGCTGCACCATCTAATCTATTGCTGTGCGGGCATGCTGATCGGGGTCGTGGTGGAGTGTAGGATGCCTGCGTCCCACATCACGACCTGAGGAGTGAAGGGAGATGGTTAGTGTGGGCAGCACTAGGGGGGCTAGTGCTGAGTTGCAGGTAGCACGAGTAGGGGCATCAAGGTGGATGGCGTGCTTGGCAAGGTAGCTCCAGGGTGACTCCTCCACTATCAGCACGCCTGGCTGAGCAGCAAGCTTGGCCCAGCGGTCGGTCAATGCTTCAAAATGGGCGCTGGAGAAGGTGGCACGCTCTGCAGGTGGTGGCTTGGTGGTGCAGACGTCCACATGGTAGCCCTACTTCTCCAGGTTCCACAGCAGGGTGGTCACGCCAATGTAGTCAGGACCAGTGACTACAATCTTGTCAGATGACGCTTCCAAATGCTGGCGAAGGAC
>JAAUYF010050806.1_pt1 | contig 10495 bp, 7 predicted proteins | sample 7278051 | NCBI WGS metagenome assembly JAAUYF01 (sample SAMN14350202, study PRJNA611818) | marine sediment metagenome | isolation source: surface marine sediment (0.6m) | place: French Polynesia: Moorea | collected 2018-08 | reverse complement strand
GCGCGATATCCATGCCCGGGCCGCTGAAGGCGACGAGCGTGCCCGTCTGGCGCTGGATATGTTTATCTATCGCATCCAGCATTACATGGGCGCCTATTTCTTCGCGCTGGGAAAAGTCGACGCCCTGGTGTTCACCGCCGGTATCGGCGAGCATGATCCGATCACCCGTGAGAAGTGCTGTGAGGGCCTGGAGCATTTCGGCCTGCTCCTGGACCGCGAAAAAAACCAGACCGGAAGAGGGCAGGCGCGCGAGACCAGTAAACCGGACAGTCCGGTCAAGATCTTTGTCATTCCCACCAACGAAGAATTGGAGATTGCCAGACAAACGGTCGAGGTGTTAAAGGGGAATTGAGGGATTGAGGAATTGAGGGATTGGGGAATTAAGGCATTAGATTGACAGAATACCTTCAATTCCTAAATTCCTAAATTCATGAATTATTCCTAATATCAGTCTATTATAGGGCTACTATAGGGGCTGAGAAAAAGTAAATGCACAAAGCAGAAGAAATTAATCGGCGCCTTTAAATAAGAGGAATTTTATCATGCTGTATTTTTTTGCCAGCGTGGGAATGCTGATTTTAGGATATTTTGTCTATGGCAAGGTGATCGATCGCCTGTTTGGCTCCGATCCTTCACGCCCGACTCCGGCGATAACCAGGGAAGACGGGGTGGATTATATCAAACTGCCGCCCTGGAAAATATTTCTGATTCAACTTCTGAACATCGCCGGCCTGGGGCCGATCTACGGCCCGATCTTAGGCGCCCTGTATGGGCCGGTGGCTTTGCTCTGGATCGTTATCGGCTGCATTTTTGCGGGTGCGGTGCACGATTATTTTTCCGGCATGCTCTCGGTACGCTACGATGGTGAGAGTGTCCCGGATGTGGTGGGGCGCAACCTCGGAAACGGATTCAAGCAGGTCATGCGAGGGTTCTCGGTCATTTTGCTCATTCTGGTGGGAGTCGTCTTTTTTCTCGGGCCGGCGGCCTTGCTGCAGAGCATGACCGGTTTCGACCTCAAAATGCTGATTGGCGTCATCATCGGCTATTATTTTCTGGCGACGATTCTTCCGGTGGATAAGATCATCGGCCGCATTTACCCCCTGTTCGGGGCGGTGCTGATCTTCATGGCGGTGGGTACGATTGTGATGCTGATGATCAAAGGCTACGAATTCTATCCCCAGAAGACCCTTGAAAACGTCAATCCCCAGAACCTGCCCCTGTGGCCGCTGATGTTTATCACGATTGCCTGCGGAGCGGTCAGCGGTTTTCATGCCACCCAGTCGCCCATGATGGCCCGCTGCCTGCCCAGCGAAAGATACGGCCACAGCGTGTTTTACGGTTCCATGATCGCCGAAGGCATCATCGCCTTGATCTGGGCAACCCTGGCGATTTCCTTTTTTCATACTCCGGAGATGTTGAACAAGGTTCTGGCCCAGGGGGGGCCGGGGTTGGTGGTCAAGCAGGTGTGCACCACCCTGCTGGGCGGTGTCGGCGGCGTGCTGGCCATCATCGGGGTGGTGGTGCTGCCCATCACTTCCGGTGATACGGCCTTTCGCAGCGCACGCCTGATCATCGCCGATATTTTCAAACTCTCCCAGAAAGAAAACCTCAAGCGGCTCGTGATTGCCGTGCCCCTGTTTGCGGTGGGATTTCTGATCTCGCTTTCCGACTTCGGGCTAATCTGGCGCTATTTCGGGTGGGCCAATCAGACCCTGGCCACAGTGGTGCTCTGGACAGCGGCCATGTATCTGGTCAAAGAAAGAAAATTCCACTGGGTGGCAACAATTCCGGCCGCATTTATGACGGTGGTGGTCACCACCTTCATCGCCAGTTCCGGCATCGGATTTAATTTGTCGATGGCGTTGTCTACCAGTGCCGGAATCGGCGCCGGTGTGGTTTCGCTGATCCTTTTCTTATGGAAAGCGCGCCGGTTGCCATTGGTGCCGACAGGTGCCCGGGAGCCGGGTGTATAAAGTTTAGTGGTTATCTGGAAAGAACAAGGTGTATGGGTTGTGGGAGCGGCTTTCAACCGTGAAATGAGATGATCGCGGCTGAAAGCCGCTCCCACAGTGGGTTGTCTTATGACAACGTGGACTTTACGGATAAGCGCTTAAAGTTTCTAAATAAGTCTTTCGGCTGTCAGCTATCCTGCGAGGTCGGAAAGGAACAGTTCGATGAAGATTTTAAGTATTTGCCTGTACGGTTTGTTGTTGCTGGGTGTGGCTTTGCAGGCATCGGCCCAGGATTACAGCGGCACATGGCTGGCAACCGTCAGTGATTCGGTCTCCTGGTGTAATAATATCGGTAAAACCGAAACCGGTGACTACAAGCTCACCATCGTTCATAAAGGGAACGATATTTTGTTATTGGAAAACGTTGAACAAAGGCCTTACAAGGGAATTATCGACCCCAAGCGACCGCGAAACCTGCATGTTAATGGATCTTATGCCAAAGACGGCGGCTATGTGAACGAGATGATCGATATTGCATTTGATAGTGACAGCGCCGGCCAAGGTGGATCGATGTGGCAATGGTCGGATGGTTATTATCAATGCGGGGGCCGGTTTAAATTCGATCTAAAAAAAATTGTTCGTTAAAGACGCATTTTTAAGATGGGTTCTAAAAATGGCCACACTGGCCCATAGAGAGGGAAAAGGGGGACAAGACAATGGTTGATGAGGTTACCGCCGAAAGCAGAAGTCTGGCACAATCAATTGGTCTATGGTTGGGGTTCGGCCTGTTTTTGATAATTTTGCTGTTTTTTGACCTGGAGCCGGGCAAACCCATCGTCACCCGCATGGCGGCGGTGGCTGTCCTGATGGCCGTCTGGTGGATTACGGACGCCATACCGCTGTTTGCCACCGCGCTGCTGCCCATGGTGCTTTATCCGCTGCTGGGCATATTGAGCACCAAGGCAACGGCGCCCATTTATGTCAACAGCACTATTTTCCTTTTTCTGGGGGGCTTCATTATCGCCCTGACCATGGAGCGCTGGAACCTGCATAAGCGCATCGCCCTGATTATCATCCGCCTGATCGGGGGCGGGCCTTCTCGTATTGTACTGGGGTTCATGGTGGCCGCGGCCTTTTTATCCATGTGGATATCCAATACCGCTACGGCCATTATGATGCTGCCCATCGGCCTGGCCATCATTTCGGAGATGGAGTCCGAATTCGGGGTGGAGGAAACCCATAAACTGACCCTGGGCCTGATGCTGGGCATTGCCTACGCCTGCTCGGTGGGAGGGATGGCCACCCTGGTGGGAACGCCGCCCAATCTGGCTCTTCAGAAGATTTTCTCGATCACCTTTCCGGCCGCCGAACCTATCGCATTCGGGACCTGGTTTTTCATGGCGCTGCCCCTGGCGGTGGTTTTTATGGTTATCATCTGGGTCGTCCTCACTAAAGTCCTTTTCCGGGTTCCTTCTCATATCACCATAGACAGATCCATCGTGGAGAGAGAGTATAAAGGGTTGGGGCCCATGAGTTTTGAAGAGCGCGCCGTGCTGTTTATCTTTATTATGACGGCCGTGCTGTGGGTGTTCCGCGTGGATCTGGTCCTGGGATTTGTTACTATTCCGGGATGGTCCAACCTGATTCCCTATCCCAAACTGATCGACGACGGCACCGTGGCCCTGGTCATGGCCATGACCCTGTTTTTCATCCCCTCCCGCACCCCGGGCGCCGACACCGCCACCCTTATCGACGCCGATGTGATCGATAGAATGCCCTGGCGCATCGTGCTGCTTTTCGGGGGCGGTTTTGCCCTGGCCAGTGGTTTCCAGAGCTCCGGGCTCTCCACCCTGATCGGCGAGAACTTTACGGGTATCGGGCACCTGCATCCTATCGTGATGGTGTTTATTATCGCCGCGACCATGACATTTTTAACGGAAGTGACATCCAATACCGCCACGACCCAGATGATTCTGCCGATCCTGGCGTCGGTTGCAGTGAATATTAAAATGAATCCGCTGCTGCTAATGATCCCGGCCGCTCTTTCGGCTTCATGTGCTTTTATGATGCCCATTGCCACCCCTCCCAATGCCATCGTTTTCGGCAGCGGGCGGATCAAAATTGCGGAAATGGCCAGAACGGGCCTTTTGATCAATATCATCGGCATCATTTTGATTACCCTTTTATACTTTATCGGTCCGGCCATCTTTGATATCGACCCCAATGTTTTTCCCGATTGGGCGCAACAGATGGAGACCGGAGCAAAATAGTACGGCTTGCACTATTTGCTACCTGGATCTTGCATGAAAGGAAACGAAGATGAACATACCATATAAAAACTGGTTCGCTCTTTTTGTGGCGATTGGCGTGCTCATGGGATGGCCGTGCACCGCTGCCGCAGATCCCGAGCCGGTGGTCATCGGGGCACCGCTGCCGCTCACGGGGGATCTCAAGGAATTCGGACGGATCATGAAAAATTCGCTCGAACTGGCGCAAGAGGACGTCAATCAGGCCGGTGGTGTCAACGCAAGCCCGGTGAAGTTGCGCTATGCCGACACCCGCGGTGAGGTTGCGGCGGCGGAAAAAGCCGTGATGGATTTAGTGGGCGCCGGATGCGTGATGATGATCGGGGGCTATGCCAGCGATCCGACTTACCGCATGGCCAAACGGGCGCAGAAACAGAATATGCCGTTTCTGATCAGCACGGCTTCGGCCGACAAAATCACCCAACGCGGCTGGAAAAACATCTACCGGCTCAGTCCGCCCATCAGCGAATACACCAAAGGACTTGAAGATTTCTGGGTCAAGAATTACAAACCCAGATCCATGGCGATCGTATATGAAAACAGCATGTTCGGCACCACCGGGGCCATGCGCATGATGGAATTCTGCCGGGAACGAGCCATCGAGATCCGGTCGCTCGTCAATTACGATAGAACGACCGCTACACCGGCTTATCTGCATTCTCTGCTTGCGCCGCTGACCGATGAGCCGCCGGATGTGATCTATATGATCGCCTACCTCGAAGATGCCGTGATGCTGGTCAAGCAGATCCGTAAACTCAAGATATCCTCGTTGCTTTGCGGCGGGGCAGGGGGATTCGCGCTGGAAAAATTTGCTGCAAGCGCGGGCAAAGCCGGCAACTATTTATTAACGGCATCATTATGGTCACCGACTGTGCCCTACCCGGGCGCAATGGACTATTACACCCGGTATACCGGGCGCTACGGCAGCATCCCGAGCTATCACGGTGCCGAAGCCTATTCGGCCCTGCTGGTTGCCGCCGATGCCCTCAAGCGGGCCAAATCTTTTGCACCGCGGGATGTCAGGACGGCATTGAACCGCACCCGGATGCAGACGCCCTTCGGACCGGTCAAGTTTTATCACTATGAAGATTTCAAGCGCCAGAACAGTGTCAACACCCTGGTGCTGCAAGTTATGGACGGTAAATTCGATACCGTATGGCCCCCGGCCGTCGCGTCAACTCAATTCAGTCTGCCTGCGGGGGATTGATGGTGTAAAGGTGTCGGGTTTCAGGGAAAATTGAGGAATTTATGGATTGAGGGATTTGAGATAAATTCAATTCGTCCTCGTCCATCGTCCTCGTCCTCGAGAATCGAAAGTTCTTAGAATACCGATTGAAATTTTTTCGAGGACGAAGGACGAGGACGAGGACGAGGAAGAAAACGAATACGATTCAAGTAGGGCGGGCCTCTGCGCCCGCCGAGCTGAGGCCGGCACCCGACTTCGCAAAGGCTACCGCGCGGCAAGCAGGTGTCGGGGCAAACAATTAAGGAATTGCGAATTTAGGAATTTAGGGAGTGAAGGTATTCTGTCGATCTAATCTTTAAATCTTTTAATTCCTCAATTCCTTAATTCCTAAATCCCTCAATTTATGCTTGCCTGAACCCAAATATATTTGATCTCCGGCAGAGCCATTCACATCTGGCCTGGCATAGTAGACCAGGTTTCCGATTTTTTATGAAGGGATAGTTGCATGTTGAACACAATCCTGGTCTTTATACAATCCCATCCGGTCGTTAACCTTTTCATGATACTGGGCGCAGGCGTCGTTGTCGGGAAAATCAGGATCGGAAACATCGATATCGGCTCGGTAACCGGTGTGCTGATCATCGGTCTGATCTCCGGCCATTTCGGGTTTCCGGTTCCCCTGGCTGCCCTTAACATCGGTTTTATCCTCTTTATATATTGCGTCGGTGTCCAGGCCGGACCCCGTTTCTGGGGAACCTTCAAACAGGACGGCGGCCGCTATCTGATTCTGGCACTGGTCACGGCCGCCTCTGCTGTTGTTCTGGTATTGGTCTTTGCGCGCACATTCGACCTGCAGCAGGGCTACGCGCCCGGTTTGCTGGCCGGGGGACTTTCCACCACGACAACCCTGGTAGCCGCCAAGGATACGCTGGCTCAGGGAATAGAGATCGCACAGGGTTTGAGGCCCGAAGACGTGCTTGCCAACATGTCTGCAAGCTATGCCATCACATACGTTTTCGGCATGGCCGGACTGATCATTTTCATTGCTCTCATGCCGAAGATCTTCCGTATCGACCTCCAGGAAGAAGCCCTGAAACTCGCAGAGGCGGCCTGGATCCGCAGCAGCCGTGTTTCGGAGGATGCTATCGAAGTTAAAGAGACGCCCACCGTCAGGGTATATCGGGTGGAGAACGAAGAATTATTGAATCGCGAACTGGATGACCGGGAATATGGCGCTGCCGGCGAGGTCTCGCGTATCAAACGCGAGGAAGAGGTTTTCGCGCCCGACTATCCCCCGCAATTTCAGCCGGAAGATCTGGTTGCCGTGGTGGGAACGCAGTCCGCCCATGAACACGCCCTTGAAGTTTTCGGCCCGGAAGTCTTTGATCAGGAGCTGCTCGAACGCTCGATCGAGACCAAGAGCATCGTCCTGTCCAGGAAAGCCTGTGAAGGCAAAACCATCGCGGAAATGAACTTCACCGCCCAGGATAATTGCATGCTTCTGCGCCTGGCGCGGGCCGGCATGGACCTGCCCCGTCGCCCCGACATGCAACTGCGCCGTGGGGATATCCTGGTTTTTTCAGGGACCAGATTTCATCTGCAGGCGCTGGCCGAGCGGATTGGTTTTGCGGAAAGCCGCTGGCAGGAGACCGATCTGGTGACCTTCGCCTTCGGCATCGCATTGGGGCTCTTAATCGGCATTCCCTCCATTACCATCGGCGGTACCAGAATTGGGCTGGGCTCGGCAGGTGGGGTGCTGGTGTCCGGACTTATTTTCGGCATGCTGCACTCGCGCAACTATCTGTTTGGAAGACTACCGGCCGCTGCCCGCAACATATTGATGGAGCTTGGCCTGCTGCTGTTCATGGTCGGTGTGGCTGTCAGCGCCGGCACCACCATTGTGGAGACCTTTCTGATCGCCGGTGAAAAGCTGGTATTGCTCGGCGCAGCAGTGACGATCGTCCCGGTGTTGGTCTGCTTTTTCACCGGCCGCTACCTATTGAGAATGAATCCGGCTCTGCTGATGGGTGCCGTTACCGGGTCGATGACCAGCACCGGCGCCTTGCAGCAAATCAACAAAAGCGCCCAGAGCACCCTGCCCACCCTGGGCTACGTCGGAGCATATGCCTTTGCCAACGTGCTTCTGACCATCGCCGGCAGCATCGCCATGCGCTTCTAATAAAATGGGATCGTAAATATGCCAGAAGACAGACAGCCTGAATTAAGCTATTTATCAAAAATGAAGGGAACAACCAAAAGCCCGCCAATGGTAAGCCTTTCTGAAATTGTGTGGTCATGGATCGGGGCATTTCTTGGGATTGCTGCGGTAGCTTACATTCATCACCATATTCATATTGTTGCCGAAACAGACTTTGTTATGGTGATCGGATCCTTTGGCGCCTCTGCGGTTCTCATATATGGTGCCATTGGAAGCCCCTTGGCTCAGCCAAGAAACCTTATCGGCGGCCATATTATCTCGGCAATAATAGGCGTTACCTTCTACAAGCTTTTTCCTTCACATCTCTGGCTGGCATCATCGTTGGCGGTTGCCACAGCCATAGCTGTCATGCATGCCACCAAAACATTACATCCTCCGGGTGGCGCCACCGCACTCATCGCCGTAATCGGCAGTAACAAGATCCACAGCCTGGGTTATCTATATGCACTCATACCCGCCGGGCTCGGCGCCGTTGTCATGCTGGTAGTTGCACTGTTGGTGAACAACATACCAAAAAGCCGCAGATATCCTGTCTTTTGGGTGTGAAACGAATTAAGAATTAAAGGGACGTCCATAAATAAGTAAATAACTATACAGGTCGTAACAAAATTACAATCCCCTACCCATGCTTCGCTTAGCCCGCTCAGATGCAACTGGAGTATTTCATCGCATGAGTCCTAATGATTAAATCCAAAGTACTGCGCAGCATTTAATGCAACCGAAGCGTGTATCGCTACTGATACTGATAATTTATTTACTTATTTATGGACGTCCCCATTGCCCTATACGACATTTGTTTATCCTAAATTTAGTGCACAAGCATCAAACTACCTATTACTGAAAATGGTATTGTACCGTTTTCTTTATAATATTTCGTTGGAGTGCTCCCTTAAAACGGCACAAATCAGAACCGCTTTAGGGGGGCACTCCAATTGGTTTAGAATCGTCTTTTCGGTGGCAAAATAGAGGTTTTAAACGTAAACTTCCCTAACCTAAACAAGCAGAAGCTGAATTTCAAGAGAGTGATGAGCAATTCCATGCGATTACGAAAACATGTATGAAAATTATCTTTAAAACAGATTTAGACCAAACAATCGAATATATATCGCCCGAGATAGAAAACCCTCTTGGGTATGAGCCTGATGAAGTCATAGGCGTTCATTTCAACAACTTCGTCTTATTATCTAATTTGTCGAAGGTGGATGCTGCTTTTCAGGAGGTTATTTCAAAAGGGAAAACTGAACTTTTGAAAATCAGAGCTAAAAGCAAAGATGGTAAAAAAATATCACTCGAGATTAAATTAATCCCAGTATTCGATAATCAAAAAGTTATAGGTGTTCATGGAATTGCTCACATTATTTCCTTCGCAGAGTAATACCCTGTCGAATAGAAAGCAAACGAAAAATTCTACTGGGATTGGGTTACCAGGTAGGCGAAAAGGATAGGATTTTCCCTGAAGAATCTGAAAACGATGGAGGCAAAAATTGGAGTATGAAACCCTGTTTGTTTTTCTTCTGCTATTAGTAACCATCATTTTGTTTGCCAGTGATCGGCTGCGACTCGACATTGTGGCCATTTTGGTCATCCTGGCCCTTATGCTCAGTGGTATCCTCTCACCAAAAGAAGCGCTGGCCGGTTTCGGTGATCCGGTAGTGCTATTGATTGCCGGATTGTTTGTGGTTGGAGAAGGGCTTTTCCGCACCGGAGTTGCCTTTGCCATCGGCAACTGGTTGATGCGTTTTGGGGGAACATCTGAAATCCGGATGATGATCCTGTTGATCCTGGTGGTTGCCGGACTGTCCGCTTTTATGAGTTCCACCGGTGCTGTGGCCATTTTTATTCCGGTTACCTTGAATCTAGCGGCAAAAGCGGGTATTGGGCCTTCTCGGCTATTGCTGCCGATTGCCTTTGCTTCACTGATCGGAGGGATGTTAACCCTCATCGGCACGCCGCCCAATCTGGTCGTCAGCACTCAATTAACCCGGGAAGGAATGGAGGGATTCGGTTTTTTTGAATTTGCACCTATCGGTCTTTTGGTATTGGTCACGGGAATTGCCTATATGGTGTTTTTGGGTAGAAAACTGCTTCCTAAACAGACCGGTGAAACCCGGGAATCGGTTAAGAATCGCCTATCATTACAGGATTTGATTGAGGCCTATGGAATCTCCGATCGACTTCATCGCCTCCGTATAGGAGAGGATTCTTCAATTTCAGCAAAGACGGTGGCGCAAGCGCTATTGCAAACCCGATACGGTGTAACCGTGCTGGGCATCGAGCGACGGCAGCACAGGCGCACCATGATGATACCTGCAGAAGCGCAAACAGAATTAGCGGCCGGTGATACTATTTTCGTAGTCGATACAGCCGCGGAGCTGGATCGGATGGTACAGTCCGAGGGGCTCGAACATCTAAAGCTGGAAAGTGATTACAAGAAAATTGTTGCCCAGGAATTGGGCGTCGCGGAGGTCCTGTTAACCCCTCGATCGACGCTTATCGGTCAGACACTGGACAAAATCCGGTTTCGCGAGCGATACGGATTGACTGTTTTAGGTATTCTGCGCAACGGCAAGCCGATAGAGGGAAATCTGGTTCAAACCGAGCTATTATTCGGCGACTCCATGCTGGTTGGGGGTGGTTGGACCCAAATTGAACTGTTGCAGGCTGAACGCGAGAATTTTATTGTGTTAAACCTACCGCGTGAAATTGATGAGGTTGCCCCGAACCGAAGCAGGGCGCCCTGGGCTTTGGCCATCATTGCGGGAATGCTGATGCTGATGACATTTAAGCTGGTGCCGAGTGTCGCCGCCGTGCTGCTGGCAGTCCTGGCCATGCT
>JAAUYF010003716.1_pt1 | contig 10507 bp, 5 predicted proteins | sample 7278051 | NCBI WGS metagenome assembly JAAUYF01 (sample SAMN14350202, study PRJNA611818) | marine sediment metagenome | isolation source: surface marine sediment (0.6m) | place: French Polynesia: Moorea | collected 2018-08 | reverse complement strand
TCTCGCTCGGTCAGGAGCCGCAGTGTCTCACTCGTGTAGTCTGAGATCGCTGACTCCCGATTGAGCAGCGTGCCGTCAAGGTCGAATACGACGAGTTCCATCCGAAATAATCCAGGACGTGGACAACGTCCTAGTCTCGCCGCTGCGCCGGGCGGGTGCAAGCGCGAGCAGGCAATGCGTTTGTAACGGTATGTATCGGCGATCGGCCACCGGGTTCCGGCGGACTCCAGTACTGCTAAAGTGTTCGTTTGAGTGGGGCCTGAAAGTTGCACCCGACACCCTCATCGCTGATTTCCGGAGTATTCCTGATGACGCTGGTCATTCCGCAACTCCGCGCTGCTGACGACTCCGGCGGTGAGATATTGCTCACGGACTTCACGGCCAGCAGCGCAGACTTTCTCTGGTACGTCGTAAACGACGACGTGATGGGAGGGCGGAGCGAGGGCACCTTCGAAGAGCAGCAGGGAACGCTCGTCTTCACGGGTGACACCAACACCAACGGCGGCGGTTTCAGTTCAATCCGTACCCGACCTCTGCAGGCGGACTTGTCTCGCCATGCCGGAATCCGGCTACATGTAAAGGGCGACGGGCGCCGCTACATCTGGCGACTGACAACCACTGCGCGCTGGCGCGGCAGACAGGTCGCATACTGGGCCGACTTCGAAACCCGCGATGGCACGTGGACCATGGTCGACATCCCTTTCTCGCGCTTCGTGGCGCGATTTAGGGGCTATGAGCTGAACGGTCCGGCGCTCGATCCGGGGCAGATCACCGGCATGGGACTCATGATCTATGACAAGCAGGACGGTCCTTTCGAAATCAAGCTTGCCAGCGTGCACGCCTACCCGGTTGCGGCAACTGATCGTTAAGGGTGTTGCGGTGCCGTTGCGGCGGGCTCGGCGTCGCTGCGGCTGGATCGCACGAGCTGTCGCAGGTCTTCGGTGATAACGGCCACGGCGGGCGTCACGAACAGCACCATGAAGCCCGAGACGACGATGCCGAAGCCCAGGCTGACAGCCATCGGGATCAGGAACTGCGCCTGCGGGCTGGTCTCGAACAACAGTGGCGCCAGGCCAAGCGCCGTCGTCAGCGTTGTCAGGACGATCGGGCGAAAACGCCGTGCCGCGGCGGCGGCCGCCGCATCGACGGGGGACTTGCCTGAATCGCGATGCTTGTTGTAGAGGTCGACGAGCACGACGGAAGCGTTCACTGCGACGCCGGCGAGCGCGACGATGCCGAAGATCGAGATGAACGACAGTGAGAAACCGAGCACGAGGTGGCCGAGGATCGCGCCGGCGACACCCAGCGGAATCGAGACGAGGATGGCCAGCGGCTGCAGGTAAGACCTGAGCTGCGTTGCAATCATCGCGAAGATAACAAGCAGCACGACGATGAAGGCGCTGCCGATCGCGGCAAGATCTTCGTTTTGCTCGCGCGTCGCACCTGCACGCACCCAGCGCAGTCCCGGGTAGGTCTCGGCGAGCTCGGGCATGATGGCCTGCAGGATCGTCTCGTTCGCGATGTTCGGCGTTGACATGGCCTCGTCGACGTCCGCGCTCACCGTGACAACGCGGCGGCCATCGATTCGCCGAATCGTCGAGTAGGCGCGACTCTCCTCGACGCTGGCCATTGTGAAGAGCGGCGCGCGGCCTCCGTCGGGTAGCTGCACGCGGAAACTGTTCAGCGCTTCGATGCTCGCGCGGCTCGACTCGGGGTAGCGAACGTAGACGCGAACCTCCTCGCGGCCTCGCTGGATGCGCTGCACTTCCTCACCGAAGAACGCCTGTCGCACCTGCACGGCGACATCGGCGGGTCGCAGCCCGGCCGCGCGTCCGGCGGGTGTCAGCTCGAACACGAGCTGCCGCTTGCCGAGATCGAAACTGTCCTCGATCTGGCTCACGCCATCGATTTCCGCCAGGCGGGCTTTCATCGTGTCCGCGGCAGCAATCAGCGCCGCCTCTTCCTGGTGTGCGAGTTCGAATTCGACGTCGGACCCGAATCCGCCGAAGCCCGAGTTGAAGCTCACCCGCTCGGCGCCTTCGATTCGACCGACAGCCGCACGCCAGCGGCGCTGGATATCGGCGGCCGGCGTCTGGCGTTCTCCATAGGGCGTTAGCTCGATGCGAATTTGCCCGATATTCTCGGACGACGAGAAGCTGCTCTGCCCGCCCGGGCCACTGTTGTTCGCGGCAAGGCCGCCACTCGTGGCCGTAACCGACACGAACAGCGACTCGCCAGTCTCTTCGCGGGCTTTTTCTGCGACCTCGTAGGCAGCGGCCGTCATCCTCTGAATCGCGGCATCGGTGCGTTCGAACGGCGTGCCTTCGGGCATCGTCACCGTGGCCGATATGTTGTTGCCCTCGATCTGCGGGAAGAAGATAAAGCGCACGTGGCCGTTCGATAGCAGGCTCATGCAGAGAATGAAGAACGCCATCGCAAGACCCACCGTCGCGTAGCGCCAGCGTGCCGCGAACGCGACGCCGGGCTGCACGACTTTGTCTCGCGCCGTCGCCAGCCAACCCGCAATGCGGCCCTGGATTCGCTTAATCACGCCGCGCGACCAGGCGCCGCCATGACTCAGGTGCGACGGCAGGATGCAGAACGCTTCGAGCAGCGACACAAGAAGCACGCTGATGACCACCAGCGGAATGGCCCGCGTGATGTCACCGAAGGTGCCGCCGGTCACGAGCAAGGGCGCGAATGCCGCGACAGACGTCAGCACGCCGACAACGACCGGTGCCAGCACCCCGTGAGCGCCACGAATGGCGGCGCTGGGACCGGAATGTCCCTGCAATCGTTCGGCGTCGATGTTCTCGCCGATCACGATCGCATCATCAACGACCAGCCCGAGTACGATGATCAAGCCAAACAATGAAATCATCGTGATGCTGACGCCGAGCGCGCCGAACAGCAGGAAGCCACCCATGAACGCCGTGGCGATACCCATGCTGACCCAGACGGCGAGCTTGAGGTCGAGCATCAGCACGAGGAACAGGAACACGAGGGCAAAGCCGAACGCGCCGTTCCTGAGCAGCAGGTTGACGCGTTCGCGCAGCAACCTTGTTTCGTCGCGCAGCTCGACGATTTCGATGCCCGCCGGCGGCGTGTAGCCGGCCAGGAAGCCGTCGACGGCCTGCTTGACGGCCAGCACATCCTCGGCCTCGGCACGGGACACCCGCACGAACACGGCTGGGCGGTCATTGTAGAGATTGGTCAGTCGATCACGGACGAAGCCATCGCGCACCGTCGCGATGTCAGCGAGCGTGATCACGGATCCGTCAGCGCGCGTACGCACGACGATCGACTCGAAGGACTCGCCGGTCTGGCGCTTCTGATTGGTGCGCAGCAAAATCTCGCCGGAGCCCGACGTTATCGAGCCCCCTGCGAGGTCGAGTGACGAGCGCCGCACCGCGGACGCCACCTCGGCAAAACTCAGGCCGTAGCGGCGCATTGTTTGTTCACTGACTTCTATCGAGATCTCGTAGTCGCGCGCGCCCTCGAGCGACACCAGCGAGACGCCGCGCGTGCTCAGGAGATCCCGCTCGATATCCTCGGCCGCACGCCGAAGGTTGCCCTCACCGACAGTGCCGACAACCGCGAGCGTGACGACACCGCCCGTCGGTTTGGGGGCGACGACGACGGGTTTCTCGGCGTTTTCCGGTGGGAAATCGCTGAGGCGGTCGACCGCGGATTCCACGTCGTCCTTGACGACGTCACGATCGGCAAAGTCGTTGGTCTCGATCGTGATGATGCCAACATTTTCTGACGCGTTCGAAGTCACGCGTTTCACGCCGTCGATGCCGAGCACGGCTTCCTCGACGCGCCGCGTGATGCCCTCCTCGACCTCCGCGGGCGTGGCGCCAGGAAACGGGACCGTCACGACGACGGTGCCCGGTGAAATGGTCGGGAACACCTGCGACCGCAGGTTGAACGCCGACAGCGCCCCACCGACCAGCAGCACGATCATGAGCAGGTTGGCCGCAACCGGGTTCGCGATGAACCACGCGATCAGCCCGCGACGCGACGCCTCGGCGCCCGCCGCTGCTATGGGCTTACTGTACGCCAACGGAGAAGGCCCCGGCGCCACCGGCACCTCTGCGTTCGGACTGAATCGTGACGGGCAGGCCGTCCCGGCCGTTCGACGGCGGGATCACGACGACACCGTCGGCCGTGTCGAAATTGCGAACAACGGCAATACTGCCTTCGCTACCGACGAGGTCGACTTCGCGCTCGCGCAGGGCCCCTTCCTCGACGACCCAGACCTGGTCACGCGAGGTGAGCGCCGCAGCGGGCACTTCGTAGACCTCGGCAGCCGCCTGCCCGCGAATCTCCACGCCGACGAACTCACCAAGCATCAAGTCCCGCGACCACTCAGACGCCAGAAAGAGTGTGCCCAGCCTTGTGCGCTCGTCGAGCGTCGCCGCGTGTCGGACTACCTCGGCTTCGAGGGCCGGTTCCGCCATGCCTTCGCGCGTGACCACGGCGCTGCGGCCGATCGCATCTCCGAGCAGCGCCAGTTCCTCGCTGGATACGGGTACGGTGATTTCCAGGCTGTCGTCGGAAAAGACCGAGCCCACGGCCATGCCCGAAGCGACGACCTGGCCTGTATCGAGCCGCGTGTCCAGCACCCGGCCATCGAACGGAGCACGTACTACCGTGCGTCTCAATGACAGCTCGGCGGCATCGCGTGCCGCTTCGCCGCTATGGATGCGCGCCTTCGCCGCCGCAATCTGCGGCACCTTGGCGATCAGGTCCGGGATCTGGCGATCAGCGAACTGCTGGTCCCAGATCTGCTTCTCTGCAGCCGCCTGGGCTTCGAGCAGCGCGAGGTCGCTTCGGGCGGCCTCGATTTCCGCGAGCGTGCGCTCGACGGCGAGTTCATAGTCAGAGGGCTCGATGCGGAACAGCACATCGCCCCTGGCAAAAGCCGCGCCGGGACGAAACGCCGGCGAGACGTCGATGACGCGTCCGCTGACCTGTGGGACGATATCTGTGACCGTGCGCGCCTCGACGACGCCGTTCAGGCGCACCGCAGGCTCGTACGCGATGGCCTCGGGCTCGACGACCGAGACGACAACGGGCTCCGGCGCGCGCGCAGAGAAGCGGTTCGACGCTCCCGGCTTCAGCGTTACTGACGTGAGGATCGCAGCGCCAACGACGGCGACCACGAACAGAAGCTGGAACCAGCCGGCAAAGCGGTGAATAAGTTTGGTCATGGGATCCACGGCGTTTCTTTTCTTAGTCGTATGATGCTGGCGTTGCCGGCGAGAGTCTGTATCCAGTTGTAACCGCGGCAACGCAGCGGCGCCGATAGCCGCGCGCATTTGTAACAAGATGTATCAGAGGCCGTACAGCAAGGGCAGCACGATAGAGAAACCAATCCACAAGATCACGATCAATGGAACCCCTGCTTTGAGAAAGTCCGCGAAGCGGTAGCCGCCGGTGCTCAGGATCAACAGGTTCGTCTGGTAGCCGAAAGGCGTAGCGAAGCTCATGTTCGCGCCGAACAGAACGGCAAGGACAAATGGCAGTGGATCAACCTGTAACTGCTGCGCTGCGGCGATGGCGATCGGCGTGCCGATGACGGCCGCGGCATTGTTGGACACGATGTTCGTCAACACAGCCATGACCAGGATGAAAGCGCTGATAATTGCCGGAGGCGGAAGGTTGCCCGCAGCGCTCACGAAACCGGCCGCCAGGTAGTCGGCCATCCCGGTCGCCACCAGTGCCTTACCCATCGCGAGGCTGGCAACGATGAGCATGATGATGGCAATCGGCAGCGATCTCCCGACGTCGTGCCAGGCGAGGCAGCCGAGCGCAATCATCAGGCCGACGCCGATAAGAGCGGAGATGGAGATTGGCAGCAACCCCAGAGCCGCGGCCCCGATCACGAAAGTGAGCACCAGCAGCGCGCGCCTCGCTCGGTGTGCTCGGGGAAGCCCGGTTGTGCCGTCAACGACGAGCATCTTGCCGCCGAGTTTCGCGGCGTCGAGGTCCTCGCGAGTGCCTTGCACCAGCACAACATCACCGGCGCGAAGCCTCACGGATCCCGGGTCCGCCGCCTTGCGTTCGCCCGGCGCGCGTGCCTGGTAGACGGCCAGCGGTATCAGGCCGAATGAGGATGAGAGGGAGGCTTCGCTCAGTTTTCGATGATGCAGGCTGGAGTCGACCGTTATGACGATCTCTGCAAGCTGCTGATCAATTTCTTTACCCGTCGATTCCGTATCCCGCTCATCCGCGTCAGCGTCTGGGTCGAATAGCGCTGCGCCGATCGCCGTCTCGAAGCGCTTCAGGTTTTCCGGGGTGTCGTTGACGCACAGGCGATCACCAGGCTGAAGTACGACCGACGGCAGTCTGGCGAGGAGCAGTGATTCGGCTCGCCGAATTTGCTCGACACGCATCTCGTGATGCGTTTTGTCGAGAATGTCTTTCAGCGTCTTGCCGTCGGCAAACCCACCCTCGCGAATAGTCAGCTGCGCGTCATAGAGTCGCGGATGGGTGTCCATCATTGGAGTGGTCCGATCCGGAAGCAATCGCGGCACCACCAGCCACACATACAAGATACCGACGGTGCCTACCAGTAGTGCTGGCAGCGTGATGTCGAACATCGCGATGTCGGCGACGCCGAGATCGCGCGTGATCCCGACGACCAGCAGATTCGTCGACGTGCCGATCGTCGTGGACATACCGCCCATGATCGTCGCGAGGCCCATCGGCAGCATGAAGCCTGATGCCGGCAGCTTGGTGCGCAATGCTATTCCCACAAGGATGGGAATCATGAGTACCACGATGGGTGTATCGTTAACGAACGCACTCATGACGAAGACAGCGACGAGCATCATGAGCAACGCCGCTTTCGGCCGTTTCGACCATTGCTCGCCGGCGAATCTTGCAACCGGCTGTAAGGCGCCCGTAGTCTCGAGCGCCTTGCCGATTACGATAAGCGCACATATGGCCACAAGGGCCTCGTTGCCGAAGCCGAGCAGGAATTGTGCCGGGTCGACTGCAACACCGTCGACCTCGTAGGGAAACAGGTGGAACCCGAGGACCAGCACGATGATCACCGCGAGACTCGAGGATTCGAGCGGTAGTCTGTCGCGCGTGAACAGGATCAGCGCCGTTACGATCAGGACAGCGACGGCAATCCCGTGTACATCCGGCGTAATCATCTGCGTGGGCATGTCGCGCTACACCGTTGACTTGAAGGCCGGCGATACCGCAGCGCTCAATATGCCGGGCGCCCCCGACCGCGCATGCGGCGATCGTGGCAAATACTTACTCAGGTGGGCATCGCCGCCATCTGATGGGCATCAAGTGATATCTTTGTAACGGATAAATTAACACAATCGCCGCGGACTGATGGCCAACTACCTTCTGGACATCGTTATCCTGCTGACGGCAGCTGTGGTTGCCGTGCCGCTGTGTCGCGCAGCGGGCATTGGAGTAGTACCCGGATTCCTTATTGCGGGCGTGCTGGTCGGACCCTCCGGGCTGGCGCTGATCGACAACATCACCGAGATTGGCCAGCTCGCCGAACTCGGCGTAATCCTGCTGTTGTTCGTGATTGGCATCGAACTCAGGCCGGCGCGCCTGTGGCTGATGCGGCGGATGGTTTTCGGTCTCGGCACCTTGCAGTTGCTGATAACCGGGGGCCTGCTCACGATCGGCGCCCACATACTGCTGGACGTTCCCTATCGTGCCGCGATCCTGATCGGACCTGCACTCGCGCTTTCGTCCACGGCCTTTGTGCTGCAGCTCCTCGCCGAGCAGAGAATGCTGCACTCCAATTACGGCCGTGCGTCGCTGGCCGTGCTGCTGCTCCAGGACCTGGCAGTGGTGCCGCTTCTGGCCCTCGTGCCGCTACTTGCGGCCCGGGAGTTCACGATCGGCACAGATATTGCGTTCGCCCTGTTGGAGACGACAGTGATCCTGCTGCTCGTTGTCGTGGGCGGCCGATACCTGCTGCAGCCCATCTTGCATCGCGTGACACACGCCCGCTCCGAGGAGATATTCACGGCGCTCGTTGTCCTGCTGGTGCTCGGCAGCGCGCTCCTGACCGAACACGTTGGGCTGTCCATGGCCATGGGTGCTTTCATTGCCGGCTTGCTGATCGCAGACTCGCCCTTCCGCCACGGAATCGTTGCCGAGATCCAGCCGTTCCGCGGCCTGTTCCTCGGCCTGTTCTTCATGTCCATGGGCATGTCACTCGACCTCGGCACTTTTCTCGCACAGCCGCTCCCTCTGCTCGGGCTGCTCGTCGCGCTCATGGCCGTCAAGTTCGCCATTCTGTGGCCGCTGGCGAGGTCTTTCGGCCTGCGTACATCCTCGGCGGCAGCTGTCGGCCTGCTGCTCTCGCAGAGCGGTGAATTCGGCCTGATCCTGTTTGCCTACACGCTCCAGGTAAACCTCATTGACGCCGCGCTGTTCCAGCAACTGATCCTGGTCGTCGTTCTCAGCATGCTGGCGACGCCGTTGGTCGCTCGCCTGGCCCTACGCCTGGCGGCCGTACCGCGGGGTGCGAGGCAAGCGAGCAAACAGACACCGTTGCCGGCAAGGATCGTCGTTGCGGGCTTCGGCCGTGTTGGCCGGCGCATCGGCGAGATATTGACCATGGCAGGAAAACCCTATGTCGCCGTTGATTACAACTCGTCGCTCGTGCTGAGCGAACGCGCGGCGGGTCATCGCATCTTCTATGGCGATGTGCGCCGCCCCGAGGTTCTGCGTTCCATCGGCGTCGGCGATGCCGACCTCGTAATCGTTACGCTGGACGATTTCGAGGCCACCGAGGATGTCGTGACTGCGATGCAACAGATACACCCGGACGTCACGGTCCTGGTCAGGGGACATGATTCCGAGCAATGCCGAACCCTGCGGAAACTCGGCGCGAGCCTCGTCGTTTCGGAGAACCTCGAGGCCAGCCTCGAACTCGCGCGCGAAGCGCTGATCCGCGACGACAGCGACGCAGACACGGCGGAGAAGTTAATCCTCGGCTTCCGCGATACGCATTACGCAGGCTTCAAGAAAAGAAACAAGGAAAAAGGCCGGACATAGCCGGCCTTTTCCCAGGTTCGCCAATCTACCGGGCTACTTGCAGGTCTTACTGCCCGGCTTGCCCTTGCAACTGTTTGAGCAGCACTCGCTGTTTGAGGTGCAGCCGGCGCCCGCGGGCAAGAGATCGCACGAACCTCCGCCACCTCCGCCGCCCCCACCGCCGCCGCAAGCATTCAAGGCGAGGAAGTCGACGGCAGCTTTGGCCTGCACGAGGCCGTGTCCGTAAGCGTTATCGCGCCCAGCGACACCGAGGTCTTCGGCCGTCGATCCGAGCACTGCGCGGATCTCGGCGTTGGTGCAGCCCGGATTATGACTCCATACGAGAGCCGCCACGCCAGAGACATGCGGCGTTGCCATGGACGTACCGTCGAAAAACGCGTAGTTGCCCGTTTCGACCGTCACGCTCGTGGCCGCACCCAGTTGTCCACCGAGTGCCGCGCCGTCCGTCTGCGATATGCCGACAGAAGGAATGCTCGTGGCTACGCCGCCCAGCGTTCCCGACAGAGAACCCGGCACGTTGTTGTAAATGACCGCAGCGACGCCCCCTCCGTTCTGGCACGCGAGTACCTTGTCGGAGAACGCGATGTCACCGCGCTCAATCAGGCAGACCGCGCCAACGCTACCGCTACACTCAGACGTACCGAGCCCGCAATCGACCAGCGGACCTTCGCCCGTGCCCGTGGCGGAACCATCCATGCCGATAGCCTCATAACCTGTACCGGCTACGACGAGGCTGACGTTGCTGCCCGTGCCCGTCGGTACACTCGACAACACGGCAACGCCCGGGGCCGCGAGTTCGACCTGGTCCGTCTGCTGTGAGAAATCGGCTACCGTCTTGGTGCTGTCGATCGCGGCGACCGAAATCACGGAATCGTAAGACGCGGGGTAGCTATGACGCGTGTTGCCGTCGTTACCGGCAGCGGCCACAGACAGGACGCCGCGGCCGTAAGCGCTGTCGAAGGCGCGTCTTTCCGTGCGATTGGCCCGCGAACCGCCGAGGCTCATGCTGACAACGGTAGCGCCCGCGGTTTCACATTCGCCGAGCGCGCTGGCCAGCGTCGACGAGTAGGCCCAGCCATTGGCGCCGAACACTTTGATGATATGCAATTGCAGTTGGCCGTTCGGTACTACGCCAACAACGCCCGTATTGTTGTTTAGCGCAGCTACCGTGCCCGCCACGTGGGTGCCGTGGCCATGCTCATCGGTGTACCAGAGGCCGGTGCCGGAGTCGTTGGTACCGTCGACCATATTGCCCGACAGGTCTTCGTGCGCCAGCTCGTAACCGGAATCGATGATGCAAACCTTCTGGTTGCTTTCCGACCCGAGGACAACCTGGTTCGCCTCCACCATCGGAATACCGTAAGGCGTCGTTTGGGCTAGCGGGTAACGCAATTCATCGGCTTCGACGTAATCAACGTGCGGGTTCCTGCCGATACCGTTCAGCGCGGCAGTCGGC
>JAAUYF010070334.1_pt1 | contig 10523 bp, 9 predicted proteins | sample 7278051 | NCBI WGS metagenome assembly JAAUYF01 (sample SAMN14350202, study PRJNA611818) | marine sediment metagenome | isolation source: surface marine sediment (0.6m) | place: French Polynesia: Moorea | collected 2018-08 | reverse complement strand
TTCACGGAAAATCTCGTCCTCACCCCCCGGCTTGTTATGGCTGATATAAACTTCAGGCTGGTGGCGCAATTTGACAATGTCTTCCGCCAGTAATTGCGGACAATAGTGACCGGCACGGCGGCACAGGTCGATATCGCGGTTGGGAAATGCGGCTTCGACAATCAATACATCCAGTTGATCGTACTTGTTTAATACCTGCCAGAAACTGTCATTGGTACTGGTGTCACCACTGAATGCGAACACCTTGTTGGCCGTTTCCACTCGATACCCCACCGCAGGCACGACATGATTGACAGGGATCATTTCGATGCGTAAACCGGCTGCTTCGACAATCTGTCCTGGCTCCATGACCTGGTAACGCATCACAGGATTGGCGTGGTTTGGCAGCGTGGCAAAATCCGGCCAGATAATGTTGTTGAAAATATGGTTGCGTAGCGCTTGCAGGGTCGCATCCTGCCCATGGATCACGATAGGTTCCTCAATGTGATCAAAGATGCTGTCCAGCAGGAACGGAATACTGGTTATGTGATCCAGGTGGGAATGGGTCAGGAAAATATGGCGAATCTGCTGCATTTCCGCCAGGCTCAGGTCACCCAATCCGGTGCCGGCATCGATCAAGACCTGGTGATTAAATCGCAGGGTGGTTGTCCGCAGGTTTTCACCTACACCGCCACTGCACCCTAATACCGTAAGTTCCATGTCTGTTCCAATTACCCCTCAATGCCAGCCGATACCAGTCTCACGGCGAGCAAATTTTATCCGATTACACCTTACCGCAGACCCTGAGTATTATTTTATTTTTAAGCTGGTACCTCAGCTGCACTTATCTCACTATTGGATATCTACGGCTTGACGAAGATCATGCCACTTGCCAGTAAAACAAAATGTTATAGTGGTCACAAGTCATAACCTCTCGAACCAGCGTGGATCAAGACAGAATGAACACCGATCCTTGGCCGGATTTAATCCTGCCCGGACGTGGCATTTTTCGCTTTCTATCAGCCAGGCGGTTATGTCATTATCTCCTTGAAGGGACAATAACCGCATTGAAAATATGATCATCACGGGCATCTTATCCATTGTTCTGTATCTGACCAGCGGTGTTCTGTTGCTGTTAAAACTCAACAGTCATCATCTGGTCAGCAATCTGCCACGATTCGGGTTATTGATTCCGGCTGTGATTGCCATGCTGCTGCATGGCTGGCTGGTCTACCAGGGACTCCTGACCCCGCAGGGCCTGGATGTGGGCTTCTATGCGGTTTTGTCATTGGTGGGTTGGCTGGTTGCCCTGTTGCTTCTGTCCGCGGCATTTACGCAACCTATTGAAAGTTTAGGTATTTTTGTGTTCCCGGTGGCGGCCTTGATGCTGGGGCTGCGGCTGCTGAATCCAGAGGGTTATTTCCTTTCACAAAACCTGGGATCAGGCCTCGAGTTTCATATCCTGATCTCCATCCTGGCCTACGGCCTGCTGAGTATCGCGGCCGTGCAAGCCATCTTGCTCTACATTCAGGACACGCACCTGCATAACAAACATCCCGGTGGTTTCATTCGCGCCCTGCCGCCACTTGAAACCATGGAGACCCTGTTGTTCCAGATGATCGCGCTTGGCTTCATCGTTCTGAGCATTTCCCTGTTGAGCGGTGTGATATTCGTCGAGAACATTTTTGACCAACACCTGGTTCACAAAACGGTACTGTCTGTAACCGCCTGGATAGTGTTTGGCATCCTGCTGTTCGGCCGCTGGCGTTTCGGCTGGCGGGGTCGGACCGCGATTCGCTGGACCATCAGTGGTTTTCTGCTGCTGATGCTGGCCTATTTCGGTAGTAAGTTCGTCATTCAACTGGTTTTGCAGCGTTAAGGGCACTTATCCACTGAGGAACACTTGACAGTCCGGGCACTGATGCGTCGTAATATTGTTCCAATAATCATTTGAGGCAATCCTCCTCTTGGACGAAATACCCCTTAGTGTGCTGATCGGCGCACTTATTTTTCTCATATTCGTTTCCGGTTTTTTCTCGGGGTCCGAAACAGGGCTGATGAGCCTTAATCGTTACCGGCTCCGGCATCTGGCGGACAAGAAAAACAAAAGTGCGATTCGTACCCAACGATTGCTGGAAAATCCCGAGAAACTCATCGGCCTGATTCTGTTGGGCAATAATTTCGTCAACATTCTGGCGGCTTCAATCACCACTATTATCGGCCTGCGACTTATGGGTGAGGCCGGGATCGCAATCGCTACCGGTATACTTACCTTTGTGATTCTGGTGTTTGCGGAAGTCACCCCCAAGACCATTGCCGCCCTGCATCCGGAAAGATTTGCACTGCCCTCGTCCCTGGTCTTATCGCCCTTATTGAAGCTGCTCTATCCGGTGGTCTGGCTAATCAATCAACTCACCGCCGGTATCTTCAAACTTCTTGGAGTTAGATCCGAAGAAGGTGTCAACCTGAAGCTCAGCAGTGAAGAACTGCGTGTGGTAGTGAATGAAGCCAGCAGCATGATTCCGCAGCGTCACCAGAAAATGCTCTTGAGCATCCTCGACCTGGAAAAGGCCACGATCGAGGACATTATGATCCCCCGTAACGAAATTGCTGGCATCGACATTAACGATGATTGGGATGACATTGTGAGCCAGCTTACCGAAAGCCAGCACACACGCCTTCCCGTATATGAAGATGATATTGATCATGTTATTGGCCTGATCCACCTACGCCGCACGATTCGTCTATTCCAGCAGCAAGATTTCACCAAGGATGACTTTCGCAATTTGATCCGCGATGTGTATTTTGTTCCCGAAGGAGTCCCTCTGAACAGGCAGCTAATCAATTTCCAGAAAGAACGGCGGCGTATCGGCCTGGTGGTTAACGAGTACGGGGAAATCCAGGGCCTCATCACCCTGGAAGATATCCTGGAAGAAATCGTCGGCGAATTCACCACGGATCCGGCTGCCAGCAGCAAGGACATCCACCTACAGGAAGACGGCAGCTATCTGGTCGATGGCAGTACCAGCGTGCGTGAACTCAACAAACTGCTGCACTGGGATCTTCCTACCGAGGGTCCAAAAACCCTCAATGGTCTGGTGATCGAGTATCTGGAACATATTCCCGATCCGGGCACCAGCATGCTCCTGGGTGGCTATCCGGTTGAAATCGTACAAACCAGCCAGAATACGGTCAAAACGGTGCGCATCGACCCCCAGCTGAAAAAAACCAGCCCATCGAACCAGGTAAGCGCGTAACCAACAGCCACCGGTAATGCACTCAATCCCCGCTTTCCGCAGCCAGATGCAGTTGTACAGGCGCATTAATACCGAGCTATAATGCTCAGATAAATATAGAGTTTTTTGAGGTTCAAACTTGTCTAAACTGACCTTGTCATTTAAAGGGACTGTGCTCAGAGTGTTCCCAATTCTCAAGGGCAGTATGCTTATCGGCAGCGATCCCAAATGCACCCTGCATATTGACAGCCTGGCCGTCCAGCCTCAACACGCCCGCCTGGATACGCAGGGTGATACCTCGGTGCTGGTCGACCTGGAGACCCAGGCCGGAACATTTATCAATAGTGTGCCCATCAAAAAGCAAATGCTGAAAGATGGTGATGTCATACGGGTAGGAAAACACCTGCTGACGTACCACTATGAGTCGGTACCGGAGCTAAATGAAGAGCTGAGTCTTGAAGTCGATGCTGTGAAGCTGGAACTGGAAGATAAACCCGGCTCAGAAACCGCGACACCCGAACAAAGCGAACCTGAACCAGTTGTCAATGTTGAAGAAGGCAAACGACTCGCCTGGCTGCAGATCATGAACGGTCAGAACCTGGGCAAGACGATCAGTCTCAATCGCTCCATGACCAACCTGGGTAAACCCGGCGTTGCCACCGCGGTGATAACTCGCCGAAACGAAGGGTACTTTCTGTCACATCTGGAAGGTGACAAGCCACCCCGGGTAGACAATAAACCGATCGGTACACACAGTTACAAGCTCGTTGATGGTGATACCGTCCAGATCGGCAATATCAAAATGCAGTTCTTCCTTGACTAGGTCAGCATGCCGAAATATACCGAGCAACGCCACTTCAGCCGAATTCCTTTCGATGCCGAGGTGCGCATAACCGATCCACAGATCGGCTCGACCTTGTCGGCAGAACTGCGGGATATTAGTTTGAAAGGCGCGCTAACCACCCGACCGAAATATTCTGATGCCGAAATCGGCAAAACTTATCAACTGGAACTGATATTGGGGTCCGACGGTAATCCGCTTAGTCTGCAAATGGACGCTGCAGTTGTACATGTTCAAGATGATCGAATAGGCTTTCAATACCAGAATATGGATCTCGACACGGCAACCCACTTGCATCGCCTGGTCGAACTAAACCTGGGCGATGAGTCATTGATGGAAAAGGAAATGGCGGAGCTGGCAAAGTTTGAAGACTCAAGCGACTAAACTATTACCAGTCTAACGACAGTGCTTCATCCAGGCGGCTAACCGCAATCACATCCAATCCCTTGATAGTTTTATGCGGCGCATTCGCTTTGGGTACCAGGGCGCGCTTGAAACCGTGCTTGGCTGCCTCCATGAGTCGTTCCTGCCCGTTGGGAACAGGCCGGATTTCACCGGCCAGGCCCACTTCCCCGAACACCACCAGGTCCTGCGGCAGGGTCCGGCTCCGCATACTGGACATTAATGCCAGCACCACAGCCAAATCCGCACCGGTTTCGGTTACCCGTACACCGCCAACCACATTGGCAAACACATCCTGATCGTAGGTCACGACCCCGCCGTGTCGATGCAATACCGCCAACAGCATGGCCAGGCGGTTGCTTTCCAGCCCCGTTGTCACCCGGCGGGGATTACTCAGATGACTTTCATCCACCAGGGCCTGGACCTCGACCAACAATGGACGACTGCCTTCCAGGGTCACCATCACTACACTGCCGGGAACAGGATCCGCATGGCGTGAGAGGAAAATGGCGGAAGGATTGCTGACCTCACGCAAACCCGTGTCCGTCATGGCGAATACCCCCAGTTCATTCACCGCACCAAAGCGGTTCTTGACAGCACGAACCAGTCGATAGCGACTGCCGCTATCGCCTTCAAAATACAGCACCGTGTCCACCATATGTTCCAGAACCCGGGGACCGGCCAATGTTCCTTCCTTGGTGACATGCCCCACCAGAAATAACGCGGTTTGGGTTTGTTTGGCATACCTTACTAGCTGGGCGGCACTTTCCCGCACCTGGGCCACGGCACCGGGGGCAGATTGCAATTGATCCGTATAAACGGTTTGAATGGAATCGATCACCATGACCTGGGGCTGTTCCTGCTGTGCCGTAGCGAGAATTTTTTCCACCTGCGTTTCGGCCAGTAATGCCATGTCACTGGACTCAAGTCCCAGACGGTGGGCACGCAGACTGACCTGTTGCAAAGATTCTTCACCGGTGATATAGAGCACCTTGCTTTGTTGCCCCATAGCCACCAGGGTCTGCAACAGCAAAGTCGATTTGCCAATGCCCGGATCACCGCCGAGCAGGACCACCGAACCCGGCACCAGGCCACCACCCAATACCCGATCAAACTCGGCAACCGCCGTGGGATGACGCAGTACATCATCGGGTCTTACTTCAGTCAGGCGTTGCACCATAGCCTGGCCCGTCTCTCCCGCAAAGCCATTAAAGCGCGTATTACGTGTAGCAACGACAGCAGTAACCTCGGTCAAGGAATTCCAGGCGCCACAATCAACACATTGTCCTGTCCACTTTGGTGCCTTGGCACCACATTCTGTGCAGGAGTACATTACTTTCGCTTTAGCCATAATAAAAATTAAATAGTGTCAGGTTTTGTGCCAGTCTGGTTCATCTTAGCATGCACGGTGACAAAGCAGTGCACTCAGCCAGAGGATTAAAAATATTGAGATCAATTTTCCTGTATTGTTAACCCTGTTAAGTTTTAACTAATGTCGGTTCCCGTATAATGAATTTACTATGTCCCGTTTCAAACAAATCATCTCCGGAAAGAAAGCGGCCCTGGAAAAATTTGCCAGTACGCCACTAAAGTCCCTGGCCGAACTGTGTGCCACAGCCTGGCATGATGCGGATAAGCTTGATGCGATTCTGCAAAGTGGAATTCACACCCTGCCGCATTGCAGTCTCATCTTTGCGGTGGATACCAAGGGCATCTTGATTTCCTCCAATGTCGAGAGTAATCATCTCGATGCCCAGTGGCGGGGAACGGATCTCACGGACCGTCCCTTTCTGCAGAGCAATCTGCCGTACCAGGGACTGACCATTTCCCAGGTTTATACCAGCCGGCTTACAATGCAATCGACATTAACTGTCATGCAGGCGGTCCGGCTTGACGAAGAAATCCTGGGTTTTATCGCTGCCGACTTTAATGTTGAACACCTGCCTTCACCGGAAATCGTCTCCCCGGAACCTCCCGCCTGGACTCAGTTCAAGGGGGATCCGGCAATCCGCGGTACGCTGTTCATGCAGGAGCGTGTCATCAGCGCAATGGACAAGGTGCTTGATGAAGTCATCAATGTCATTATCGATTTGATGCAACACCACGGTATATTCCATACCAAGATACATTTTTCCAGTTCCCGCGCATCTTTCTGGTCGGTGGATGAGCCGTTTGACTACAACATTCACCTGGTGGATGAAATTACGGATCCGGATCGCTGCCTGGCGTATCCACGCCAACCCTTGCATCAGCGTGCCCAGGTCAACGAAGCCGATATTGCGCGGGTTCTTAAACTGTTTAAGGCATTGCGCAATGCCGATGAAACGGTTTATTTACGTTCCGCATCCTTCAATATTGTGAATGGTATTGTCGGCCTGACTTTCTCCTGCGACGGGTCCCATTACCTCAATTATCAGGAATTCATCGACAAGGATACGAGCTTCTGGTTTGGTGCGGTGCAACCCAGGCCGGAACCAAGCCTTGCCACACCGTAACTGCCTTTATCCCGTCCAATTTTTTTAACTCCGTGTCAACCGCTGGTCGCCTCATGCGTTAACCCTAATGATCTTCCTGATCTCCCTCCTCTTGAACCCGGCATGCCCAGCATCGCCGGGTTTTTTTTACCTCACTGTCAACCTGGGGGGCGGTCGTGCGTTAATTGATATGAACTCCCTTGTTTTACCCGGCACACCTCATTTAGGCCGGGTATTTTTTTGACTGGGTATAATCATTTGCCTGTTCGAACCCGCTCCACCCACCAGGCCCCGGTCATCCCCCGCCATGCCGGTAATCCAGTGGCACCCTCTGGGTAACCTGGCAGAGCAGTTCATAACCGATTGTCCCCGCCATAAGGGCGATTTCTTCCACCGGCAGGCCGTCACCCCATAACACCACGGGGTCGCCGATACCGGCATCGGGACAATCCCGCAGATCGACGCAAATCATGTCCATCGACACCCGGCCAATCAAGGGAACCCGCATACCATTGACCAGCACCGGCGTGCCGTTCGGCGCATGACGCGGATAACCATCACCATAACCGACAGCGACGACACCAACCGGCATATCTTGCGGGCAACGATAACTGCCACCATAGCCAATCGGGGCACCCTGCCGCTGCTGATTGACGGCAATCAGCTCCGATTGCAGTGTCATCACCGGCTGCAGCTCATTTTCAACCGCCGAACTGTCCCTCAATGGCGACACGCCATAAAGCATGATGCCCGGTCGGACCCAGTCGCGGTGGGTATCGGGCCAGGCCAGGATACCGGCCGAATTGGCAATACTGGCCTGCAGTCCCAGCTCAGCCGTAGCGGCGTCAAAACATGCCAGCTGTTGCCGTGTTGTGTCGTCCTGCCGATCATCTGCATTGGCCAGATGGGTCATGAGTCGAATAGGCTGAGCCACTGTCGTTGTTCGCTCAAGGCGCTGCCGAATCTCACCCACATCGCCGGGCGGTATACCCAGGCGATGCATACCGGTATCTAGTTTGAGCCAGACCGGAATGGGACTCCCGTCATTCTGTTCCAGCAGACTGACCTGGGTGGAATGATGGACAACCAGTTCCAACTGATGTTCCCGCACCAGCTTCAGGTCAGCGGCGTGCAGCACGCCTTCAAGCAGAACAATGGGTTGCTCGATTCCTGCTTGCCGCAACGTAATGGCTTCATCCAGGCAGGCCACCCCGAAGGTATCGGCAAGATCCAGGGCTCGTGCTATCGCGACACTGCCATGACCATAGCCATTGGCCTTGATGATCGCCATGATGTGAGAGTCAGGCGCATGGCGCCTGGCGATGGAGAGATTGTGGCGTAATGCCGACAGGTTGATGAGGGCCCGTGTCGCACGGGTCATGCATAATCCTCGTCGTAGGCACCTTGTTGAATATAGTTTTCGAAGCGGGTGTATTGCCCGAGAAAGGTCAGGCGCGACATGCCGATGGGGCCATTACGTTGCTTGCCGATAATAATCTCTGCCGTACCCTTGTCCGGGCTGTCTTCGTTATAAACTTCGTCGCGGTAAATGAACACGATGACATCGGCATCCTGCTCGATCGCACCTGATTCCCGCAGGTCAGACATGATCGGCCTTTTATTGGGACGTTGCTCCAGACCACGATTCAACTGTGACAGCGCGATCACCGGTACGCTCAGTTCTTTCGCCAGCCCCTTGAGGGAGCGTGATATTTCCGAAATCTCGGTCGCACGGTTTTCACTGCTGTTTCCGCTGCCCTGCATTAATTGCAGGTAGTCAATGACGATCAAGCCGAGACCGTGTTCGCGTTTAATGCGCCGGGCCCGGGCCCTGACTTCCATCGGTGTCATTCCCGGTGTGTCATCGATATAGATTGGTGCGTCATTCAGGATACCGACCGCCGACGTCAGGCGAGGCCAATCTGTATCGTCGAGTTTGCCGGTACGGATCTTGTGTTGATCGATTCTTCCGAGGGAAGACATCATACGCATAACCAGTTGTTCCCCCGGCATTTCCATACTGAATACCGCCACCGGAGAACGGTTTTTGATGGCCGCATTCTCAACCAGGTTCATGGCAAAGGAGGTTTTGCCCATCGAGGGACGACCGGCAATGATAACCAGATCCGAATTCTGCAAACCGGAGGTCATTTCGTCGAAATCATTGAAGCCGGTCGGGATACCGGTATAGGCCGAATCATTCTGATAAAGCGTATCAATCCGATCGACCGCTTTCACCAGCAAGTCCTTGATGCCGGTAAAACCCGACTGGGCGCGGGAACCCCGTTCAGCGATATCGAAAACGTGTTTTTCCGCGGTGTCGAGTATCTCGGCACTGCTGCGACCATCCGGATTATACGCCGCATCCGCAATGGTGGTGGAAACCCGGATCAACTGGCGCAGTACGGAACGCTCACGCACGATACCGGCATAGGCCTTGATATTGGCGGCAGTGGGCGTATTTTTCGCCAGGGTACCCAGATAGGCCAGGCCGCCGGCGTCATTCAGTTCATTATGGGAGTTCAGCCACTCAGACAATGTCACGGCGTCAAACGGTTGGCCCTCTTCCGCCAGCATGGCGATGGCCCGAAAGATCAGACGATGATCCTTACGATAAAAATCTTCTTCCATCACCAGGTCGGCAACCTGATCCCAGGTGCCATTATCGATCATCAGGCCGCCCAGGACCGCCTGCTCCGCCTCGATCGAGTGCGGCGGCAGTTTCAGTGCCTCTGTGGCGGCGTCCGCACGTGATGAGGGGTATGCCAGCTCTTGCAACGTTGTCTCCAGAAAATATGTAGGGACCCGGTTGTAATGAAATAATAATTTCGACGATTTACGCCATGTGCGGGTCGCTCTCAGAATAGCACAATGCTGGCGATCGAAAATATCTTGAAATTTTGAAAACAGGAAAAATGCAAAACGGCCCCGAACAGGGCCGCGCAATAGACATGCCATATTCCCGTAAGGCACGTTGACCAATTACGGGCGGTGGCCCGCCACATCAGCCGATGCAGCGGGCCCAGGCCTTATTCAGCAATAACATTGACCTTGATGGTTTCGGTGACGTCGCTATGCAGATGAATGTCGATATCATATTCACCCACTTGGCGGATTGGACCTTCGGGCAGACTGACTTCACGCTTGGCGATTTCCACCCCACCTGCAGTCAGGGCCTCGGCGATTTCTGCCACCCCAACGGAACCAAACAGTTTCCCTTCTTCGCCGGCATGACTGCCAATGGTTATCTCGGCGAGTTCAGTTAACTTGACACCCCGGGCCTGCGCGGCACTCAAGGCATCTGCAGCCGCTTTTTCCAGTTCGGCGCGACGGGCTTCAAACATTTCGATGTTTTCCGCGGTAGCCGGTACCGCTTTTTTACCCGGTACCAGGTAGTTACGGCCATAACCGGGGCGTACCGTAACCCGGTCACCCAGATCGCCCAAATTGGCGACTTTTTCCAATAAAATGACTTCCATTGCGCTTACCTCGATCTCAGTTTTATTTGCCCGCTAACTCAACGCGCGATATTGCGAAAGCGAGTACGAAAATCAAACCAGTTATCCAACACACCCAACACCGCGGCTAACA
>JAAUYF010104497.1_pt1 | contig 10528 bp, 9 predicted proteins | sample 7278051 | NCBI WGS metagenome assembly JAAUYF01 (sample SAMN14350202, study PRJNA611818) | marine sediment metagenome | isolation source: surface marine sediment (0.6m) | place: French Polynesia: Moorea | collected 2018-08 | reverse complement strand
TCTTGAGTTATCTCACGGAGATTTATACCCGGCGGGTGTGCCCGATGGCGTCATTAATCTGCAGGATATGCTGTTAATTATGCAGCAGTAATACAATCAATTTGGGGTCAGAGTAAAAACTAATTTTTACTCTGACCCAAAATTAGCGCGGGCGGTTGTTCGAAGCTAGACGCGCTCGATTACGATGGCGATGCCCTGGCCGACACCGATGCACATGGTGCACAGCGCATAACGCCCGCCGCTGCGCTGCAGCTGCCGCGCCGCGGTGGTAACCAGGCGCGCGCCGCTCATACCCAGCGGGTGGCCGAGCGCGATCGCGCCGCCGTTCGGATTCACCCTTTCGGCGTCGTCGGCCAGGCCGAGGTCGCGCGTCACCGCGAGCACCTGCGCGGCAAAAGCTTCGTTGAGTTCGATCACGTCCATCTGTTCGAGCGAAAGCCCCGCGAGCTTCAGCACCTTGCGGCTGGCTGGCGCCGGGCCGAAACCCATGATGCGGGGTTCGACACCGGCGGTCGCCATCGCCACGACCCGCGCCAGCGGCCGCAGGGCGTAGCGCTCGGCCAGCCACTCGGTTGCGACCAGCATCGCACAGGCGCCATCGTTGACCCCCGACGCATTGCCCGCAGTCACGCTGCCGCCGGCGCGAAACGGCGCCGGCAGCCTGGCCAGGCTCTCCAGCGTAACCCCCGCGCGCGGGTGCTCGTCGACGTCGAAGACGACTGCTTCGCCCTTGCGCTGCGGGATGCTAACCGGCACGATTTCCTCGCCGAAGACACCATCGCGTTGCGCGCGTTCGGCGCGCTGCTGCGAGCGCAGCGCATAGGCGTCCTGGTCCTCGCGTTCGATTCCGAACTGCTCGGCGACGTTTTCCGCGGTTTCCGGCATCGAGTCCGTACCGTAGGTTTCCTGCATCAGCCGGTTGACGAAACGCCAGCCGATGGTCGTGTCGTAAATCTCGGCATTGCGGCTGAACGCGGTCTCGGCTTTCGGCATGACCAGCGGCGCACGCGACATGGATTCGACCCCGCCGGCGATAACCAGGCCGGCTTCGCCGCTCCTGATCGCGCGTGCGGCCTGGCCCACCGCCTCCATGCCCGACCCGCAAAGACGATTCAGCGTCACGCCGGGCACGCCGAACGGCAATCCCGCCAGCAGCGACGCCATCCGCGCGACATTGCGGTTGTCTTCTCCGGCCTGGTTGGCGTTACCGTAAAAAACGTCATCGACCCGTTCCCAGTCGACCTTCGGGTTGCGTTCGACCAGCGCCGCCAGCGGCACCGCGCCGAGGTCGTCTGTGCGCACCGAGGACAAACCGCCGGCATAGCGGCCGATCGCGGTGCGAACCGGATCGCAGATCAAAGCCTGATTCATACCCACACTCCCGCGGGCCGCAATTGCCCGCCAATCGGCTCCGAATAATCGGGGGTAAGTGTCAGGCTCTCGTTATCGGTCATGAAAATTCCTCCCGGCGGAAACGCAGCGCAGCAGCAGCGGCGATGCCCGGTACCGGTCTTCGCCGTAATTGCTTGCCAGATTGTCGAGCACCGCGAGCACGCGCTCGGGTCCAACCGCGTCGGCCCAGGCCAGCGGGCCGCATGGATAGTTCAGCCCGCCAAGCATCGCGGTATCGACCGCGGCCGCGCTGCAAACCTGCTGATTGACCGCGTCGGCGGCTTCGTTGGCGAGCATGCAAACGCTGCGCATCAGGCAAAGCCCGGCGACGTCATCGAGCAGGCTGACCTGCTTGCCGAGCCGTTGCCAGAAACCGATGGCGTCATCGAGCGCGCTGGCGGCGGCGCCATCGGCCGCGGCCAGCGCAATCCGCGGCGTGGACGCATAATCGAGCGCCAGATCGAACAGCACGAGATTATCGATATCGTCCTGCACCGCGCGCACCGTGGCCATGCGGCCGTCGGTCTGGCACAGGCTGGCGCCGCCGCATATAATCAGAAACTCGTCGCCGTCCTGCTGCTCGACATCGAGGCCCGCGTCGGCGCAAAGCTGCAGCAGCGCCGCTTTGAACGGCGCTTCACCCTGCATGACTATGCGTTCGGGCGCGCTTTGGCTAGCGCAAATCGACGCCACGGGTTTTTCCGCGCCGTCGGCATAGTCGTAGAACCCGCGCCCCGATTTACGCCCGAGAAAACCGCCATCGACCAGTTCCTTTTGCAGCAGCGACGGAGTAAAACGCTGGTCGCCGTAGTAAGCATCGTGCACCGACGCGGTGACCGCGTAGTTGACGTCATGGCCGATCAGGTCCATCAATTCGAACGGCCCCATACGAAAACCGCCGCAGTCGCGCATGATCGCATCCAGCGTAGCGATGTCGGCCGCCCCCTCCTGCAGCAAACGTAAAGCCTCGGCGTAAAACGGCCGCGCCACCCGATTGACGATGAATCCCGGCGTGCTCTTTGCGTGCACCGCCAGCTTGCCCCAGGTCTCGGCGGTGGCGTAAACCGTCGCCGCAACGTCCGCATCGGTCGCAAGCCCGCTGACGATTTCGACCAGCTTCATGACCGGCGCCGGATTAAAGAAGTGCATACCCAGCATTCGCTCGGGCCGCTCGAGCGCGGCGCCGATCGCGGTGATCGACAGCGACGACGTGTTGCTGGCGAGTATGACATCAGCGCCGCAAATCGATTCGAGCTCGGCCAGCAGCGCTTTTTTGACGTCGAGATCCTCGACCACGGCTTCGACCACGAGCGCGGCCGGCGCCAGTTCCTTCAGCTCGTCGACGATCGATATTCGCGCCAGCAGGCGGTCGCATTCGTCGGCCTGCATGCGCCCGCGCTCGACCTGGCCGGCAAGACCCGCCGTGATGCGATCGATACCGCGCTCGGCGGCACCGCTTACCGCGTCGTAAAGCAGGACCGGATGTCCGGCCGCGGCGGCCACCTGGGCGATACCCGCCCCCATCGCGCCCGCGCCGACGACGCCGATGGTTTGACCAGGGTCCAGCGCCGGCATGTTCAGCGGCCCTTGAATTCGGGATCGCGTTTTTGCAAAAACGCGCTGACCCCTTCGCGGTAATCCGCGCTGCGCCCGGCAAGCCGCTGCAGGTCGCGCTCGAGGTCGAGCTGCGCATCGAGCGAATTGGTGCTCGACGCCAGCAGCGCGGTTTTGATCAATCCGAGGCCGCGCGTGGGTCGGGTCGCAAGATGCGACGCCAGCGCCAGCGCTTCGTCCTGCAGCTCGTCGTCGCCGAGACATTTCCAGATCAATCCCCAGTCCTCGGCCTGGCGCGCACTGATCTTGTCCCCGAGCAGCGCCAGACCCATTGCACGCGCGCGGCCGACGAGCCGCGGCAGGGTCCAGGTGCCGCCCGAGTCGGGCAGCAGCCCGATCTTGCAAAACGACTGGATAAAACTGGCCGATTCGGCGGCGAGCACGATGTCACAGGCAAGCGCGATGTTGGCGCCGGCGCCGGCGGCGACGCCGTTGACCGCGCACACCACCGGCTTTTCCAGCCCGGTGAGGCGCCGGATCAGCGGGTTGTAATTTTGTTCCAGCGATTCACCGAGATCGGGGGGTTCGGCATCGGGCGCGGCCGCGCGATCCGATAAATCCTGCCCGGCGCAGAATCCGCGGCCGTTGCCGGTAATCAGCAAACAGCGGATGTCATCTTCGCTTTCGACGGTTTCGAGCGCGGCACGCACCTCTTCGTGCATCCGCGTGTTGAAGCTGTTGAGTTTTTCGGGCCGGTTCAACGTCAGGCGGGCCAGTCCGCCGTCGACGTCGAATTCGATGGTTTCAAATCCTGTATCGTTCATACGCTTGTGCAAAACCCGTTTCCACTTTCCAGGCGCGTTGTTTTCGCCGGCATTTCAGACGCAATATACACCATAAAAAAAACGCAGCCGAGCGCGGGATAAACCGGCGCATGGCTGCAGACAGGCCCGCAAAGATATCAGGATTAAGCGTTAGTTCGGAATCGAATGCGGAATTCGGCTCCCGGCTCGGCATTGACGACGTCGACCTCGGCCTGCATCGCGCTGGCGAGCTGATGCACCAGCGCCAGGCCGATGCCGGTGCCGACGGTTTCGCGGGTCAGCTCGTTTTCGCTGCGGTAAAACAGCTGGAATATCTTTTTCATCTGGTCGGCCTTGATGCCGGGCCCGTAATCGCGGACCGAAAACTGCAGCCGCCCGTCGCGCAGCCGGCGGCAGGTTAATTCGATCTTGCGAATCTCGGCGTCGGCGGCGAACTTGACCGCATTGTCGACCAGGTTGATGAAAATCTGGATAAACCAGTCGATGTCGATATCGAACGCCACCGTATCGATACCGTCTTCGTTGCTGATGACGAGCCGGAAGCCCGAAGGTTCGAGCTGCGACTCGAGCCGCGGGCGCAGTTCGTCGAGGGCCTGGCTGACGGTTGTTGCATGCAGGCTCGCCTGCTGCTCGTTGCGCGACATACGCGCGAGCTGCAGCACGTTATTGATCAAACGTGTCAGCCGCTCTGCCTCGTGGAATATAAAATCATAGTAGGATTTGCGCTTCTCTTCATTAGCCCAGCCTTCGCGCAGCATTTCACCGTACATGCGAATCGACGTCAGCGGCGTTTTCAGCTCGTGACTGACCGCGGAAACGAAATCCTGCTGCTGGCGTGCCAGCGCGAGCTGGCGCTGTCCCAGACGCAACAGCATCAAACAGCCGCCAACGAGCACGATGGCTAGCACCAGCGCCGACCAGATGATGACCTGGCCGCCGGCGCCGATCGGCAGGCGCGACAGGGTAAAAATCAGTTCGAGATTGGCGAACGGTGCGATCAGGCGGCCCTGGTACAGCAGCTCGTCAGTCTGCGCACGTGCGGACGGCTGGTAAAGGCGGCTGTAGTCGGCGTCGAAACGGCGCAGGATTTCTCCCTGGTAGGCGACAATCAGCCGGCTCATCGACGCCAGCGCGGATTCGCGGAACGCGGGCTCGATCAGCCGTTCGACGAATGCCGCCTGCTCGATCAGGATGCCCTGCACGTAACGCTCGTCGTTGTGCCAGACGCGCCGGAACAGCACGAAATGCCCGCTGTCGAGCAGCGCGAACTCCATCGGATCGACCTCGCTTTCAAAGGTTTCGATGCGGATCGCGCGCTGCCGGGCTTCCGACATCTGCATGGCGAACGCGGCATCGTCGGTTTCGTCTGAACCGCTGCGCAGGCTCGAAATAGTTTCGGCCGCGGTTTGCGGCAGGTTGACCTTCTCCTTGCGCGAGCGTTTAAGCTCGCTTTGTTTTTCTAATCTCGGCGCTGCCTCTTCGGCTTCGACGCTGCGCGCAACGCTGAAACTGTCCTCGAGCCCGAGATCTTCGAGGCTTGTCGCAGGCGCGCGGTCTTTCGAAGCCCCCTCGACTTTGCGCGAGGTCAATTCATCGAACGCGGCCTGGCCGAGACTGTCGCGGTCGGCGCGCTCGGCCCCGGCAGGCGGCTGCTCCTCGACCGGTTCCGCGTAAACCGTGTAATCCTGCAACGGCTCTATCCGAGGCCTGGCCTCGGTCAGCGCATCTTCGGCGGGCGCCGTCCACGTTGCTGCCGGCGCCGGCGTGTCGCTTTTGCCGACCAGCCGGTTGCGGTCGAGGATCCCGAGAATGCGTTCCTCCTGGCGCTGGCGCTCGGCGAGTTCGACCGCACCGATGCCGTAAGCCCCGGCATCGGCGTCGGGCACGAGCGGCGTACGCAACTGTCCCGACGCATCGACCTGGAAGTAACCGAGCAGCCCCGGCAGCTCGGCCGGGACCGGGAATTCCGACAGCGGCGAGCGCTGCAAAAAACCGGTTTCACCGGAGCCGGTGACGTTGAGAACCTCGTAATCGCTGATCGGACGCTTTTCCTCGCGCTCGATCAGGTCGCGGAAACCGCTATCGATGCGCAAGGTTAATTCGCGCGCGAGGCGCTGGTGCTGGTAAAAGGCTTCCCATTTGAGCTGCGCGTAAGCCTGGTAAACCAGGATCGAGCTCGGTATCGCCAGCGCCAGGAAAAACAGCACCAGCCAGGAAACGAGGCGCCGCTGCGTCATTTCGCGGCCAGCATCAGGCGGTAACCGGCGCCGCGCACGGTGACGACGACCTCGGGGCTGGACGGGTCGGCCTCGATCTTGCGCCGCAGCTTGGCGATGTGAATATCGACCGTGCGGGTTTCGATCTCCATGTGGTTGGCATAACCCCACACGCGCGCGAGCAACTCCTCGCGCGGCACCGGCCGGTCGGCCTGCTGCGCCAGGTACTGCAGCAAATCCATTTCGCGGCGGGTAAACGCGGTATCCCCGGCGCACAGGTTCAGCGTATCGATAACGAGACCGTTACCGAGACTGATTTCGCGCTCGTCATCCTGGTCGATACCCGCGCGGCGCAGCACCGCCTGCACCCGCAGCACCAGCTGGGTTACCGAAAAAGGCTTGGCGACGTAATCGTCGGCGCCGAGGGTCAATCCCTGCACGATATCTTCGTCGCTGGATTTCGCGGTCAGCATGATGATCGGCTGCTGCCGGTCCTGCCGGCGAATCCGGTTGCAGATTTCGAAACCGTCGACTCCCGGCAGCATGACGTCGAGCAGGATAAGATCGTATTTGCCGCTTTGACCGAGGCGCAGGCCGTCGTCGCCGTTATCGGCGATATCAACGTCGTAGCCGTGATACACGAATACGTCGACCAGCCCGCTGCGAATCGCGGCTTCGTCTTCGACGATGAGCAAGCGCGGCTTTGGCGCCATAAGCTTTCTACCTCACTCGCCCGTGGCAGGGCATTCGTTGCAAGTCGCTGCGTCATTGCGCGCGGAGCGAACGCTTTGGCTGAAGCGAAGCAATCTTTCGAAGTTCAGGGAGATTGCTTCGGCGTTTCACGCCTCGCAATGACCCAGGTCCTGATGACGGCGGAATCCCGCTCGCATCGCGATGACTACTTTTCGAATCCTAGCACCTGTGTCCGCGGGCTTTGTAAATTTTTTGTAAAGCGCGGGCGCGAGCTTTTACCAAAACCTGCCTGTTTGGCGACCGGGCCGTGGCCCAGAATAGTTGCCATCCCAAGCAACGAAGGAGCAATCGACATGGCATTGATTACCCGACTGTCCCGGCTGTTCGAAGCCGATTTCCACGCGGTGCTGGACCGCATCGAGGAACCCGACCTGCAGCTCAGGCAGGCGGTCCGCGAAATGCAGTTTGCGCTCGACCAGGACCGGCAAAGCCTCAAACTCCTGCAGCACGAAATCCGGCAGATCGACAAGGCCATGGCTGAAACCGAGACCGCGGTCGCCGGATTCGACGAGGAACTCGATATTTGTCTCGCGGCCGGCAAGGAGGACCTGGCACGCGACCTCGTGCGCCGCAAGCTGGCCGCCGAAAAGCGGCGGCAGGCCCTGTCGCAGCGAGGCGAAAACCTCGAAGTTCAGCGACAGGGGCTGGCCAGGGAAGTCGACGAAAACGAACAGCAGCTGATCGCGATGAAACAGAAGCTGGCGCTGCTGGTCAGCGACGAAAACAGCTTCGACACCGGCGCCGCCGGGCAGGCCGACAGCATCCGTGACGAGGAAATCGAGATCGCGCTGCTGCGCGAAAAACAGCGGAGGGCGAAATCATGAAAAAAAACGGTATCATCGACGGTCTCGTTCTCGCCGCCGTTATCGCGATCGCCGCCGGCGCCGCCAACCTGCTGTTCGGCGGAATTTTCGGTTACGGCTTTTTGTTCAACCTGATCCTGCTCGCGGCGACGCTCACTTACCTGCTGTTCCTGCTGAAGCGCAGCGGCACTCGCGTCGGCCGCGTCGTTTTGCTATCGACCTGGATCCTGGCCAGCCTCGCCGGCTGGTTTTTCGGACTGGCCCTGTTCGAGCAGGTCCTGATTCAGGCCGGATTCATCTGGCTCACGCGCTCGCTGTACTACCACAATTCGCTATTTTCCGCGGCGCTCGACTTCGGGCTGGTGTCGGCAGGCCTTGCCGCCGGCGCCTGGGCCATGATCAACACCGGCAGCATCGCCGCCGCGCTGTGGAGCTTCTTCCTGGTCCAGGCGCTGTTTTGCTGGATTCCCGAACTCGCGCGCAAGCAGGCCGGCGAAGAGCTGCCGTCCGCGCGCGCATCCTTTCAAAACGCGCAGCGCGTCGCCGCCGATGCCGTGCGAAAACTGTCCCAAAACTGATTCGAGGAGAGTCGACATGAACAAAAACACGTTTAACCCGAAAATTCTGGCATTCTTCTTAATCGTCGCCACCGCCGCCGGCATCGCGCTGTTCCCGGCGATGAAACAGGCGCAGGCGATTCAAACAACCGGCGCCGCAATACCGACGCAAAGCCACCGCATCGAGGTCGTGTTCGCGCTCGACACGACCAGCAGCATGAGCGGGCTGATCCAGGCGGCCAAGGACAAGATCTGGTCGATCGCGTCAACGATGGCTTCGGCGAAGCAAAATCCCGACATCAAAGTGGGGCTGGTCGCGTTTCGTGACCGCGGCGATGCCTATATCACCCGCGTTTACGACCTGTCGGAAGACCTCGATTCGATCTACGCCAGCCTGATGGATTTTCGCGCCCAGGGCGGCGGCGACGCGCCCGAAAGCGTCAACCAGGCGCTGTACGACGCGATCCACAAGATGTCGTGGAGCCAGGACAAAAACGTTTACAAGGTCGTTTTCCTGGTCGGCGACGCGCCCCCGCACATGGATTATTCGAACGACGTCAAGTACCCGGTAACGCTGGCCGAGGCCAAACGCCGCGGCATCATCGTCAACACGATTCAAAGCGGACGCCACGAGTACACCAGTCCCGCGTGGCGTGAAATCGCGTCGCTGGGCAATGGCGAGTATTTTCAGGTCGAGGACAGCGGTAACGCGGTCGCGGTGGCGACGCCGTTCGACGACAGGTTGTCGCAGCTGGCGCGCGAACTCGAGGAAACACGAATGTACTACGGCGATGACAGCTTTCGCGCCCGGGAAAAAGAAAAAATTGTCAGGGAGCGGGCCTTTTTCGACTTCATGCCGGCCGAGGTGCAGGCGCGGCGTTCCGAGTTTCTCGCCACCGAGAGCGGGAAAAAGAACCTGCTCGGCGAAAGCGAGCTGGTCGACGGCGTGGCCAGCGGCCGGATCAGGCTCGAGGATATCCCGCGCGAGGAGCTGCCGGCGTCGATCAGCGCGATGGCGCCGGCGGAGCAAAAGGAGTTGATTACGCGCAAGGCGAAACGACGCGACCAGCTCAAACAGGAAATCAGGAAACTGTCGGAATCACGCAACAGCTTCATCCGCGAAAAAATCGAGGACGAGGGCGGCGCCGACGACTCGCTCGACGAAAAGATTTACCGCGCGGTCAGGGAGCAGGCGGCCGGGGCCGGCCTGCACTACGACGGCGACAGCGCGCGGTATTGAGCCTGACACAGGAATCGACGGAATTACCAGAAAACCGCGTCATTGCGAGCCGCACAGCGGCGAAGCAATCTTTAGGAGATTGCGAAGTGTTTAAAGATTGCTTCGTTCCGCCGCGGCCTGCGGCCGCGCGGTCCTCGCAATGACGAGTAAAGGCGTTGCTCCGTTAAAGGCGCAGGGAAGCGCCGCTTCAGACCCTGGCCGGCGCCGCGCGCTGGCCTTTTTTGATTCCGGCTTCGCGCAACAGCAGGTACAGCTCATGCACCAGGCGCTCGTTGGTCTGAATCTCAAGCCACTTGTCCTTGGGGACCCGGCGCTTGACCAGCTCGCGCACGACCTTGAGGGTAAACGAATCGCTCTCAAGGTTGGGATCGGGGTGCCCGGCGCTGATGTTCTGGATCGTTCGGCTCAGGATGAGGGTGGTCGATTCGTCCGCGTCCTGGTACAGGCGCGTGCGAATGCGGTTATCCACGAGTAATTCCTCGGTGGCCATGCGCTGCTGCCGCATTTGCAGGATCAGCACCGCGAGCAGGCCCAGGGTAAATAGCGAAAGCAAGGTTGCGACTAAATTCATGATCGTATCGGTTTCATCTTTAAAAAAGCAGGTGATCTCGAGTTTAGCAGCAAAAATATCGGCACTGAGACGATTGTGAATTGTGTCGCATTTTTGACCAGAGCATGATCGGCAGCAGGGCAGTTTGCGTCACCGCAGCCTTGGTTTATAGTAGCTGCCGGAATTCACCAACGGGAGCTTTCGAACATGATCGACCGGAAACTACTGCAGCCACCGATTACCCTGGTAATCCTGTTACTGTTCGTTTTCAACGCTGCCGCAAGCGAAGCCCAGCCGCGCGGACGCATTACCGGCGGCGTCGCTCACCAGGCACCGGGATGGTTCAAGGAGAGTTTTCTCGAAATCGCCGACGATGTCGACGAAGCCACCGAGGAAGGCAAGCATGTCCTGCTGTTCTTCCAGCTCAACGGTTGCCCCTATTGCGATCGCATGCTCGAGGAATCCTTCGAGGCCGAACCTCTGACCGCTTACATACAGGAGCATTTCGATACTATCGCGATCAACGTGCGCGGCGACCGCGATATCGCCTTCAACGACGAAATTTCGGTCACCGAGAAAGAACTTTCCGAAATCCTCAAGGTCCGGGCGACGCCCGCGATCCTGTTTCTCGACGAAGAC
>JAAUYF010160225.1_pt1 | contig 10531 bp, 9 predicted proteins | sample 7278051 | NCBI WGS metagenome assembly JAAUYF01 (sample SAMN14350202, study PRJNA611818) | marine sediment metagenome | isolation source: surface marine sediment (0.6m) | place: French Polynesia: Moorea | collected 2018-08 | reverse complement strand
CCCAGGCATTGCCCAACATATCGTGCAAACCGAAGGCATTGGGCTTGCGGGTTGCCACCGGGTGAGGGACGTCCCCCGAGTTCTCGATAGACCAGGCATATTCGGTGAGCTGCTCTACCGGCACCGGTCTAATGGATGCGGTACCGGCCCTGGCGGCGTACTCCCACTCGGCTTCGGTAGGCAGGCGATAGCTGAATTGCCGATCGAGCTCATTCAGCTTGGCGATGAAGCGTTGAGCCATGTCCCAGGAAACCGAGACCACCGGCAGCTGTTGCCAATCGGACTGTTGCCAATGCGCGGCCGGCCCGGGTCTATCGCCCATAACCCGGTACCACTGGCCCTGCGTAACCTCGGTGCGGCCCAGCCAGAAACCCTGGCTGATAGCCACCGTATGGACCGGTGCCTCATCCAGAAATTTATTCGGATCAGGGCTTTCCATTTCCCAGGCAATGGTCTCGGCATCGGACAGACTGGTGCCCATGCGGAATTCGCCCGGTGGAATGAACACAAACTCCATACCGAGCGCATTACGCCGTTGATCGACGGCATAGGCGGGGATGGCTAGGGCATGTGCCAAGATCAATACTGCGACGCTTCCCGGGAATCTTTCCATGATAGAGCCTCCTCTTTCGCTTCATTCGGCAGTGGGTTCAGCGTAAAGTTCAAGAGGCTGAGGCTCAGTGACTGAGGTCACTGAGGGCGTTCTCCTGCTTTCCGTAAGCTAATCGTGCCTCTACTGGAAAAAGGAGACTGGCAATGAAAAGAATGAAGCTCTTTATCGACACACATGATGCGCAGAATGACACGTTCCCGCAAGACATCAGTCCCGAGCAGTTCGGAACGTTCTTTAGGGCGTATGAACAGGCATGCGAGGAGGAAGGCGTCATCGTCCTGCGGACCCATGTGGGATTTGGGGAAGGCCGCGCCTATTGTTTCAACATGGCGGAAAGCACCGAGGCCGTCAAGCGGGCGCATGACAAGGTAGGCATGCGGTTCGATTCCATTACCGAAGTGAACACGCTGACGCCCGGCGACCTGTTTTTCGCCGAGACCACATAATCTAAACTTAAGGGGTCCGATGGTCGGGCCCCTGTTTTTTTATTGAAGGCGAGTCCCATGGGTATTATTGAGCGTCTAACCGCCTTTTCGTTCTTGCAGCAGCTCGATGCCACCTCGCAGGCCTTAATCGAGGAGCACGCCAAGATCCATACCGTTCAAGGACGCTTGCCGTTGGTGCACAAAGGTGACCGAGTGGGCGGGATATTTCTGGTGCAGCAAGGCGCGTTGCGTGTCTACAACATCAGTGCCAAGGGGCGTGAGAGCACGCTGTACTGGGTTGAAGGCGCGGATTCGTGCATCTTCGCCATCAGCTGTGTCTTCAGTGATGTACGATACCCGGCCTGGGTCGAAAGCGATGCTACCAGCACCACGTATGCCATCATTCCGCCGGCCGTCTACCGCAGTCTGTTCGAGAAGGAAAGAGCGGTTCAGAAGTTCACCTTCGATGTCTTGTCCAATCGCATCTTTGAGCTGATGACCATTCTCGAAGACGTGACGGCCTCTGATCTGGACAAACGCCTTGCCAACTTCCTGGTAAAAAAGGCAGACGACAGCGGAACGTTAAACATGTCACACGAGGAAGTTGCCGTGCACCTAGGAACGGCACGGGAGGTGATCACGCGAACCCTGCGAAAACTGACATCCGCTGGCCTGGTCTATACCGAGCGCGGCACTATTAAGCTCGTCAACGCCAGCAAGCTAGCGCAGTACCCGGCAGGCAAGTAGCCAGAGGCCCGACAAACTCAGGATACCGAGATATAACGTCTTTTCTCTTTGCCTCCTCCCCGCCAAGCTTAACCTCCTGACCCAAATACAGGATCGCATTGAAACGGCCGGCTCATATTCTCGAATCTTACAGGCCGCTCGATGATAGCGGAAAAACGAGATCGCAAGCCCGACCTAACTCAGACACTGGCCGTAAATTTATTCTTAACGGTAGTGCGGATTCACACCCCTTTCTTTATTTTCATCTGACACGGGCTCTGATACATTACGGGTTGATAACATTCACACGCACCATGATGACGATACTTAGCCTCATTAATATTGGCTTTTCGGTAGTCAGCGCCCTAGTGTTGTTCTTTGCGTACGTGGTTTTCTTGAAAAACGTCAACAAGTCATGGATAGCGGTGGCCTCGTGCGGGCTGTTGCTATTGGCGCTATCGAGCTTACAGCTTTGGCACGTTGAATTCTTACTAAATGATGTAGATCTGCTTACGCTCCCGCATTACCGGTTTTGGTTGTTTCTGGCACCACCGATGTTTTATTTCTTTAGCCGGGCGATAATATTGCCGGGCGCGAAGAACAGCCCTTTACTCCTTCTACACTTCACGCCGTTGCTACTTAATCTCATTCCCCGGCATGAACTTTCCATCGTACTGCTATTTTTGGTGGGCACCGGCTACAGTTTATGGCTTGCCCATTTGATTTATAGTCTGCGGGCGCAACGAAAGCGGTTCGAGGTCGAGATGTTTTTCTTTGGCTTTTTTGCGATTCTCGCCGTGTTGGTCCTCACCATGGGTATTTTGATTCCTTATATTGACAATGCGTATTTCTATTACTTTTATGCCAACAGTATTGCGCTGTCATTCATCCTGATTGTCACGGCCCTGATCATCTTTCCCGATCTGCTGAACGAGCTCGCGGCCGTCGCCACCTTGAGTTATGCGACGTCCACGTTAAAGGGGGTGGATGTCGAGGCCAGCCTGACCCAGCTCGACGACTTGATGAAGTCGACCAAACTGTATCAGAACGAGAATCTGAACCTGGCCATGGTAGCCGAAGCGATGGGCCTGACGAGCCATCAGCTGTCAGAATTGATTAATGTGCATTTCAGCATGAGCTTCTCCCGGTACATTCGCGAACAACGCATTCAGGCCGCGAAGGCCCTGTTGGCTCGCGAGCCCACCGCCTCCATCCTCGCGATCAGCCTGGAGACGGGCTTTAAATCTCAATCCAATTTCTATGCGGCCTTCAAGGAGATCACCGGCCAATCCCCCGGCGATTATCGCAAATCGCTATCCCAGTCGCCCTGACCCCGCCAGACCCCTGATTTATCATCCAGGAATCATATAAGTTACTGTTTTTATTAATTAAATATTTTTACTGCTTTTAGATTATCAATCGGGAAGTGAAACCCGACGCGGCCCGCTAGGCTGTTTTTCCAGCGCTCAAGAAAGGCGGGAAGACGGCACATGAAAGATCGCTTTTTCGAACACAGATCCAGAATGATTCTTATTCTGGTAGTAATCGCCCTCGCATCGCTGGCGGTGCGAGCCCTGACTGACTACCGCTTTCATGAAACGGCGCTGCTGTATGTGGGTATCCCGTCTCTCATTGCGGTGGCGTTGATCCTGGTACGTCCGGCCGAGGCACTCACCTGGAAAAGGCGTTACCTCCTTCGGCTGATTGATGCCTTCATCATCATGCTCGGTAGCTCGGTGGTGTTATTCGAGGGCTTCGTATGCGTGGTGATGTTCATGCCCATTTACCTGTTAATCATTCTGTTGATGTTCTTCGCAGCGCTCATCCGGGAGCGAGCCAAACAACAAGGGCGTGGGACCCTGACGATGCAGGTGGTGCCGTTGCTGATCGTGGCGTCTTCCTTTGAGGGGGTGACCCCGCAGTGGAGTTTTAATCGCGATGAGCAGATCAGTGTGAGTCGGGTAGTGCCCGCAAGCGTCGCGCAGATCAAGCACAACCTGCAACAACCCATGGATCTACAAACCAAGCGCCCGTGGTTTTTACACCTGTTTCCCATGCCCTATGACATCAAGGCCGGCACCTTGTCAGCCGGGGATGTACATGAGATAAATTTTCGTTATTACCGCTGGTTTGTCACGAATCTGCACGAAGGGCATATGCTGTTGGAAATCTCTGAAGTCGAAGCCAACCGCATCAAGACCACTTTTGTGCAAGACACCAGTTACTTTTCTAACTATCTACGCCTCAAGGGTACCGAGATCCTGTTGGATGAAATCGATGCTCACCAGACGCGCGTCACCTTACGGATAGATTTTGAACGCACATTGGATCCCTATTGGTACTTCTCGCCGGTATCGCGTTATGGCGTGGGCAAGACAGCGGAATTCTTGATTTCGGAGGTAATAGCACGTGAAGACGCCTGAGTTGACTACGCGAGGTTATGACAACCACCGTATTGTCCGTGTGCCGGGGTGTAATGCCTGGCAAGGGGACGTGACCTGGTCGTTCACGAAGTCGGTGTGGGTCACACTGATGACGTCAGCGGGGGGCATCGGGGCGATGTATACGTTTTCTGTTGGGAATCTGCTGGTGTTTTTGACCACCACCGCGATCACGTTGTGCTTGGGACATTCGCTCGGCATGCATCGGCGTTTTATACACAACAGCTATGAGTGCCCCAAGTGGATGGAGTATCTGTTTGTATACTTTGGTGTGCTGGTCGGCCTGGCGGGCCCGTTGGGTATGATGTATACGCACGACTTGAGAGATTGGGCCCAACGCCAAAGACGCTGTCATCCTTATTTTGGGCATAAGACTTCATTATTGAAAGATGGGTTTTGGCAATTGCATTGCGATATTACACTAGATAATCCGCCCGCGTTTAGGCCTGAGAATGAGGTGGCTAACGACCGCTTTTATCAAATTGTTGAGAAGACCTGGATGTGGCAACAATTACCCGTTGCGCTGTTGTTGTTTTTCATCGGCGGCGTGGAATGGGTCATTTGGGGGGTGTGCCTGCGGGTCGCGGTGTCGGTAACGGGTCACTGGTTGATCGGTCACTTTGCGCATAATACCGGTCATCGTGAATGGCATATCGACGGGGCCGCGGTACAAGGCTTCAATATTAAGTTCTGCGGGCTGATCACCATGGGGGAGTGCTGGCACAACAATCATCATGCCTATCCGAATTCAGCGCTGTTGGGGATCAACGATGATCAATCCGATCCCGGTTGGTGGGTACTGATGTTTTTAAAAAGAATAGGCCTGGTCTGGAGTATTAATAAGCCTGAGGATCTCCCGGCCAGACCGGAGCTAATCCCCCTTCACCAGCCTGGGTGGAGTCGGACTAATGCAACTGACTGAAGACATCCGAAAACCTTTGAGAATTGGCCTTCAATTTCCACTTAGATCGCTCTTTTTACGAACGAAAACCACGCTCCAATGACCTCGGCACTCCCTTGCGGGGTGGATAGCCTCGAGCCGCACGCGAACCGCCATTTGCTCGTGCATCGTTTCAGCTGCAGCGCTAGACACACCTCCGGCATTGTTCTACCTTCGCCCATCCGTGGGCTCGAACCTCCTCCATCCGAGGAGTCGTGGCGGGCAACGTTGCCGGTCCCGAGACGGGACGATATTTTATTTGTTCTAGGAACTCTGACCCGTCGCTTGCCCCCGGCACGCACATCCCTGTGCGCGTGTCCTTAACACACCAATGTCCTGATCGCGCCGATCAATCCAATAATGACCAACGCCCAGCCGATGAAGGGGACAAATTTCCCGAGGACCTTCGCCCATGCCTCACCGACCTTCTTCGCCCCCAGCTTTTTGGCGACCTCCTTCCACAGCCCGGAAGAGGCGAGCTTCTTCAGCATCACCTTCACCGTTCGCCCGACCTCGCGCCACGCCTTGTTCTTGATATTGAGCTGAAGGGCCGCTATGAGCGTCTCGAACTCTGCAAGCAGGATCTCCTTCAGGCCCTTGAGCCCGAAGAATGCGAGGAACGCCGAGAAGATCTTATCGCTGATCTCCATATCTTTCTTGTTTGCGGCGACCACGGGGGCAGGCCCCGCCTGAGCGAGCTGAAATGCAAGCTCGGACTGAAAGTTGGCGTAGAGATTCGTAAACTGCGGTAATCCCTCGAGGCGCAATATGCCGCCTTCGAAGACCATACCTTCAACGTCAAACAGCGGACCCTCTTCCTCCAACTCCGAGACGTCTTCGGGGATCTGGATACACACCTGCGAGCCTGCTTCGGCAGCGAAGGCCAACGCGCGTCCCTCCAGCGATTCGACTTGGTCAAGAAAGTGTTGAAGCATCTCTTCGGCATTCTCTGGCGTCACGTCGGTGTCGACGACTTCGTCGAACGCGCGGGTTGTCTCACGAAGAAGGTCAATGTCTTCTATGCAGCTGGGCCCGGACATATCACCTATGCCCATCGAGCCCTTTAAGGCGAGCAGCTCGGCCTGAATGGCGGCGATGTCCCGGGTATTCTTCAGGATCAGATCTTTCGGTGGTGACATGGCTTTCCCTCCTTAGCTGGTCTAGCACCAACTGGATTTCGGCAACGCCCAGGCTCAGCACTTAGGCGCTGCAGTCGCCCCGGCGTTGATGTCGAGCCACGCCGAGCAGCACCGACGGCGCGGCCGCGATTCGGAGTAGGTGATTCCGTGCTCAACCAGTAAAGTTCCAGCACATCCTCGCTCTTTGTTCGAGCGTCTCCTTTTCGAATTCACCTGCGCATGAGTATGAAACAGGCCTTGCAAACTATCAGTAAAAGATTTACACCTACTTTGGTGAAATCTTCACATCGATATGCCCGCCGCCGGACCGTGTACCAACGCCTCGCAGGTGGTTACAAGTCCTTGCCTTTTGCTTCTTACCTGCTAGGTTCATTGTCATTATTTAGCGAATCTTCGGGAAAGGTATGCGACACTGGCTTGACGAGTGTGCGCGTATTAACTGATGGCCGATCATGCTCACCTTTATCGTTCATCAATTCGACTGCGCCAAGGGCGCGGCCGTTTATTCGCAGCGCCGTCAGCTCATCGACGCCCGGCGCCGTTATTTCCGCTTACATGAAAACCACACTGAAGGAGGATAGCGATGCCCAGAAGCAATCGAGGTAAACAACAAGCCCTGCTCAAGGCCCGTGGTGTCACCGGCGTCCCCAAGGATTTTGCCTGGCTTTGTAAAAATACCGAACGCATGGGTATCGTGACCGAAGGGGATTCGTGGTTTGCCTATCCTCGAAAAGGGGTGCTATTTGGCCCTAATGCCAATATTGTCGACCACATTGTGAGTGCCGTGAAAGGCAAAAACAAAGTCAACATCCTGCGGCTGGAATCGAATGGCGATGAGGCGGTACAGATGATCGCCGGCAGTCAAAAACACCAATTGGCCGAGGTTCTCAAGAAAAATGGCGACGATATTCGCTTTCTTCTGTTTTCCGGCGGCGGCAACGACGTGGTGGGCAAGTGGGATATGGAAAGACTACTCAATACCTATGAGGAAGGGTTCACCGTCGCGGACTGTATCAATCAGCCGCGCCTGACGCGCAAGCTAAAGCGCGTCACGCTGGCCTATGAGGAGCTGCTCGAGTTACGCGACGAATACGCGCCGGCGACCATCATTATCACCCATACCTATGACCTGTTGCAGCCTTCTAAGGAGGGCGCCAGGTTCCTATGGGGGCTGATCAAGACCAAGCCCTGGATCTTCCCCTATCTCACCGACAAGGAAATACCCGAAGAATTGCACTTTGGCGTGACTTCTTTGCTGCTGACGCAGATGAAGACCACCCTGTCGCGAATCGCCGCCAGACCGAAGTATCGCAACAATTTCTTTGTCATCGATACGCAGGGCACCCTGCGGCCCGGCCATAAGAAGGACTGGGAAAACGAGATCCACCCGAGCTCCTCGGGCTTCAAGAAGATCGCCAAGGCCGTGTGGGCCAAGGCACGCGAGCTGGAGCCGGGATTACCGGCGATTCGCTGACTGACGACTGGTATTGAAGGTGTCGTCAACTCTTCATCCCGGCAGTTCAACCTGATCCTCGCGGCCGTACGTGGATATTCTTACTCAAGGCCTCTTAGGTGGCGTACTGGCGCAGTCGAGGGCCAGGCCGAATGAAACGCGCTTGGCAACGGCCATCGGCTTCGCCGCCGGTCTGCTGGCCGATGCCGATGCATTGATCCGGTCGTCGAGCGACCCACTGCTCACTATTGAGTATCACCGCCACTTTACGCATTCGCTGTTCTTCGTCCCGCTTGGGGCGTTGATTGCCGCGCTGATCCTGTGGCCGTTTGTTCGCAATCACCTGCCGTTCCCCCGGCTGTACCTGTTTTCCCTCCTCGGCTATAGCCTGAGTGGCTTTCTGGATGCCTGCACGAGCTATGGCACCTATTGGCTGTGGCCGTTACTCGACGAGCGCATCTCGTTCAATATCATCTCCATCGTCGATCCGGTCTTTACGCTGATCTTGCTCGTGGCGATGGGCATTAGCCTAAAACGGCGAACCAGGATGGCCGCCGTCCTCGGCCTGATACTCGCCGGTGCCTATCTATTACTGGGCCTGGCGCAACACCAGCGTGCCGAGTCGGCGGCGATCGATCTTGCGACATCGCGCGGGCATAGCGTTGAACGCCTGGTGATCAAGCCGACCTTGGGTAATCTGATCTTGTGGCGCGCGGTCTATCGAACAGAAGGCTGGTTCTATGTGAGTGCGGTGCGGGTCGGCCCGCTGTCGCCGCCGCGCCTCTATCCCGGGGATGAGATCCAGGCGTTCATGCCTGAGCGGGACATACCGTCCTTGGCGCGCGAGAGCGTGCACTATCAAGACATCTTGCGCTTCATCGATTTCTCCGCGGGCTTCGTGGCCTACCACCCAACGATTCCCGAGGTGCTAGGGGATGTGCGGTATTCGATGATGCCGACCAGTGCCAAGCCTCTTTGGGGGATAAGCCTGCATAAGACGCAGCCCTCGCGCCATGTGGGGTATGCTTTTTACCGAGAGATGTCACAGGCCGAGCGCAAACGGTTTATCGCCATGTTGATGGGAAGCGATGCCGATGAGTAATTTCTTCCGCACTGACGACGCCGGAACTGCGAGGGAAAGCGGTAGAGCGGCGCTTCTGAGCGCTCGTGCTAGTGAAGACCGGTTGCCTTGAGAACCGCAGGGGCGCATGTTACCCGCCTTGCTTCCCGCGCCCGGTGCATCCTGCCGCACACCTCGTTCGAGTGCGCATCTTGTTTTTGCCAACAAAATACGGGGCCCTTACGGGCCCCGTTTTTCTGCCTTGCTTGTTGACTAGTTCTGATGGATGAACGGCCCTTGCGTGGTGGTATTGCCGTTGCCATCCGTCGAGGAGACGAAGTACTCGTAGCTGGTGCCGACCGCGCCCGTGAAGGTCATGCTATGGCTGGTCACCAGGGCCGCGTCCGTATACACGCCGCAACAAGTAAATTGCACTTCCGTGTTCGACGCCACATCCGTGGTCCAGCTGATGGTGAAGTTGCCACGACGCAACGCCACACTGGTGACGTCGGAAATCACGGGGCCTACACCACCACCGCCGCCGGAGTTACCACAGAGGGCCTCGTCCACGCCCACCTCGTCCCAGGCATCGGCGACATTGGCCTCCAGGGCGCTGTCGACGAGCGCCGTGACCGCTAGGGTACTGGCGCGGGCATCGCAGAAGGTCGCGCTGGCGTTCAAAGCGGTGAAGCCGAGAAAGGCGATTTGCTCGGCCGCGGCCAGACCGATACCCGTGACGTCTATGCCGGAGGCATACAGGGTATTGGCGTTCTGCCCACCGTTGATGAGCAGGTAGTACCAGTGGTTGGCGATACCGCTGTTGATGTGCACGCCGCCGTTGTCGCTGGTGCCGGTATAACGCTCGTCGTAGTGCGAGGGGTCACCGTCCTCGTTGGGATTCGCCATGTTGCGAATACCGTTGGTACCGACGGTGATGTCCTCGCCGATGGTGTAGTTCCCCATGTTGTTGAAGAACTCACAGCTGGTACCCATGATGTCCGAAAAGGCCTCGTTCAGGGCACCTGATTCATTTTGATAAATCAGGTTGCTGGTGGCCTCGGTGACGCCGTGGGAGAGCTCGTGGCAGACGACGTCCAGGTCGCCGGATAGCTCGATGAAGGTAACGCCGTCACCGTCGCCATAGGCCATTTGACTGCCGTTCCAGTAGGCGTTGTTGTAGCCGCTGCGCAGGTGCGCGGAGGAGACCATGCCCTGCGGATAGTGGTCCAGCCAGTTGAAGCCGTGCGTGGAGGTGTAGTAATCGTCGGTCACCTTGGCGTAGAAGTGAGCGTCGACGAGAGCCGGGTGGCCCGGGGAGCTGGTGCCGGGGGTGATCCACAGGTCATCCGCATCTTCGGGTAGAACGCCGGGCAGGGCGCGCCCATTGAGGGCATCGTAGGTGTACAGCCGTCCATCGCCGGAGCGCAACTCGTAGAAGGTACCGTTAAACGTCGTGAGGCCGGTCAAATCCTTGGTGTCGCCCAACACCCCCGTGCCGGAGCCATGGGCCATGCCGTCGTAGGCGTTGATGACATTACCGCTCTCGGTATCGACCCAGACAAACCAGCGGTGTTCGGTGCGCAGATTTTCCACGTTGTAGAAATGGCGCCCGGTCTTCGGATCGACCATGAGTGTGGATCCCCAGGTCCCCTGCTCATCGCCGATGTGACCTTTGGCAATGGCCTGCGCATCGGCGGGCGACAACTTGACACGGTTGGTCGTGAGCAAGTTGGG
>JAAUYF010171010.1_pt1 | contig 10540 bp, 9 predicted proteins | sample 7278051 | NCBI WGS metagenome assembly JAAUYF01 (sample SAMN14350202, study PRJNA611818) | marine sediment metagenome | isolation source: surface marine sediment (0.6m) | place: French Polynesia: Moorea | collected 2018-08 | reverse complement strand
TGGGCTACCTGGTGCGCGCCCTGCCGCGAAGAAATGCCGATGCTGCAGCAGCTCAGCGACCGCCTCGATCCGAACCGGTTCGCGGTGATCGGGGTCAGCGTCGACGACGATACCAACCTGGTGCGGGAATTCCTGCTGCGTCACGACATTCGATTCCACAGTTTCCAAGACCGTGGAATGCGGCTGGCCAGGGAAACGCTCGGCATCGTCGCATATCCGCAAACCTTTATCGTTACACCGCGGGGTCTCATCAGCGACCGCATCGACGGCGCGATAAGTTCGGAACGCGTCCTGCTCGACGCGATAGCGGGCAGCGCTCCTTCAAACTCCAGACAACCCGTTTCAGGATAATTGCCATGCCTGCCTTACAGCTACTGGTAGTTGACGACGAGCCGGCGATTCGCCAGATCCTGGCCAAGGTGGCCGCCGACGCCGGGCACTCGGTTACGATCGCGGCCAGCGGCGAGGAAGCACTCGAGCGCCTGGGCAAGGGCGATATCGACGTTGCCCTGTGTGATATCCGCATGCCCGATTTGAGCGGTATCGAAGTGGTCGAGCATGCCCGCAGGCACGGCATCGAAACGATTTTCCTGATGATGACCGCTTATGCATCGGTCAATACCGCGATCGAGGCGATGCGGGCCGGTGCCTATGACTACATGATCAAGCCGCTGCGCAACGAGGATTTTCTCAATCGCCTGGAGCAGCTTGCGGATGTAATTCACCTGAAGTCAGAAAACAAGGTATTGCGCGAGCGGGTAAAAAATCAAAGCAGCGAGACCTGGGCGATGTCGTCGCCGGCGATGCAAACGGTCGAACGGCTGGTGCTCAAGGTCGCGCCCACCGACAGCACAGTTCTGATTACCGGTCCCAGCGGCGCGGGCAAGGGCGTGATCGCCGAAACCATTCACCAGAACAGCCTGCGCAGCGACCGCGCGTTCATCCCGGTAAACTGCGGCGCGATTCCGGAGAACCTGCTGGAAAGCGAATTCTTCGGGCATACCAAGGGCGCGTTTACCGGCGCCAGCAAGGCCAAGCGAGGGCTTTTCGTCGAAGCGGACCAGGGCACGATTTTCCTCGACGAGATCGCCGAACTTCCGCTCAACCTGCAGGTGAAGCTGCTGCACGTGATCGAGGATCAGAACGTGCGCGCGGTTGGCAGCGAACAACCGCGCAAGATCAACGTGCGTATCATCGCGGCCACCAACAAGGATTTGCCGGAAATGGTCGAGGCCGGCAGTTTTCGCGAGGACCTGTATTTCCGCCTCAACGTCTTTCAGATTCCGCTGCCCCCGCTAAACCAGCGCAAGGAGGATTTGCCCGAGTTGATTCGTCATTTCGTGACCAAGGAAAGCCGCAAGATGGGCCTCGGCGAAAACGCGCGGATGAGCCCCGCGGCGATGCAGAGCCTGCTGGATTATGCCTGGCCCGGTAACGTGCGCGAACTGCAGAACGTGGTCGCGCGGTCGCTGATTCTGTCGGAGAACGGCCGCATCGAACTCGCCGATTTGCCGAGCAATATTCGCACGGCGGAGCTTGCCGCAAGCGACGCCGGCGAGACCGACGGATGCTCGCTGAAACAGCAGATCCGCAACTACGAGCAGGCCATTATCCGCGCGGCAATCGCCGACGCCGACGGCGACCGCAAGGTTGCCGCCGAACGCCTGGGTATCGGCGTTTCGAGCCTTTACCGCAAACTGGAAGCCAACGGCTGAGGTCGATCTCATGCCGCGTTTCCTGATTGCAAAGACACTGCCTGCCTGTGCCAGCCTCGCGCTGATGGCGGCAATCGCGGTTTCGGCGGTAAAGGCCGACGCGCGCAGCGACGGCGAGCGCGGCATCGAGGAATACCGCAGGGGTAACCTGATCGAGGGCATGCAGTTGCTGGAGAAATCGGCCAGCGAGGGGTATACCCCGGCGCAAACCACGCTTGCTTTCATTCTGGACGCCGCCGAGGACGACGCGCGGGCGTTCCACTGGTACCAGCAGGCGGCCGCGGTCAACGATCCCGACGGTTTGTTCGGCCTCGGCGGCATGTATGCCAAGGGCGAGGGCACGGAAAAGAATGCCAAACGCGCCGGTGAACTGATCGAACAGGCAGCACAGCTCGAGCACGTACAGGCGATGCGGGTCTATGCCCACGCGCTGGAATACGGCCAGCTCGAATTTTCGGTGCAGCCGCCGCGCGCGGCCGAATGGTATCGCCGCGCCGCCAGCGCCGGCGATCAACTTTCGATGCGCCGGCTGCAGCAGGCGTACACGGCGGGACAGCTCGGCCTGGCGGTCGATCCGGCGCAGGCCGAATTCTGGGCAGAACAGCTCGAATCAAAACAGTGAGACAATAACCAATGAGACATCTGCATACGATTATCACGGCGATATTGCTAAGCGCGGCGATCGCCAGCCCCGCTGGCGCCGCCGACATCAATAAGGGGCGCGCTAACTATAAAAGGCATTGCGCGATGTGCCACGGAATCAGCGGAAAGCCGACCATGGCCGGCGCCGCGGATTTCAGCCGCGGGCAGGGACTGATGCAATCCGACAAGGCCCTGGTGACGCGTATTGAACAGGGTAAAAGGGCCTGCCCGGCCTACCGCGGCATCCTGTCGCAGCAGGACATGCTCGACGTCATCGCCTATATTCGGACCCTGTTCTGATGTCTCGATTCCGGTTCATTTCCATCCTGCTGCTGCTGATCGCGGTAAGCGCCTGTTCCGAGGAATCGCAGCCACGGGCCGGCCAGGGTCAGGGGGCACGGGATTTTCCGGGCGAAGCAGCCGCCGGGCTGCCGCAGGTACTCGACGTCTTCAACGTCGGGCCGAACGTGTACGTGCGATCGCTCGCCGTCGAAGCCGAACGCAACCGCCTGTGGGTCGGCACCTCGCTCGGGGTCAACGAGATCGATCTCGAAAGCCATGCCCTGCTGAATACCTTTACCCGCGACCACGGTCTCGCCAACGAGTACGTTTTCGGTATCGGCATCGATGACGACGGTTACAAGTGGTTCGGCACCAACGCCGGCGGCATGTCGCGCTACCGCGACGGCGACTGGAAAACCTATTTTCCGATGCATGGCCTCGCTGATTACTGGATTTACACCTTTGCCAACGCCGCCGACGGCGGCCTGTGGATCGGTACCTGGGCCGGGGCCAACTACCTGAACCGCGAAACCGGCGAATTCAAAACCTACGTCAAGGAGCTGATCAACGAGTGGGTTTACGGCATCGGCGTCGACAGCAGGGGCACGGTCTGGTTCGGCACCGAAGGCGGCGTCAGCCGTTTCGACGGCAGCCAGTGGACTTCATGGAGCCACGAGGATGGAATCGGCGGCGACAATCCCGACGCCCTGCCATTCAGCCGCAATACCGGACTCGGCACCCGTTCGCGCCACGATCTCGGCGTGCTGTCGGGCGGCAAGGCGACTTACAACCCGGGATATGTCTTCAGCATTCTGGTCGATCACGAAGATACGATCTGGGCCGGCACCTGGGGTGGCGGCGTTGCGCGTTACCGCGACGGCGCCTGGACCAACCTGATGGAAGCGGACGGTCTCGCCGGCAACATCGTTTACTCGATAGCGCAGGCGCCCGACGGCAGCTACTGGTTCGGTACCAACAAGGGTTTGTCGCGCTTCGACGGGTCCGAATGGCATTACTGGAACGTGCACCAGGGCCTGCCCAATAACGATGTTTACGCGATCGCAATCGATACCGACGGCGATATCTGGGCCGGCACGCTCGGCGGCGTCACCCGAATCGGCCTGAAATCCGGGGCGGCCTCGAGCGCGCTCAATCCATCCTGAGGACGAAAATCATGCACTTAAAATACTGGTTAGCCACGATTGTCGTCACCGCTGCCGCCGCGGCCGGCGGATGGTACTCGACCGTGTACATGACGCACGCCGAAAACGGCCATGCCGAATACGCCGCGGTCGCGGGGGAGCCGGTAAACGCCGCACCGGCGGCAGCGGAAAATCCGAAGTTCACGCATTTTCGAATCGGCAACCGTAACGTCAAGTCGATTCACGCCGAACCCGAAGCGATCTGGGTCGGCACTTCGGGCGGCCTGATCCGCTACGATCCCGCAAACGACGACTACCGCCTGTTCGACGTCCGCAACGGCCTGCTGGCAAACGGCGTCTTCCACGTCAGCCGCTGGCGGCCGGGCCAGATGCTGGTCGGCACCTACGGCGGCGGACTCGGGATTTACCACGAAAGCGACGACCGGTTCGATATTTACAACGTACCCGAGGGGCTCGCCGACGCCTTCGTTTACGACGTACTGGTGATGCCCGACGGTGATCTCTGGATCGCGACCTGGTCGGGTGCGAACCGGGTCAGGGGCGGCCGCCTGGCGGACCCGGATGCCTGGGAAACCTACACCGTCGAAAATACCAGCGGCGGCCTGCCCAACGACTGGGTTTACGGCCTGGACATCGGCAAGAACGGCGAAGTCTGGCTCGCCACCGAGGGCGGGCTGGCGCGTTTCAGCGACGGTAACTGGGATAACTGGAATCACGCGGACGGCCAGGGTGCGCCATACGAAATGGTCAAGGCCGACAATACCTTCAACACCGATCCGGCCACCATGTCCGATCATCATGCCCGGCAAAAGGTCGAGATGGGCCTGCAAAACGTCGATACGGCCTACAACCCGAACTATATCGTCGCGCTCGAGGTCGACCGCGACGGCATCGTCTGGGTCGGCACCTGGGGCGGCGGCCTGGCGCGCTTCGACGGTAAAAATTTCACTAACTACACGGTACGCGACGGGCTGCCGTCGAACCACGTGTTCATGCTCCACGAGGATGACAATGAAACCCTCTGGATCGGCACCAGTAACGGCATCGTGCAATTCGACGACGAGGGTTTCCAGGGGCGGCTGACCGTCCACGATGGATTGTTTTCGAACACCGTTTTTTCGATGGACACGCACCGGGATGAATTTCTCTGGGTGGGCAGTTTCGGCGGCGTCACCCGCCTGCAAATGTAGACACCGCGGGATTCGCTATCGATTCGGCTCCGCCGCGGAATTCTCGCCTTCGGCCAGCCGGGCCTCCCATTCCCACAGGGCGGCGCGCGCCCGGCGCAGGAACTGCCGATCCTGCGCTCCGTCGGCGAGATGAATATAACTGCGCATTGCTCCCATCGCGCCCTCGAGGTCGCCCATTTGCTCACTGGTCAACGCGAGCCCGTAGTAAGCGTTGGCCTGATAGGCGTTTTGTTCCATCGCATCGATAAAAAAGGCGCGCGCGGTTTCGAAACGGCCGAGTTCGAACAGGGTAAAGCCCATGTTGACCTTGATTCCCGGATGCGACGAATCCAGCAACAGCGCCCGGTGCCAGAGCTCGAGCGCCCGCTCGTAATCGCGCCGCTGCATGTTTTCGACCGCGGCCGAAAACAGTCGACGCAGCTCGCCGCCGCCATCGCCGGGCTCGGTGGCAGCGACCCCGGAAACGCCGCCGGTCGTCAACCAGGCGTTCAAAACCCAGCCGCAAAGCAGCAGGGTGAGCGCGAAGAGCAACGCGCTGGCGACTATGCCACCGCGTTTCGCTTGCTTTCGTCGACTGGCTGCCATGCCGGTTACACCATTCCCTGGTGCGGCGCGGTCGATACGAAGGGCACACCGAAAAAGGTCAGGAAGGCGAGTATGAAACAGCCGCCCAGCAAAACCGCGTAAACCGACCGCCGGGAATAATTCAGGCGCCAGTGCAGGACGAAAATCACGCTGAGCCAGGTCAGGAAAGCCCAGGTCTCGAGCGGGTCCCAGGCCCAGTAGCGCCCCCAGGCATCCTGCGCCCAGACCGCGCCGAACAGTAACATCAGCGACTCGAACACAAACGCAAACGCGAGCAGCCGGTAACTGACCGAGCGCGCGGCATCCCCCTGGATCAGCGCCAGTCCCGACCGGCGATATTCGGCAATCGCCAGGGCCGTCGCCAGCAGCAGCAAACCGAGAAAGACCTTCCCCGACAAGACATGAAAATAGAGCCACGGAGTATCGTAGGTTGCCGGTAAATGCGAATCCCGCGGCGCGGTCACCAGCAGCCACAACATCAGCAGGGCCAGGACCGGGACGACATATCTGCCCGCCGCTCGCAGCGGCGCTTTCGCCAATATGCTAAAAACCAGGTAACAAAGCATCAGGCTCCAGAGATTGCTGCTCAGGATTTCGTAGAGATTGATGAAAGGCCCGTGGCCGACGCGCTGCCAGCGTAATGCCAGGCTTATAGTGTGCAGAAACCAGCCGAGTGAGCAGCTCGCCAGCAGATACCGGCGCCACTGATTCTCATTTTTGAGAAAAGAAAATACAAATCCGACGCCGTATAAAAGGCAGGCGATCGATAAAACGAGGTTTTCACTGGCTGGCTGCATGAATCGAGGCTATTCGTCACCGGGATTAACCCTGTTGCTTCGACATCGAGCAGTAAACGTGCCAACTTTATCGAATACCTTCCGCGGCGGCGCCGCTGGCGTGCTCGTCGGAGTCCACCGGCAGGGTCACGTGCACCGTGGTGCCCTCGCCTTCGTTGCTTTCGATTTCCATGGTGCCGCCGTGCGCGCGCACGATGGTGTCGCAAAGCGACAATCCGAGACCGCTGCCCTTACCCACCGGCTTGGTCGTATAAAACATCTCGGTGACATGTTCCAGCGTCTCCGCCGACATACCGCTGCCGAAATCCTGTACGCTGACGTGCACCAGGTCGCCGTCCGGCCAGGACTTGACGATGATGCGATCGCCGTCACCGACCTGGCCGCTGCAGGCATCCATCGCATTGATCAGCAGGTTCATGAAAACCTGGGTTAACTGATCGGCGACCCCAACCACCGCCGGCAGGTTTTTGTCCAGCTGCAAATCGATGCCGATCGAACTGAAGCGGCGATCGTAATTCAGCAGCCGGGCGGTACTGCGCAGCAACCCGTTCAGGTCGAACAATTCGCGCTCGCGGGGCCGCGGCGAGGCGAAATCGGCAATTTCACGGGTTATATTGCCAAGACGCGTAATCTGCTCATCGATCAGTTCGATATTACGCAGCACCTCCCGGTCGGCGCCGCTGTCGGTAATCGAATTGCGGAATTCGGCGGTCGCACCGGCTATCGCCGCGATCGGGTTGCCTACTTCGTGCAGAATGCCGGCCGCCAGCTGGCCGATCGCAACCATTTTATCCTGGTGAAAATACTGCTGCCGCGACGTATCGAGTTCGCGCTGCGATTTGATTCGCAGGGTGATATCGCGCACCACGACAATGTAGAAGCGAACGACTCCGTCCTGTTCGAGCGGGCCCATCCACAAATCGACGGGGATCTCGGTGTCGCCGCCGCGGCGAATAGCGCTTTGCTGGTAGGAGGCATTTTCTTCACGCTCGACTTCGAGATTGACGTCTCCGCTAAGCAAATCGTCGATTCTCTTGCCCACGAGTTCGTCCCCGCCGCAATCGAAGAGATGACAGGCCGATCGATTGACGCTCATGATGACGTGCCGGGAATCACAGGTCAGGATCGCATCCGGTACGTTGTCCATGGTTGCCTGCAGCCGGGCCTCGCTTTCGACCAGCCCCGCCTGCATTTGCACCAGCTGGGTAACGTCGTGCTCGACCTCGATTACGCCCTCGAATTCACCGTCGGCCGAGTACAGGGGCGTGGTTAGCAATTCGACGATAACCGGTTTGTTGTCGGCGTCGTAATGCGTGTGGCGGACACTCGCCGGCCTGCCCTGCTGCATGACCTCGGCAAAGGAGCAGGGATGATCCGGATCGGTGCAGGGCGTATCGCGGCGATGCGAAACCTGGTAGCAATACCGGTACCGCTCCGGGCCCCAGTCCGGCGGGATCAGGTTCTTCGCGGCGCGATTCATCAGCGCAATGGTGAAATCGGGACGAATAACGAACAGCGGATTGCCGATACCGTCGATAATCGATTGCAAAAAACCGCGCGCATGGTCGAGCTCCGCGGTCCGTGCCTCGACCCGGCGTTCGAGATCGCCCTGGATTTGATTCAGCTCGTCGAGATGCGCCTGGCGTTGGAGGCTTTCAGCTTGCAGGGCCCGGTTGGTGCGCAGGAAGACGTAGGCCAGCGCGATAAAAAACAGTAACAGGATCGCGCCGATCGACCAGAAACTCGCGCGCTGCCTTGCGTTTATATCGCGCACGACCTCGTAGACATTGAGGTAGGTTTCGAACACGCCAATGACCTCGTTCGAGCGGCTCGATTTAATCGGCACGTATTGCTGATGCAAATCCTCGACCTCGATGATGTGATCGAACTCGTTGAAATGATTGGGGTGCACCTGCCCTGACACCGACTCGCCGGCGAGCGCGCTTTGCACGCCCTGGTTGTGCGCCGCGCTCTTGCCGATCTCTTCGTCCCTGGTGGAAAACAGCACGGTCGCGTCAGCGCCATAAATCTTGACCTTGACCACCGGCACCCACTTCAACTCCTGTTGCAGAATCGCCTGCAGGTTTTCGATCATCACGGGAGACAGCTCCCGCCTGCCGGAGGACAGCTCCTGCTCCAGGCCGGTCGCCAGCACCGAGTTGCGCAACACGATGGAAAGATTCTTGTTGTGCGAATCGAGGTGCTCGCTCAGATACTGCTCGCTTAATTCGAGGTGCGCATAAATCAGCGACAATAGCGTCAGGGTCATGCCGATCAGGCTGATGATGGCGAACTGGCGAAACGGGGAAAACATGCCGAACCAGCCTAGCGGTAATCGTCGGCGGTCCAGTTGGGACCGGTTTCTCCGCCCGGGCGGAAACGCAGAAACTGCTCGGGGCGGCGCAGCTCGCTGACGATTCCGCTCTCGTAGGTATCGGCCAGCGTGCGCACGAATTTGATCAACGCGTCGATTTGCCCGGGCTTGAGCATGTATTCCCAGGAAGGCATGGCGCCGCGCCCGTTCTTGATGCTATGGGCCAGTTCGGCATCGCTTTTGTGCAGGCGCTCGCGCAACGCGAACGAAGGCGAGTTGACGTACCATGCTATTCCGTTAAACCCGTGGCAACCACCGCAATATCTCAGATAAATTTTTTCGCCGAGCGCAAGCTGCTGATCCTCGGCGCCGGTTTGCGCCGCGGCGGCGGGCCGCGTGCGCCTGCCGAATTCCTGCCTGATGTATGCGAGCACCTGTTCGGCGGCCTGACTCGGCAGGCGCCCTCGCCAGGACGGCATGCTGCCCCTGCCCCGCAGCACGCTTGCAAGCAGGATGTCGTCGGCTTGCTCGAGCCGCTCGCCCGCGGCAAACGACGGCACTCCGGGATAAGCCGCATGCCCGTCGAAGCCATGGCAGCCCGCGCATTTCGACAGGTAAAGATTGCGGCCGACCCTGCGGCGATTCGACTTCCTCAGCACGCCTGAAATATCCCGTTCGAGAAAGCGGCTGTAGGAATTGGCGGCCAGCGCGGAAGATCGCGGATTTTCGGGATTGGCCGCCAGCAGACTGAACCACAGGTTCGCCTCTTCGGGATCGTAAAACTTATCCGGAATCCTGGGAATCGCGCGCGCATGAAACAACCCGAGATTTTTTTGCGCGCGGGCGTCGCCCTCCTCGGCGGCGAGGTGGAACCAGTGGTGCGCCTCGTCATAGTTCAGCTCGACGCCTTCGCCGTAAAAAAACATATAGCCGAGAAAATGCTGAACCGAGCTGTCACCGGCCACCGCCAGCGGCAGGAAACGTTCATAGGTCGTCAGCGGTTTATCGCTTGCCGGCCGGCTGGAGCGATCAGCAAGATCGGAGGCGCCGGCGGGCATGAGCACAAGTCCGACCAGGCCGACGAGCGCGGCGATACCGGCAAGGCTAATCCTGCTCATGATTTATTCCGGACGCCGCTCAAACCGCAAAGCACCGGCCCCGGAATCGATCCAGGCAGTGGTCCCGTTATTCGTCCTTTCATGAAGTGAAATTATAGTTGACCGGTCCGCGCAAGATAAGAGCAGTTGGCGATCTTCTCTTTTTTGAGAATCGGCCGCGCGGGCTCAAACGATCCTGCGGAAACCAGGTCGACGACAACATCAAATTGATAAACCGGGCAAACCGTGCGACAGTCGGATCGGATCAGGCAAAGTCAAAAACAAATCGACCCATGACCCATTCGGAAATCGCGATCATCCGCGGCGACGGCATCGGCATCGAAGTCACCGACGCGACCCTGGCGGTGATCGAAGCGGCGCGCGATGTCGTTGGCGGCTTCGGCCTCGAGTACCGTGAAATCCTGGCCGGTGCGGGATACTTCGCCGAGCATGGCGTCGATATCGAACCCGGCGGCGAAACCGCGGCCGGCGAATGCGACGCGATCTTTCTCGGCGCGATCGGGCTGCCGGCGATTCGCCACCGGGACGGCACCGAGATATCGCCGCACCTGCGCCTGCGCGAGATCTTCCAGCTCTACGCCGGCGTGCGGCCGGTCAAGGCCTACCCGGGCTCCCCGCGCATGCTGGCGGACGAGAGGGCGAAGAGCATCGACCTGATCGTGCTGCGCGAGTCGACCGAGGGCCTGTTCTACTCGGCGGCCGTCCACGACCGCTCGCCGGTGGTGAACGACGAC
>JAAUYF010103906.1_pt1 | contig 10550 bp, 8 predicted proteins | sample 7278051 | NCBI WGS metagenome assembly JAAUYF01 (sample SAMN14350202, study PRJNA611818) | marine sediment metagenome | isolation source: surface marine sediment (0.6m) | place: French Polynesia: Moorea | collected 2018-08 | reverse complement strand
GTTTTATTGAACTGCAATACCACGCAAGGCACTGAATTCAATAATATCAAAACGGATTTGCCGACTAGGCATTTACCCAAAGACGGCAATTACGGAGGTGTTGAATTCAGCTGGTACAGCGCAGTCAGCCCGGACGGCGGCTTTTCGCCGAAGCTCCCGAACCATTTTTTGTAAATCCCGATGATCTCGCCGCTGCGATTCAGGCGTGAAAGCACCCGATCAGCGATAAGCTGGAAATCGGCATCGCCACGCGGCACCGCCAGCGCGAAAGGCTCGAACGAGAAGAGCTCCCTGGAGAGCGCATAAATTTTCCGTCCGCCGCCCGCAATAATCTGTCCAATCAAAACGACCTGGTCGGCGGCAAACGCGTCGACCTGACCGCGTTCGACCATTGCCATGCCCTCACTCGTCGAACCGACTGAAACTACTTCAACATCGATATACAAACGGTTTATCGCGGCCTTGAGGGAGTCGATAGTCGTGGTATTGGAGACCACTGCCACCCGCTTGCCCTCCAGGCCCTTGACGCTCTCCACAACCGCGTCTTTTCGGCTCAACAGGGCCCCGCCGGTAACGAAAGTGTGCTGCGTGAAACCCACAATCTCCGACCTCGAGAGAGTCTTGGTGGTTGCACCGCAAAGGATATCGATCTTGCCAGACTGAATATCGCCGAAGCGACTCTCGGCCGTTACCGGCACGTAATTGATCTTGATGTCGGAGCGGCCCAGTTTCTTTTTTACCGCTACGGCGATACGGCTACATAACTCGACCGAGTAACCCGCAGGTTGATTGGAACCCTGGTCGAACGACATCGGCGTCTGATCTTTGCGGTAACCCAGATTAATTTCACCCGAGTCATCGATTCTCTTCAGCGTTTGCGTCAACTCGACAGCTGCATTCCCCGATATGGGTAAATACGCCAGCACACAAACAAAAACCAGCTTCCGAAACGACATGAATCTCACTCCCCTTTTCATTGAATGCGAGAGTATAAAAACTATGGATACGAATAACTAGCCAACATTCGCGACTTGCGGCCTGACAACATGAGCAAAGGGTAACGCCCGATAATTTATTACCTGGTGTCTGATTCTGATCGATTCCCGCAGCCCGACGCGGGACTTTCAGTGGCGGCTTGCGAGAAAACCGCCTCTAAAGCCCGGGCAATCGGCGGCAACGCGCTGACGCCGGGTCCGGCCGCATGCGCTTGTCAGTTTGAAGGTTCATCTGGTTTGCGCCCAAATTTCAAATGAAACCAGGCCATCACCACTAAAATGGTAATGCTTAATAAAAGGTAGCCCGCTTCTTTTGAAATCGCGCCGCCTGTCTGGATTTCTAACCAGAGACCGTTCCGGTCTAATACGAAAATTGCCAGCAATCCAGAGAAGCCACAAAGAGCAAAAAGGATTTGAATTGATTGATAGCAAGTCAATTTCCTTTGGCGCCAGAGTAATAAACCAACAATATTTGGTAGCAGGAACAAGATCAGCAGAATTACGCCGGTGGAAAGGTCATGACCTGACGAAATTGCTGCCGCAATCAAAATCCATACCGTTCCGCCCAGCTGACTGCCGAACCAGCCTCCTGTGTTCCACTCGAGATTCATCATTAGTCAGCCAATCAAACAGCCTGATTAACAGGTAATTGAACTGATAATAGATCATCTGCCGCCGGGCGGCCGAAAATGGCCGAATTTCGTCTCTATTGTGATTTTTCCCGGCGGCCGCCACGGTTCGGATCGACGGTCGGCGCGTCGGTGACAGCCGCGGCTCCAGGCGCTTCCCGCGACCGGAGAAACGGGGACGCTAATTCGCGACTGCGCGGTCGCAATCCCGTGAAAACGAATATACCCCCGCCCGGCCGCGCAGGCTAACCCGGCAAATCCCGGCCGAGCAGCATGGCGATGAACAGCTCGCGGGTATTCGCGGGACGGTCGCGGTAAATCCTGAATTCTGCATGCTCGGCCGCGGACCCGACGTTCAGGTCGATGCCCCACATCGGCTCGATTCGAATCGGCAGCATCGAGTAGCGCACGTCGATCAATACGTTGTCGCGATTGGGATCGGGCACGACGAAGCCGTTCGACAGATCGAAGAAGCGCAAGATATCGCGCGCGAGCCTGGAGTCCGGCGCGAGCGCCGGCCGGTCGCGCTCGAGTTCGAATCCGCGCGCGCTGACGCCGGGATAAACGCGGCGCGATCCGAGCAGGCCGACGCGTACCGCATCGACATAAAACACGCCGCCGCTTTCGTACACCGAGCGCCACAGCACGAGATTGGCCAGGGTCGGCTTGACGATAATGCGCTCCACCGCGTGGCCGCGCTCGCCGGCGAGTTGCGTCGCCGCATCGAGCGCCTGGTGGTGCTGCCACAGCCCGAACAGCAGGTAAGCCGCGGCCAGGCCCAGGCCGATGCGGGCGGCCGCTGGTTTGAGGTACTTGAATCCCACGCCCAGCCCGACCAGCAGCGCCAGCGAGAACAGCGGGTCGACGATCGCGATAATGCTCCAGGCGAACCGCGTGTCGCTAAACGGCCACAACAGATGCGTGCCGTAGCTGGTGCAGGCGTCGAGCAGCCCCGCGGTGGCATAACCGAGCAGCGCGTACGCGTAAATCTCCTTGAACGCGAGCCGCCGGCGCAGCGGCAGCCACAGCAGCAGCGCGGCAATCAGCGCGCCGAACGGAATGAAGATCAGCGAATGGGTAAAGTGGCGGTGGAACTCGACGTTCAGCAGCGGATCGCTGGAAGACGCGATGAATATATCAGTATCGGCGACGAGCGCGGCGGCAAAGCCGATCGCGGCCGCATAGCGCGCCTGTTTCTTCTTCGCCAGCGACAGGGCCAGCGAGCCGCCGAGCAGGCCCTGGGTTACGATGTCCAAGCGCTAAACCTTCGGTAAATGTTGTCGCCGACGGTTACTCGCCCGATCCCGGGCGGAACGCGGCTCAGCTCCCGTGCGCGGTTTTCCAGGAAAAAAGTGCGGGCTCAGGCGAAGCCCGGCGGATTCCACTCGTCCATCATTTTCTGGCGCGCGGCGTCGAGGCGCTCGGACATCAGCGCGGCGAAACGTTTGAGCAATTCGTAGCCGAATCGCGGATCGTTTTCGCAACGCTCGAGAATCGCGCCGCCGTCGAATTCGAGGATTTCCGAATCCTCGAGCGCACGCGCGAGAAAATGCCAGCGGTAAGGCGCGATCATCCACGACCAGCCCAGCACCTTGTCCTTGCCCAGCGACTGTATTTCGAGCACCGGTCCCATCAGCGCCGGCACCTGGATCGCGACCTCGCCGTCGCGCAGCACGTAGAACTTGTCCGCTTTCGATCCCTGCTTGAACAATACCTCGCCCTGCTTCAACGCTTTTTCGCTGGCGCATTCGGCCAGAAACTTGATCGAACTGTCGCCGAGGCCCTTAAAAAAATCATGGCCGTTCAGATAATCCTCGATGGTTTGCCTGCTCATTTTATGTTCCCGTAATTCCCGATGTCTCAAGTATCGGCCGATTGTACCCGGTTTTATCGATCGTCAACAATTTGCCGCGATCCCGGCGGCATTATCCCGAACGCGGTTTCAACGCTGGTCGAGGGTAATACGTGCGCTTTTTTCCTGCGCCTGCCGCCTGAAGCGGATCTCGATCGACTGTCCGGGCGCAAGCGATTTGAGCACCCGGGACAGGTCACGCACGCCGCCCACGCGCTCGCCATCGATGGCGGTGATGACATCCGCCTGGCGCAGGCCGGCTTTTTCCGCCGGCGATCCCGCGACCACGCCGTCGAGCCGGTAACCCTCGCCGCCGTAGGTGAAATCCGGCACGGTGCCGAGGCTGACCCTGCGCTTCTTTTTAGTTTGTTCCGTACCGCCGCTCCGCGACAGCGTACCGCTGAGCGCCTCTTCACGCGTGGCCAGGTACTCGATCACCTCGCGGCCGACCTCGGCCACCTTGACCAGGCCGTCGGCGTCGATCTTGTCGGCGGTGTCGCCGGGCCGGTGGTAATCCTCGTGCACGCCGGAAAACAGCTGCACCGCCGGCACACCGGCCTCGTGAAAGCTGGCCTGGTCGCTCGCATCCAGCGCCTCGCTGACCATGACCGTCTGGATCCCGGTAACGAAACCGATGCCGCGGAAGATATGCGGCCATTCGCTCGCGCTTTCGGCGCCGAGCACCAGCAGTTTGTCGTCGAACAGGCGGCCGACGCTGTCGAGATTGAGCATGCCGATGGCTTTTGCCGCCGGGTGGGCGGTGGCATGTTCGACATAGTGGCGCGAGCCGAGGCGGCCCGCCTCCTCGGCGCTGAAGGCAACGAACACGACGCTGCGCGACGGTTTGAACTCCCGCCCCAGCACGCGCGCGAGTTCGAGCAGTACCGCGACACCGCTGGCGTTGTCGTCGGCGCCGTGATGGACCTGCCCCGCGGCGCCGGCGCGCGCGTCGGGCCAGCCGTTGCCCAGGTGATCGTAGTGCGCGCCGACGACGATGCTCTGGCCCGCCAGTTTCGGATCCGACCCGGGAATTACAGCGACGACATTTTTCAGCCGCGCCTGGCGGTTATCGGCGCCGCCGCTGGCGTCGAAGTGCTGGAAATACCCGCCGTCGTCGCCGCCGGGCTCGAGGCCCGCGGCCTGCATCGCGGCGGCAATATGCGACGCCGCCTGCTCGAGGCCCGGCTCGCCGAAGCCGCGGCCGGCAAGCGCCGGCGCACTCAGGTAGCGCAAATCCTCCATCATGCGGCTGCTGCTGAACGACGATTCGGCCTCGATCAACGGCGGCCGCGAAGCCAGGCGAGCACGGCCGCTGCCCGGCTCCAGCACCGCGGTAAGCGGCGAATCGGTGACCGGCCAGCGTCCCTTGAGGCTGTTTTGCGGCTCGTCGCCGGTAAACGCGAGATAACTGTACTTGTGATAGTGCGGCAGTTTGCGCAGCAAGCCCGGCAGCGCCGCGGCCAGGTCGGCGGTTATCCACGCGCGCGCGGCCGCCTCTTCCGCGCCCTCGCCTTTCGCCCGGGTAGCCCACGCGAACGCGGTGCCGTCGGTCGCGGTCGCGGACAGCCCGACCCGGACCGTCTGCCCGTCGAACCCGACCTCGCGCTGCTCGAGGACGCGCCGCATGTCGTCGCCGAAACGGTTGCCCCAGCCGAGTACCGCGACCGCACGGTCGGCGGGCAGGCGCTCGATCTGGTCGTCCCAGACAATCTCGACGCGCTCGGGACCGGTATGCTGCATGCCGCGCGCGAAACGCTGCCAGGCCGTTTGCAATTCGGCGTCCGCGCTGCGCGGCAGGACCACGAGCAAATCGCGCGCGCCGAACAGCTGGGTAAACGCGGGCGGGGTTTCCGCCAGCGCCAGCGTGCGGAACAGGTCGAACCCGGGGTCGATATCTATCCGCAGCGGGCGCTCGCTCAACTCGACGACGAACTCCTGCTTGCGCTGGTTCATGCTCAGAAGGGTTTCGATCGCCTCGGCACGGCCCTCGGCGCTGACCGCCAGCGGAATATCGAGCGCGTAAACCTCGCCGGGCTGGCGCTGCTCGAGTCCGATTTCGAGGCGAAAGCCGCTGTTCGCCTCGCGCAGGCGCGTATGCGTCAACGCGAGCTCGGGCGCGCCGACGCGGCCGATCCACTGCTCGAAAAAACCGCCGAGGTCGGTCCCGGCCACATCCGAAAAAACATTCGCCAGATCGTCGTAACCCGCCTCGGCGAAGCGGAAATCGGCATAAAACCGCTGCAGCGCGCGGGTAAAAGTTTCATCGCCCAGGCGCTGGCGCAGCATGTGGAACAGCATCATCGTCTTGCCGTAGCCCACCGCTTCGGTGGCCGGGCTGTGGCGGCCGCGAAACTCGCGCAGCGCGAAATCGCGCCCGCTGGCGGCATAGTCGCGGTATTTTTGCAGGCTTTGCTGGCGATACGGCGCCGCCTGCCCCTGCTGCTGCTTGATCAGGTGATCGGCCAGGTAGGCGGTCAACCCCTCGCTCCAGTTGCCGCCGGCAAAATCGACATATACACCGTTGCCCCACCAGTTGTGCAGTATCTCGTGCGGATAGGACGAATTGATGATGAACGGCAGGCGGATGACCCTCGAACCGAGCAGCGTGAACGACGGCATGCCGAAACCGGTTTCCCAGAAATTTTCCACCAGCGCGAATTTTCGATAGGGATAAGGCCCCAGCAGCTTTTCGTACATGGCGATGTAATTGGCCGTGGCGGCCAGATACTTGCCCGCGAGCTGCGCGTCGTCGCTGCGCAGAAAGACCTGCGCCGCGCGGCCGCCCTCCAGCGCCTCGGAGTACAGTTCGAACGCGGCCGCGATCAGGTAGATTTCCTGCTGCGGCCGGGTTTCGCGCCAGTGTTCCTGCCGGCGGCCGTCAGCCAGCCTGCTTTGCAGGCGCTCGCCCTGGCTTACCGATAGCCAATCCGCGGGCAGATCCGCGCGCAAATCGAAGCGCAGCAAGGGGTAATCCTCGAACTGCGCATACCACAGGCTCGACGCCGACAGGAAACTGCCGCGGCTGTCGATCAGGCCCGCGCTGTTGCTGAAACCGCGCGCCTGCTGCCGCGCGCTCGCCTCGAGTTCGTGGTGCAGGCGCCCGCGATAGTCGAGCCGGAATTCGCGCGCACCCGCCGGCAGCCGCAGCCGGTAGCGGGCGACGTAAGCGTCACTGTCGATCAGAATCAGCTCCGCCTCGCCCTGCGCCAGGCGCACGCTCGGCTCGAGCCCGGCATACAGGTAAAAGAGAATATCGCCGCCCGCCTCCCGCGGCAGGGTAATACGGTCACTCACCGTGAGCGACTGTGATTCCGGCTCGAGACGAACCTCGAGATCGTGCTCGACGACATCGTCGGCAGCGGACAGCGGCGCCGCGATCGCCAGGCACAGAGCCCAGCAGCAAAGCGCCAGCGCGCGCGACATCACTGCTGCACCCAGTCGGCGATGAACACGTCGGTGGCGCGCGGCTTGGCAATGTTACGATTGGATCCGAACACGAGCTTGCTGCCGTCCGGGGAAAACATCGGAAAACTGTCGAACACCTTGTTGTAGGTCAGCCGCTCGAGGCCGCTGCCGTCGCGGTTGATCAGGTACAGCTCGAAGTTGTGGCCGTAGGTCTGGTAATCCTCGCGCCAGTCGTCCATGTTGCTGGAAAACACGATCCGTTCGCCGTTCGGGTGCCAGGACGGCGCCCAGTTGGTGGCGCCGTTGTCGGTGAGCCGGGTTTTGCCGCTGCCGTCGCTGTTCATGACCCAGATGTCGAGCGGCGTCGACTGGATGTAGTTGTTTTGCATATTGTCGCGCCACTGCTGTTTTTCGGCCTCGGTTTGCGGATGCCAGGCGCGCCAGACGATGCGTTGACCGTCGGGTGAAATCCAGGGTCCGCCGTCGTAGCCGACGGTGTCGGTCAGGCGCTTCACGTTGGCGCCGTCCGCGTCCATGATGTATATGTCGAAATCGCCCTCGCGCTGCGAGCCGAACACGATCTTGCTGCCGTCGCGGGAGATAATCGGCTCGGCGTCGTAACCGGGGTTGTCGGTCAGCCGGGTCATCGCCGAACCATCCGCGTTAGCCCGGTATATCTGGTAAGGATGCAGCGGCCAGGCGTAACGGATATGCGCGGGCCATTCGGGTTTCGGCGGGCAGGCGCCGTTCAGGTGACTGGTCGAGGCGAACACGATTTGCTCGGATCCGGGGTAAAAAAACGAGCAGGTGTGGGCACCATGGTCCGGACTCACCATGCGCTTGTTAGCGCCGTCGATATCCATGGTCCAGATCTTGTCGCAGTCATAGCCGCGGTTCGACTGGTAGATCAGCTGGCGGCCGTCGGCGCTGAAATAAGCCTCGGCGTTATCGCCTTCGAAGGTCAGCTGACGCAGGTTGAACATGTACCGATCGTCCGACGGCTGCAGTTGAACGTCGCCGCCGGCGAACAGGGGACTGGCGAGCAGGGTGAGCGCTATCCCCGCGCACAAGGTCTTCGAGATCACGATAGATTCCAGCAGTAAACAAAAGGATTTAACCGGGCGGTTATTATATTAACCTCGGCGCCGGCTTCCCAGTCAGGTGCACGCAAAATTGCTACCGAGGCAAGCCGGTTCCTGCAATGAGTACGCCGATCGCGATCCTGCGGATCAGGTCCGGTATCGAATCCCGGACCCGGCTGAAGACTACTGGGCGGGTGCCGGCATCGGCGTCGCCGGCATCCCCGATGGATAAGGCCACGGCCAGCCGCTGTGCATGGTCGGCATCGGATCGCCGGGCTTCAGGCCGTATTTTTCCATCACCGCCTTCGACCACTCCTCGGCGGCGCGGGCGTCGAACATCGAGGCCATCATCTCGTTGTAGGAGTCGGGGGTAGCCCACATCGCGGGGTTCATCATCGTCGTGAAGGGGCCGAACACCTGCTGGTAGCGGGCCACGTCCTCGTTGTTGTGGCACGCGGCGCAGCTGCTGATCGGATTCATCCAGATGCGCGGATCCATCGCCATCGTCATCATCGTCATGTAGGTATTCGGATCCATCATTTTCGCGATCGACTCGGCCACGGCATCCGTTACCGGGGCGGCCGTCGCCTCCTGCTGCTGCGCCGGGGCAAGGCCGCTGAAGAACGACGCCCAGACCAGCAGTAGCGCGGCACTGCTCGAGCGCGCGGCTTTCGAATAGAGAAATTTCAGGTTCGAGGTTTTCATTTCGAATTATGCACCATGTAGTCGACGGCGGCCTCGACCTGCTCGTCGGTGAGATTCCAGTTACCGCCGCGCGCCGGCATGCGCTTGCCGGAAGCGCCGTCGAAACCCGATATCGCGTGGGTGTACAGACGCTGCATGCCACCCTGGATACGCGCTTCCCAGGCTTTTTTATCGCCGACCATCGGCGCGCCGCCGACACCCGGCCAGTGGCAAACCGTGCAGGTGCGGTTGAACACGCGCCAGCCCTCCTGCAATCGTTCCGCCGTGACCTGCTGCTCGGCCGCCAGCGGCGCGCCGGACAACAGCGTCAGTACGATGCCGGCGCCAAGCAGGCCGTTGCGGGAAAAACGAAGTTTCATCGGTTAACCTCCACTACGTTTACTGCTGTCCGGCCTGCTCGCCCTGGGGCTTCGGCATCCAGGTGTTGGGATCGAACGGGTTGAACATCGTCTGCCCCTGGGCCTGGCCGTAAGCCGCTCCCGGTTGCGCCATTTGCATCCAGGTATTGGGATCGAACCAGTTGTAGCCCGCCCCGCCCTGCGCTCCGGTCATCGGCATGGCATAGGCACCCGGGTTCATCCACTGCATGTAGGTGGCGGGATTCATGAATGCCGAGTAGCTGGCGGGATTCATCCACTGCATATAGGTCGCCGGGTTCATGAAGGTCATGTACTCCATCGGGTTCATCATCGCCATGTAGGTCGAAGGATTCATGAAAGCCATGTAAGAGGCGGGATTCATCCAGCTCATCCAGTTATTCGGATTGGCGAACTGCATGTAAAACTGCGGCGTCATGAACTGCCCGTAGGTCGCCGGGTTCATGAAAGCGCCGTAGGTGCTGGGGCGCATGAACGTGGTCCAGCCCTGCGGCGTCGCCAGGTTCAGCTGCATCGGCGCACCGGGCATGCCCGGCATCGCGGTCGCACCCGGCATCGCCATCCAGCTCGACGGGTCGAACCAGTTGGGCATTGCCGGCTGCGCCTGGTACGGGGATGGCGCTGGCGATTGCGCCCGGGCGCTGCCCATTTGCGACTCCAGCGCCAGCGATGTCAGCGTCGGCGCCGCCCAGAGCGCGGCAACGAGCGTGAGCACGGTTATCGGTTTTTTGAACATGGTGACCTCCCGTAGTCGTTTGCCGGAACGCCGCGGGCGACAGCCCGGCTGGATAGTGCCAACACTAGGTCTTATCCGATACCGGGTAAATACCTCACAAGGGCTAGGGTTGCATCCCGAAGTGGATTGAGCCGGGATACGGCCGGTGACCGATAAAACCGGCTAGGGCTCCGATGCGAGATCGAAACCGTCGAGCAGCGCCGGCACGATCACGCCGGCGGCGCCGGCGAGAAAAATATCGGCCTGGCTGCCGGCCGCGCCGGGATTCGGGTCGACCACGATGACGCGGCTGCCGTGCGCGCGGGCGAGCTCGATCAGGCCCGCCGCCGGGTACACCGTTGCACTGGTGCCGATCACCAGCAGGCAGTCGAGCCGCCGGCACAGCGCTTCCGCCCGCTGCCAGGTCGCGCGCGGCAGGGCTTCGCCGAACCAGACCACCGCCGGGCGCAGCGAATCGCCGCAGCGCGGGCAGGCGCGCAGCGGCGGCGGATCGTGCATATCGATGCTTTCGCGGTAACTGCAGGCCGGGTTATGGCAGCGGTCGTGCAGGATACTGCCGTGCAGATGAAACACACGCTCCGGCTCGACCCCGGCCTGCTCGAGCAGGGAGTCGACGTTTTGCGTTATCTGGATCAGGCGCGGCTGCGCCGCAAGCGCGCGATGCGCCGCGTTGGGCTCGACCTCGGCATGGCGGCCGCGCCGCCAGTTATACCATTCGATGACGCGCCCGGGATTGGCCTCGAAACCCTCGACCGAGGCCAGCTCGGTG
>JAAUYF010004163.1_pt1 | contig 10595 bp, 6 predicted proteins | sample 7278051 | NCBI WGS metagenome assembly JAAUYF01 (sample SAMN14350202, study PRJNA611818) | marine sediment metagenome | isolation source: surface marine sediment (0.6m) | place: French Polynesia: Moorea | collected 2018-08 | reverse complement strand
CCACTGCCTGAATCAGGAAATCAGGGGGTCAGATTACGTGCAAAGGCGAACCGATAATCTGATAATCCTCTAGCCCGCATATCGCACCGGGATCCGGAATTTTCGGGCAAGCTGGCAAAGCAGGTTGGGCGATCCCCCTTCCATCGCGCGTAGCGTGGAACGCGGAGCGAGATGGAAGGGGGATCGCCCAAGATGCCCAGCCAGGTTGCTCCAAAAACCGGATAGAACAGAGTGTAATCGCAGCAACACGCGCTTTGCGAACCTAACGGACTGGTTAACAACATCATCTCTCATTTTCCGGGTTCGCCTGATGAGATATGCGGGCCAGCCGCCTCCTCAGTCAGACGGTATTCATCAAGTTGGTGGAAACGATGAATCCCCGGAAATAGGAGACGACCGTGAAACCTGATTGCGGAACCGATTTGCATTCCAGTAACCGCGTGCTTTCAGTATTGGACGCGTAGGACAAGGCGGTCTACGAAACGCGGCTGGTCGACGAGCTATATCTATCCCAGGCAAGACGGTGTGCTGTAGCGATTTACTGCGCGGGCGGTTGCCGCGGGTTCGGCACGAGACGCTTCATCGTTGGTCTCTTGTATGTTTAGAGGTCTTCGTCGTTGCCGCGGGCTCAAATGAGAAATGAGGCGCGACCTTATAGTCAAGACAACAGACAAGCGGCCAAGCATATTCTCGAGTATCGTTCGGGTACCCCCGTAGGTTATTATCTAGAAGGGAATCCCAACCGAAGCATTCACTCGCATGAACCTCACATTGGGTGAGGTACCGGAACGGCCTCCGAAATCCCGACCTTCAGTCCTAAAGTCAAGCGCGATGCCGCTATGCGGGTCTAAATCCGGCGTCCTAAATCGACCTGACATGACCAGGCCTGTACGTGGATCATCACGATCTCCAAGTAGACGCAGCGTGGTCGTTAAGGCATCCGTGCCGATCCTGACTTCGGCGGGACTGATTTCTATTAGCGTGAACTCACGGGGAAAGTTGAAACTGGCATAGGCGGTGCCTCCCTGATCGGACACCGACAGCGTGAAGTTGTAAGTCGTGCCTCGTAACAGGTCGAACAACTGCGAGCCTCCAGGCCCTGCCCAAACGTCATTAGGTGGATTAGTCATCCTTTTTGTTCCTATGCCAGGCCCTGTAATGGTCAAAGTAATCTCCGGTTGAGTGGTATCGGATTCCGGGATCATTGTAGAACAACCCGCACCGAACACGATGAAGCCCGCTGCGACGCAAAGCCCCCAGAGCAAATAAACAACGCGCTTTCTTTGCATTTTCCCGGCCTCTGTGTTCCCAGTCTTGTGGAATTCGAGGAATAGTATACCTGTTTCCAATCGGTACTGATTGTCGACGGTGAAGTCGGGAACTTTTGACCGACCCTTCAGGGAGGAGCAGCGCGGCGGGCAATGTCCCAAGAATGGTTATGAAGGGCACCGGCCATCCAAAGGTGACCTTCTGAACAGGTCCGCCTTTAGGCGCCGGATAGCAATTCGTAGCGATCGACACGCCGAATATCAGAAGAGTGTTTCATCCATACCCGAATTGCCGCGAAGGTGAAGCCCTTGAGAGTGAGTCCGTATGGAAGTGAGCCGGACAGGGCCCAAACCGTGAGAAGGCGTATCCACCGCTTTATTATTTTCGTAACATCTTCACCATCGCCTCGCGGTCCAGTTTTCCCGCCGGTGTTTCGGGAAAATCATCCAGGACCAGAAGAGTCTTGGGGATTTTTACCTCTGTCAGCCGGCGAGCGAGAAAGCTCGCCAGTTCAGCCAAATGGAGTTTTACCGCCGGGCTTCGGAGCACTACGGCTGCCGCAACGGTCGCCCCCCGCCGCTCGTGAGGGAGCCCGAATATGCAAGCCCGCTCCACTAGCGGGTGTTCTGCGATCTCCCGCTCTACCTCTTCCGGATGGATGTTGTCTCCGTCGCAGATGATGATGTGCTTTAACCGGCCGGAGAGCCAGAGAAATCCGTCCTCGTCCATGTAACCCACGTCTCCCGTGGCCAGCCAGCCGTCAACGAGGATCGCCCGGGTTTTCTCAGGATCGCGCCAGTACGCTTCCATGCGCCCCGGGGTGTTCACCCAGATCTCTCCTTCCTCGCCAATGGGGAGGCTCCGGAGGGCAGGGTCCCGGATCTCCACTCGCACCTCGGCCATGGGTTTACCGACGGAACCGAGTCTGATCTCGTCCTCGACCGCCGGATTCACGCAGTAGGTATTGGCCTCGGTCATGCCGAGATGCTCTCTGGGTAAGATACCGAAGACTTCTTTGAAATCCCGGAAGTAATTCATGGGGACTCGGTCGCCGCCCACCTCGGAAACCCGTATGGCGTTCGGAGTCCGAGCGCGTTCGCGTCCATGTTCGATGAGCTTAAATCCGAACCAGGGAATCAGGGACAGGAAAGTGGCGCCGCGTTCTATGGCCCGAAGTGTCTGTTCCACGCTTCCGAAGTCCACGATCTCTACGGTTCCGCCTCTGTCGAGGAAAGGCACCGTAAGCTGAGAAAACACGAAATTCGAGCTCATGCAGTGGCAGAGTACAGAATGATCCCCGGCGCTGACGTCCAGTGCGTTGCCGTACACACGCCCGTTGTCGATGAGGGTCCGGTGGGTGTAGAGAGCGCCCTTGGGCAGTCCCGTCGAACCGCTGGTGTAGAACAGGATCCCGGGCTGATCCTCGGGCCAAGGGTTGAGCGCTCCGGTCGCCTTTGGAGGCGGTTGTGATGAGTCCTTCTCATCCGGATTCTCTTCGATCCACCCGTGACCGTCTCCGAGTGTTGCCAAGGGTATCGGTTCATCGGCGATCAACGCAGCGAGTTTCCCGGAAGACTCTGGGGTGGTCAGGAGCACCTTGGGTTGCGAATGGCGCAGCAACGGCTTTATTTCTTTGTCTGTCAATCTTTCGTTGATGGGTACGATAATGAGTCCTTCGAGAAGACAGGCGTAGTAGCACAACAGAAGTTCCAGTGAATTGGGAAATACGGTAGCCACTCGGTCGCCGGGCGCCAGTTTCAAAGACCTCAGGTGACGGCCCAGCAAGCCGAGGAGTGCGTTCAAGCCTCCATATGTAAGATCGCCCCCTTGGTGTCGGACGGCGATGCCCTCAGTCCTCTTCAGGAAGCCGAACATGGAGACCTCGACGCGCCGCCGACCCTTTGGGAGTCAGACTCGTCGAGCAGGGCCATTAGGGGGAAAAAGAAGAGGAGTGCGTTCACCGATCACCCTGTGAAGCCAGGTTGTCGCTCCTGTTACCATTACCGGATGCCGCTCGAATAGAGGCCTCCATGGCCTTGAGCATGTCCACGCCTTCAGCACCGTACTTCTGCGCTATAAGGCGCTTGACCGCGGGCTGAGAAACCGAAGCGAACCTTGCCCTCTCGGCTGCAGAGATACTGTTCACTTCCATCTTCTTCGCCAGATGGGGCAAACCTCGACTCGAGGCTTCGATGATCCGGGAGATCCCGCGTCCTGCGACGACGGCCGTCTTTGCCGCATAGTCGATCACATAGCGCTCATGTTCGGTCAGGCTGTCATAGAAGCCCTTGTTGATGAACCAGACGTAGGGTGTGATGATGTGGCGGGTCAGGGAGATGTATTTCTGCACTTCGTCGAACTTGGCGAAAACGATGATGGGGATCGGGTTCATCTGCCCGTCCGCTACGCCGGTCTGAAGCGCCGTGTAGACTTCTGGCCAGGGCAGGGGTGTCGGTCTGCCGCCCAGGGAACTAATGATCGCCTCGTGGGTAGGCAGAGTCATGGTGCGGATGCGCAGACCCTTCACGTCATCCAGCGTCCTGACCGGCCGCCTGGCGTTGGTGATGGCGAAGAAGCCGCCGCTGTCCAGCAGACCCAGCACCTTGAGGCCAGTCTTGTGCTCGATATCTGCAGCCAGTTTTCGGCCGAAGGGACTCTCCCGGTCCATGACCTCGTGAACGACTGCGATGTTGGGAAAGGCAAACGGCAAGTCGAAGACGCCGATCAGCGGGTAGTGCTGGGCGACGCCGCCGGCGGAGGAGATATTGGATTGAATCACGCCCGCCCTGGTCTGCTCGATCACTTCGTTGTCCTTTCCGAGCTGTCCGTCTGAGAATATCTGGACCCTAATCGATCCGCCGGTACCCGCTTCCACCAGGGACTTGAACACCGACGTCATGGCCCCCGAATTGTTGTTGAAAGGATCGCCGGGATTGAGATGAGATATCTTGAGGGTCTTTTCACCGTAGGCGGGGGGTACGGCGACCGCCAGAACACCGACAATCGGAAATAGTAGAAGTTTCATAATGTTGCAGGTCTTCATCAGGTCATTCGCTCTGTTTGCCGGTGTCAAGGATCAATGCGGTTCAAAGCCCGAGGCACCGCGGTAAATAAAGGGTCAGATCTTCCCAGTAGGCAATAAGGAAAAGCACGCCCACCTGTACCATCAGAAACGGCCACAGCGACCGGGCGATGGACTCGATGCGCTCTCCGGTGACCGAGGAGAGCACGAACAGGCAGGCGCCCACCGGCGGGGTCATCAGGGAGATGTTCAGGGCCAGCACGATCATCACCCCGGCGTGCACCGGATCCATACCGATACTGGCGGTCAGCGGTGCCAGCACCGGGGCGAGGATGATCAATGCGGCATTGATGTCCATGAACATGCCGATCACGAGCAGAAGCAGCAAGATCATGGCGACGACCGCCCCGGGGTCCTGCGAGACGGACAGAAAACCGGCGGCAATGGTCTGCGGGATCTGCTCGAACGTCATCCACCAGCCGAGAATCGAGGCAGAGGCGATGATAAGGAAGATCACACCGGTGATAAGCGCCGTCCTCGCCAGCATCTCGTAGAGATCCCGCAGGGTCAGAGAGCGGTAGACTGCGCCGCCCAGGAACAAAGCGTAGGCCACGGCGATGGAGGCGGCCTCCGTGGGCGTCGTTACCCCCCCGAGTATGAAGCCGAGAATGAGCACCGGCATGACAAGCGCCAGCAGCGCCTCCCTGAAGGCCTTGAGGATTCCGATCAGGCTCGGACGCTTTTGTGATGTCGGCAGCTTCCAGCGCCGCCCGAAGGCGACGATCACCGCCATGCAGAGCAGGCAGATCAGTATGCCCGGTAGTATTCCCGCGGCAAACATGCCGGCGATCGAGACCCCCATGAGTGAACCGTAGACGACCATCAGGGTCGACGGCGGTATGGTCGGGCCTATGATGGAGCCGGCTGCCGTTACCGCACAGGCAAAGGGGCGGGAATAACCTTTTTTGACCATCGCAGGGACCAGGGTATTGCCGAAGGCGGCAGCATCGGCGGTGGCCGCTCCGGTGATGCCGGCAAAGAACACCGATGCCAGCATGTTGGTGTGGGCCATGCCGCCGCGCAGGTAACCCACCAGGGCGTCGGCGAAACCCACCAGTCTATGGGTAATGCCGGAGCGGTTCATGATCTCCCCGGCCAGAATGAAAAAGGGCATGGCCAGGAACGGAAACAGATCTAGTCCGGCGAAGAACCGCTTTGGCGCCATGGCCAGAAACTGCTCACCCCCGATCTGGGCCATCCCTACGATACCCGCGATGCCGAGCACAAACCCCACCGGCACGCCCAGCAGGAGGAGGCTGAAGAAGACAAGTGCGACGGCGATCATCAAGAAGCGCTTCCGCGGCCGGATTCGGCGAGCAGCCTGGCCTGATCCCTGATGCCGGCGAGCACTATCTGGATGCAGGCCAGCAGACAGGCCACGGGCACTGCAGCAAAGGGAACCGCCTTGGGCATGTCATAGATCATGGTGAGTCGCTGCATCCCCTGGATGGAAAAGCCCACCCCGTAATAAAACAGGAAAGCGAACAGAAACAGGCCCAGCAGGTCGAACATGCCGAGCATCAGGTGCCGGAGCAAACCTCGCGTCCGGTCGAATAAGATGAGCACACCAATGTGCTCGCGGCGCGAAATACCTATCGAGACGGCCAATAAGGCCATCCAGATCATCAAATAACGGGCGGCCTCCTCGGTGAAAGTCAGCGGAAAGTCCACGAAATAACGCACCAGCACGCCCAGCCAGACATCCAGCACCAGAAGCACCAGCAGTGCAACGACGGCGACCTCCACCGCCGTGTTCAGGCGCAGACTCCATAGCGCCGCATAACCGGCGACGCGCCGGAAACCGCTCTCTGCTTCACCCATGGAAACTTCCTTCAATCGAGTAAGTTCAGGGGCAGTGTGGCAGGCCCCTCAATGCCCCTATCATAAACCCTTGCAACACAGCCGGGGAGGATGCAGAATCAATGTGTATGAAGGACGCTCTTGCTCTTTAAGGAAACTCTGTAGAATCCATCCCTGGATCTTTGCGCCCTCGGCTTCGTAAACGGCACGTCCCCGTACCACTGCTCAGAGACGGGAAGCGAGAAACATTTCCCGTCCCTTCGTTTTCAATCGCTTACAGCGACTGACAACGGCAGCACATCCCGGTGCTGCAGCGACTTCTGACTCACTCAGGGGTCCCTTGAGATTCGTGAGATTTCCAAGCCTCACGGATGTCGATTCACCGCCTGCTGTCGTCTAAGGAGAGAAATCATGACCGCGGAAAACCAACCCCCAACCTTGCAGGAACTGAACGAAACCCTCAACCGCCTGACGTTCGCCCTGGCGGCCAGCGAGCGGCGCCACGCGTCCATGGTCAGATGGGTCCGCTGGGGCGCACTGGCCTTGTTCGCCGCTATTGCGCTGTCGGCATCCGTCAACCTCGACAGGTTCAACACGGCCTTTGGAACGCCTGGGAACGCGGTGGAGCCCTGTAGCACCCTGGATTGCCAGCTTCAGCCCGTGAGCAGATTCTTCGGGATGATGAACGAGCTGATGGGAGGCATGATGCAATCCCGGGATGTCGAGGCGTACATGTACGGTAGGTATCCCGATTACAGGAAGAAGGTCGAAACTATCAAAGCTCGTCAAGAGATCTATAAGTCCGGTGCCGGACAAGAGCTGGATGTCAAACAATGCGCTGAGCTGCCCGACTCCGGATGCCCTGCGGGCGATGAGGAATGTTTGCAGGCCGCCAAGGAGATCTGTGCCGATTTCGCCTGGATCATGGGGGCGATGCAGGAGCGCTTCCCGGCACTCGCGGGCCAGACGATCGTGGACATGGCGCTGCTGGTGCGGCGGCTGCGCGAGGATTCAGATGAAATCCGCAAGCTTGCGAAGCGAATGAATATCGCGTCCCCCGGCGGACCCGTGGGCCTGGTTGCTCTGGAACTCAGCAAAATGAACCGCGCCCTGGACGCAGTCCCGGCAATGGCCAATGAGATGAACGTCATGAACCGGCAGATGTCGGTCATGAGCCACAGCGTGGGCTCGACTATGGGGCGCATGGGCAGCATGATGCCCTGGTGACAGATTTCAAGGGATTTCAAGGGGTCAGATCCCTTGAAACACTATATTCAACGATTTCAAGCAAGATACAGGGGGTTTCAAGGGATCTGACCCCTTGAAATCTTGCGTACGACACGGAGCAGCTCCGACGCAGACGCCGCCTTTACCCAGGTTATTCTCTATGTAGTCGCCCTCCGCGGCGGTTGTTGTCTTCGGTGCGCCCAGCCGCGGTGTGGATGGCGCACTCGGCTTACAGGGGCGGGCGGTGAACGGTTGACGTCCGATGTGGCAAGATCCGTTTATACTTTTACTACAGGCCCGGGTCTCGCCTCCGGAGATTGCTCTGGTCCCGGGCGATCCGGTTAAGCTTCTCAACAGTGGCTGCCAGGGCGCCGGACAACTCTGCATGCGCCAGATCGCCGGAGAGCGGCTGCAGGGCCGCCATCAGTCGCCGCTTTGACTCTCCCGCCCAGTACTTGCCGATACGCGCCCCGACGCGCCCGTGCGGCAGAGACACCAGGATCATGACCCCCTGGTGCGGCTCGGCCCGGCTGAACCCCACCCTGGCGGCCAGTTGAGCGACCAGTTTCTCGAAGCCCACGCCGCTCAGGGTGTCGGCCGATTCGTGGGCCACGGTCAGGATCATAATGGGGAAGCGACCCCCGGATTCCAGGTACAGGGCGCGGCTCAAGCGGCGTATTGTCTCTGCATCGGCCTGTGTCAGGACAAGGGCGGTGTCCACGACCAGGCGCCCTTTGTTGAGCGCCCGGCGCCAGCGGTCGGGCTGTCGGGTGTCGCGGAGGGCCATGGCCTCCCAGAGACTCGCTCGATGATCGGTCCAGGCCCGGGCGCCGGTCTCCTCGGGCGCCCAGGGCGTTGCGTCCACCTGCAGCGGCTCGAGAGCGATAAAGTCCTTATTGCGGGTAGTGACCACCCAGCGGGCGGACGCCGTGCCGAGCCACTCCTCTTCCACGCTTTGGATGCGCAGCGCCTCGTCTCCGCTGCGCTGAGCGATGCTGCGCACGATAGAGGATATACCCAGGAAGTTATTGGAGGTGTGGAAGGCGATCAACCCCCCGGGTCGAAGGTGGCGGCGATAGATGGCGTAGGCCTCGACGGTCAACAGATGGCGCGGCACCGAGTCGCTGTTGAAGGCGTCCACGACGAGGATGTCGAAGTTCCGAGGATGCCCTTTCTCGAGTTCCTGCTCGAGCAGGAGCCGCGCGTCGCCGAGCGCAACTTCCACCCGGCCGGGTGCATTGCTCAGGAAGCTGAAATACTCGCGAGCCAGGCGCTCGACCTGCGGATTGATTTCGTAGAAGCGCAACCGGTCGCCTCGCTCAGACAATGCGGCAACGGTGCCGACACCCAAACCGATGACGCCGATGCGAAGGCCTCGAGCCGTGTCGCCATGATCTCGGTCACCGACGGTTGCGGCCGCTTCGCGCAGATCCCGGTAGGCGCTGATGGCCAAGCCGATCCCGCTGTGCCGCCCGTAGTAGCTGGTTGCGATCGACTGTAGATCCGGCGCCTGCAGCTGTAACCCGTGCGAGGTCTTGCCGTGCAGCATCCTGCGCATCTCCCCGGCGACGCCCTGCTTCACCGCCACGCGCAGCACACCGAAAAAATTGCGGCTCGTGGAAATCGCCTCATGCTGTCGGTCGAGTATCTGCGCGGAGAGGCCGCCTGCGAGCCCAATCATGGCAAGGACGCCGAAAGCGCCGGTTATAAGCAGGCGACGGGAGGGATCAGGTGAATCCTTGGCGTTTTGCCAAACGTCCCTGGTCACCGCCAGCACCACCGCGAGCACTGTGGCCGTCAGGCCCAGATGGTATTCCCAGTACCCGGAGAAGATCAGAGGCGCAACCACTGCGGTCAGGATGCCCCCGAGCGCGCCGCCCAGGGCCATGGCAAGGTAGAACCCGGTCAGGCGGCTGGATGGAGGCCTCAGGCGCACCAGCTCTCCGTGACAGCTCATGCAAAAGACGAACAGCGCGGCCAGATAGACCCCGATCTGAACACGAATATCCACGGTGAGTCCCTTGAACAGCAGGTAGACTACGCCCAGCGCGGATACCGCAAGCAAGGGCACGAAGACGCGGCGGTCATACCAGGCGTCCCGCTCGAAACACAGAATGAAGGTCAACAGGTAGATCGAAAGGGGCAGTATCCACAGCATCGGCATGACCGAGAGTTCCTGGCTGATCTGGCTCGTAGTAGCCAACAGCATCACCGAGCCGGTGGCCGAAAGGGCTATCCAGGCGAGAATCGTGGACCATTTCACGCCTGACTCGGGTATTCCAGCGGCGGGACGGGTGCCCTGTGCCTGCAGAGACGGTGAAACCGAGACAGCCGATGTACTCCCGGCCTCGCGGATCATAAGCCAGGCGCATGCCGCGGATCCGATGCCGAAGACGCCGTACGCCCAGGACCACCCGATCCCCTGGCTGCGGAGCGTCAACGACGGCTCGAAGACGAACGGGTAACTCAGGAGCGCCAGCATGGAACCGGCGTTGGACAAGGCGTACAAACGATAGGGCGCGCCCTGGGGGAGGGCGCGGCGATACCAGGAAGCGAGCAGTGGTGAACTGGCGGCGAGCACGGTATAGGGCCCGCCGACGGTGACCGCTAGCAGCATCAGGATGCTTGCGGTTGGCAGTTGCGGGCCCGTGGGTCTCGCTGCGGGATCGGGCAGGATGGGCAACGCCAGCAGCGTAAGTGCGATCACGGCAAGGTGAATGGCGGCCTGCCGACGGACCGGTCGTACGCCTCCGAGCAGGTGTGCATAGACATAACCGCCCAGCAGAAACAGCTGAAAAAACAGCATGCAGGCGGTCCACACGCCGGGGCCGCCGCCGAACCAGGGCAAGATGAAGCCGCCCATTATCGGTTGCACCTGAAAGAGCAGGAAGGCGCTTAGAAAGGTGGTTGTGGCGAAAACGAAGATCAGACCGAGAGAGGGCGCCTTCATTGGAGGTCCATTGGCTGCGGGTTTATAGTGTACTGCCTCATATGGGTTGGCAATTTCAGCGCGGTGAGAAATGCCATCTGCAAGGCGCAGGTGCGCCGGAGCAAGCCATTCTACCTCAACCAGGTGTATGGCTGCAGACAGGCATTTGTCACCTTGTTTACGTAACAGTAACGAATCATGCAACAGTCGGTGGATAGTGTACCCCGCCACCAATCCTGTAACATTCGGAGCGCGCCTGTGGCGCCAGTGCAAGGCGCGCTGCGCAGT
>JAAUYF010014781.1_pt1 | contig 10614 bp, 7 predicted proteins | sample 7278051 | NCBI WGS metagenome assembly JAAUYF01 (sample SAMN14350202, study PRJNA611818) | marine sediment metagenome | isolation source: surface marine sediment (0.6m) | place: French Polynesia: Moorea | collected 2018-08 | reverse complement strand
TTCGACACGGGCGGCACCAACCTGAAGCCGTTCCTGTCGATGCTCGAAATGCACGGCGACATGCAGGGCAGCGCGGTGGCTGCCGGCACGTTCCTCGCGATTTCGGAGCTCGGGCTGCCGCTCGCCGTTGACTGCTGGTTGGCCATCACCGAGAACCGGACCGGGCCTAACGCCTACAAGTCCCAGGACCTCATCACGGCGCTCAACGGCAAGACGATCCAGGCCATCCATACCGACGCCGAGGGGCGCATGGTGCTTGCCGACACGTTGACGATGGCCTCGCGCGAGGAGCCGAAGCTCGTCATCGACTACGCGACCCTGACCGGCGCCGTACTCAATGCGCTGACGACGCGGTACAGCGGCGTCTTTACGAACCGTTCCGACTGGCACCCGCGCCTCAAGCGCGCGGGTCGCACCAGCGGCGAACGCGTGTGGCCGTTCCCGATCGGCGAGGAGTTTCTCGAGGACCTCAAGAGCGACACGGCGGACATCCAGCAATGCTCGGCCAAGCCGCTGGGCGACCACATCCTGGCCGGCAGCTTCATGGCCGAGTTCATCGACAACGACACGCCCTGGGTGCACATCGATCTCGCCGCGAGCAACCACAAGGGCGGGCTCGCACACGTGCCCACCGAGGTAACCGGCTTCGGCGTGCGCTACACGCTTGGCCTCGTGCTCGACGAAAAGATTCTCGAGGGCGATCAGTAAGTGACGACCAACGGATCAATGATCGACCGCTTCCGCGGCTTCCTGCCCGTCGTCATCGATGTCGAAACCGGTGGCTTCAATTGCAAGACGGACGCCCTGCTCGAACTGGCCGCTGTGCTGGTCGAATTCGACGACGACGGCAAACTGCGGCGCGGCGAGACTTTTCGCTATCACGTCAAGCCGTTCGACGGCGCCAACATGGACCCGGCGTCGCTGGCCGTGAACGGCATCGACCCGGACCACCCGCTACGGCCAGCGATCGACGAGCGCGACGCGCTGCAGCGGATGTTTCGCGAGGTTCGCAAGGCCGTTCGCGAGCATCGCTGCCAGCGCGCCATCCTCGTCGGTCACAATGCGCATTTCGATCTCGGTTTCATGAACGAGGCGGTAGACCGGTCTGCTATTAAACGCAATCCGTTTCACCCGTTCAGCTGTTTCGACACGGCCACCCTGTGTGGCGTCGCGTTCGGACAGACGGTGCTGGCCCGCGCGGTGACCGCCGCGGGTTTCGAGTGGGATGACGAATCAGCGCATTCGGCTGCTTACGACGCTGAAATAACGGCGGACCTGTTCTGCGAAATCGTTAATCGCTTTCAGCCGGTATTTGATTCAACAATTCCGCAAGCTCGCCGGAGTGGTACATCTCGATAACGATATCGCTGCCGCCGATCAGCTCGCCCTTCACGTACAGCTGCGGAAACGTGGGCCAGTTGGAATAGGTCTTGAGCCCCTCGCGGATTTCCTCGTCCTCGAAGATATTGACGTAAGCAAACGGCTTGCCCACCGCCTTGAGCGCGGCGACGGCCTGCCCGGAGAACCCGCACTGGGGGAAGTCCGGCGTGCCTTTCATGTACAAAAGGACTTCATGTGACTTCAGCTGATCTTCAATTCTGGCGTTAACATCCACGTTTTTCGGCCTCTTTCTCTGTTTCGGTACAGTCATTGCGCCGCTCGTTTTCCGCCGAACCGCTCAGCAGCATGGCCGAGCAGCCCGAGAGCACAAACGCAATAACCAGTAAGACAATGAATCGCATCAGGTTACTCCCTTGCTGTCGCGATTGTAGCCGGAATTGGTCTAGAATACGCAGCCATAACGATAACCAAAGTCGGAGGATCATCCATGAATCCACTGAATTCCGTAGGGGGCGTCATCATCGGCGGTATCGTGCTTGCCGTCATCATTGCCGTAGCGACCATGGGGATCACGTTCAACGTGGGCAGCTTCATCGTCTGGATCCACGTTCTGGCCGGCATTACCTGGATCGGCCTGTTGTATTACTTCAATTTCGTGCAGGTACCGGCCCTGGCCGATGCGGCCAGCGACGAGGGTGGCCCCGGCGGCGCCGGCATCACCAAGTACGTTGCACCGCGCGCCCTGTGGTGGTTCCGCTGGGGCGCCGTGCTCACCTGGCTCTCGGGCGCTGCGTATCTCGGCCATCTGAAGATGTTCGTGCCGGCGTTCATGCTCGGCATGGGCGGCGAAGTCTTCAACTCGCAGGCCATGATCATCGGCGTCGGCGCGTGGCTCGGCACGATCATGCTGTTCAACGTCTGGGTGCTCATCTGGCCCAACCAGAAGAAGATCCTGGGCCTCGTGAAAGCCAGCGACGATGAGATCGCCAAGGCGCGCAGAGTCGCTTTCCTCGCTTCGCGCACCAACACGCTGCTGTCGATTCCCATGCTCATGAGCATGGTCGGCTTCGGCCACGGCGGGTTCTTTATCTAGTCAGGTTGTCGGGCCCGTAACCGGCCGGTTGCGGGCCCGCAAGTCCGGGATCCTCAGGCGACGGCGCGCGTGACGCGCTTCGGCTCCGATACGCCGTATCCCTGTGCATAATCGATGCCCATTCCGCGCAGCATCGTGATGATCTCTTCATTTTCCGCAAATTCGGCAATCGTCTTCTTCTGCGTCAGGTGACCGATCTCGTTGATCGAGCGCACCATCTCCCGGTCGATCGGGTCGTGCAGGATTTCCTTGACGAAGCTGCCGTCGATCTTGAGGAAATCGACGGGGAAGTGTTTGAGGTATCCGAAGGACGACAGGCCCGTGCCGAAATCATCCAGCGCAAATTTGCAGCCGAGTTCCTTTAACGCATTGATAAAGCGGTTCGCCTGGGAGTAGCTGGCGATAGCTGCCGTTTCAGTGATCTCGAAGCAGATCTTGGTGGCGTCGAGACCGCTCATGCGGAACTGGTCCGTCACGAACGGCAGGAATTTGTCGTCGGCGAGGCTTTGGCCCGAGAGGTTGATCGAACACAACGATAGCCGCTCACGCTCGTCGGCCTCCGACACGAGCCAGCGGAATGCCGTGCGAATGACCCAGCGATCGATGCTCGGCGTAATGCCGTAGCGTTCGGCCGCTTCGATGAACAACCCCGGCGAGATGATCCCGCCGTTCTCATCCCGCATGCGCAGCAGGATCTCGTAATGCGCGCCCTCTTCCTCGGCCTGCAGCGGCTGGATCGTCTGGCGGAACAGCTCGAAGCGATTTTCCTCGAGTGCCGTATTGATACGGGCGGCCCATTGCATTTCCCGGCGCCGCCGCATGAGGTCGATGTCGTTTTCCTGGAAACTGTGAATGCGATTGCGGCCCGCTTCCTTGGCCGCGGCGCAGGCGCTGTCAGCTGCGCTGAGCAATCCGGCCACGTCATCGTTGTCCGCCGTGATCGGGACGACGCCAATGCTCACCCCGAGCCGGAAGCTGCGGTCTTCCCACATGAACCGGTAATCGCTGATCGCCATGCGCAGTGACTCCGCTGTCTGCATGGCCTCCTCGAGCGAACAGCTCTCGAGCAGTACGCCAAACTCGTCGCCGCCCAGGCGCGCCAGCGTGTCGCGCCAGCGAATCTTGGACTTGAGAAGCGCGCCGAGCTGCCCGAGCAGGGCGTCACCGGCGCTGTGTCCGCACGAGTCGTTGACGATCTTGAACTGGTCGAGATCCAGGTAGCACACGGCGTAGGACGCTTCCCGCGCCTTGGCGCTCTTCAACGCACGCTCGAGGCGATTCTCGAACTCGCGCCGGTTCACGAGGCCGGTCAGGATGTCATGGCTGGCGTGGTAACTCAGGCGGCGGTTGAGTTCGCGCGACTCGCTGACGTCGTGGAACACAAGCACGCCACCCGTGACGTTGCCCTTGCCATCACGAATCGGCGACGCCGTACTCTCGACGTACAGCTCGTTGCCGTCCTTGCGAATAAGCAACGTCGGCCGCACCGACTTGATCGCCCGGTTACGCCGAATGGCGACGGCCATCGGGTTCTCGAGCGGTTCGCAGGTCTCCTCGTGGAATCCGCGGAAGATCTCGTCGATGCCACGACCGCTGCCGTCGTCAACCTTCCAGCCCGTCAGTTCTTCGGCAACCGGGTTGATGTACTCGACGTTGCATTGTGCGTCGGTCGTGATGACGCCGTCGCCAATGGACTGCAACGTGATCTGGGCGCTCTCTTTCTCGCGGAACAGCGCCTCCTCGTAAAGTTTGCGTTCCGTGATATCCACTTCGACGCCAAGCAGGCGCAGCAGTCGGCCTTTCTCGTCCATCACGGCCTTGGCCCGGCTGCTCATCCAGCGCCAGTCGCCGTTCTGGTGCCGCATCCGGTGCACCGACTCGAAGTAATCGCTTTTTCCTGCCAGATGTTCTTTCATCCTGGACTGCACCTGGGACATGTCGGTGGGGTGCACGAGCCCGTACCAGTCAAGCAACACGTCATCGTCGTCAAGGTCGTAACCGAGCATGGCCTTCCAGCGGCGCGACAGGTTGATGCGCTTCGACTCGCCGTCGAAATCCCAGATACCGTCATTCGCCGTGGCGGCGACCAGCGCATCGCGTTCCTGCATCTCATCCAGAACGCCGAGGTTGCGTATGCGTTCGAGTCCGGCCGCGAGCGACGCCCCCACCAGCTTGAGCAACAGGTGCAGGTTCGCGTCCCAGTTTTCGACGGCACGCTCGTTGGCCAGCGCGAGAAAACCGGCAAGCTCTCCGTGCACGGAGAAACCGATCATCAGCACCGAACCGATATGCAGTTCCGACAGCCGCTGCAATTCCGTCGTGGAGGATTTGGAGCCCTGCAGGGTGTCCGCGACCTCAATGACCTTGAGGTGTCCGAGGCGATCCTGCAGCCATTGCCAGTCCTCGAGCTGTTGCCCGACAAGAACCTCCGGATTGGCCTGGGCAAACCCCGCTGCCGCCGCCACCACGGACTCGATCTCGGTGCCATCCGCGGAGAACAGTGCGACGAACGCAGCATCGCAACCGGCCGCATCGGGCAACTCGTCGATATTGGACTGCAGTTGCTCCTGGTGGCGCTCGGGTTCGAGATTCAGGACACCGACGGCGATTTTGGTCTGCAGCGCGTCGGCAGCCCCGCGATTGCGGGTTCCGGCCTGCGGTCGGCGATGCCGGATGGTTGTAGTGTCAGTGCTATCTGGCGTATTCGTCACGAGACATAATTCCGCACGCAGGGCCCAGGCGACGTACGGAGAACAATTGTGACACGTTGAGGCGCTAATACAAGCTAAGTAGCTGTATTTTTTTACATTCTGAGAGGCCGTCAACCGAAACGGCCGGCACGCGTTAAACCCTTGTACACGGACACAAGCGAACAAGGAGAGACGCATGACAATCGCTATCACACGGCGTGCCGCCCTGCTGCTGGGCACGCTTATCCTGGCCGCCTGCAGTGGCGGCGCCAGCACCAGCTCCAACCCCGACCCCGGCGCGACTGCGGCCTGCGACCCTGCCGATGCCAGCACGCACAACGAGTGCGGCACGGTATATATCGGCCTGACCGACGCCGACGGGGATTTCCTCAACTACACGGTGAGCGTGACGAGCCTGACGCTCGAGACCGCCAACGGACGTGTCGTCGATGTTATGCCGCGAAGCACGAGCATCAATTTCACGGACTACGTCGAGGTGACGGAGCTTGTCGCAGCCGTCGTCGTTCCGCCCGCGGTCTACGTCAAGGGTAGTATCAACCTCGACTACACCGATGCCGAGGTCGTTGTCGAAGCAGACGGCGTGGCCAAGGATGCCGTCGTTACCGATCTCGACGATGTCGAAATCACGCAGACCAGCCTCGAGATCGTGCTATCGAACCGCGACCAGCTGCTGGTCACGAAGCGCCGGGCGCACTTCCTGCAGCTGGACTTCGACCTGGCCGCTTCGCACACGGTCGACATCGCGCCAACACCCGCCAGGGCTGCGTCCGACGCGTTTATTGTCGCCGAGGTCCACCCGGTGGATGAAAAGGACATTCGGGTCCGCGGCCCGCTCGTCGAAGTCAGCCTCGACGCAATGACGTACACGGTTGCCGTGCGGCCGTTCCACGACCGCGTCGCCGACTTCGGGCAATTCGACGTGCACGTCACGAACGAGACCGAATTCGAAGTCAACGGCGAAGTCCTGGTTGGCGCCGACGGCCTTGCCGCGCTACAAGCGGCCGGGCGCGGCACCCCGACGATTGCCAAGGGCACGCTAACGACCGCCGATCGCACATTCACGGCAGACCTCGTCCTTGCAGGAACCAGCGTTCCGGGGCACGACGGCGACGCCGTGGTCGGCAACATCATCAAGCGCGACGGCAATTTCCTGACGATTCGCGGCGCAACGATTATTCCCCGCGACACGGCAACGGATCGCCGCGTGCATTTCCATGATGATGTCGTCGTCGAGGTCGGCCCGGACACGAAAGTCTTCCGCGACGGTCATCGCCGCCGGACGGAACTGACCATCGACGATCTGTCGATTGGCCAGCGTGTCACGATCCGCGGCGAGCAGCCGCAGGCCACGACCGACGCGTCAGCCCCGCAGATCCTGTTCGACGCCACGCAGGGTGTGGTGCGTATGCACGTCACCCATGTATCAGGTGTCGTGAATACGGTCATGCCGGGACAGACCGACATCACGCTGCACGCCATCGACCGCCGTCGCGCCGATATCTTCGATTTCACGGGCACGGGCCCGTCCGAGGACCTCGACGCGGATCCGATGAATTACGAAATTCATACTGGCGGAATCGCGCTGACGAACATGGCCGCCGGCAAACCGATCGTCGCCTGGGGCTTCCCGAGCGCGTTTGGCATGGCGCCGCCTGATTTTTCCGGTCGCTCGTTCATCGACTACAGCGATGTCCGCAGCGCACTCGGCGTCGGCTGGGGCAGCGAAGGCACGGCCGCACCGTTCGTGGTCACCGATATCACCGGGCTCGTGCTCGACAACATGAATCCGGATATCGACCAGCGCCACTACGTCAAGCAGGGTCCGGTCCTGATCGACCTGACGTCACTCGACTCGAACACCACGATTGTGCCGCGCGAAACAGGGCGCATGCTGTTCTCGATCAAGACGCGCGACAGCCTGCGGCTGTACTCGGATTGGGGCGACTTCTATGCCGACCTCGTGGATAGCCTGGATGGCGTAACGAAAGCGCGTGCCATGTACGCGCACGGCCTCTACGACGTGGATACCAACACGTTCACGGCGGCCAAACTGGGCATTCTCTTGCTGGAGCCGTAAGACCGAGTTAGCACACTCCCCCGCTTACTAACTCTTCTGGCTCAGCCCCGCATCTCCGGATGCGGGGCTTTTTCTATGCGGACTGCAGATCCTCGAGGAAACGCACGACACTCTCGCGCAGCCGTTCTTCCTCGGCGACCCAGCGCTCGAGCGCCTCCTGAATACGCGGATCGTCCATGACCGCGGCGAATTGCGGCATAAAAGCGGTCTCGCGCCATCCCAGGTTCACGGCCACGGACTGCGAGTTCATCCGCTCCAGCGCGATCTCCGTGGCCCGTTCGATTTCGCCGCGCATGGCATGTACGTTGGCGGCCAGGCCCGGGTCTTCCATTGGCTCGAAACCGAGTTCGGTCATGCTGGACAACAGGTAATCGAGCCTGCGCAACGCCTCGTCGCGCGGCAGCGACGCGTACCAGCCATTGAGTGCGATACCCTGGGCAATACGCTCTCTTTGCGATACCGAATCGCCCTCGAGGTCGAAGACGCCGGGTAGCTGCTCCTCAATCCACGCCAGCTGCTCCTCGATTGTGTTGGTCCGGATCCCGTACACCACAAGAAACTGCACGGCAGTGGACCAGGAACCAAGCCTGTTTTCGACGTCATCCGTTATGGCTCGGCGCGCCGCCGCCATCGCGGCCTCATCGTCTTGCATCGCCAGCGCCCGCTCGAGGTCGAGGCGGTACGCCACCGCGCTCGTGGGCGCCAGGGTCTGCACGCGCCTGCGCAGGTCGTCGCCCTGCTCGACCAGACCGAGCTCATAAAGAAACGTGGCCAGCATGGCAGGAAGCTCGTGGTCTTCAGGATCGACCTCGAGCGCCTTGAAGAAATTCTCCACGTATCCCACGCCGTCGCCGCCACGCCTTGCGATCCGGGCGAGGTAGTTATAGCCGTTGGGCTGTCGTGGCTCGATTTCGAGAGATTTTTCGAGGGCCGCGCGCGCTTTGTCCCACTGCTCCATCCGGAAGTGGGCCGTGCCGAGCTCGTACAGAATCTGTGGATTGTAAGGGTCCACCTCGAGCGCCTCGTTGAGAACCCGGATCGCCTTGTCGTTCTGCGACGGGTTGGTGTATGTGCGCACCAGCAGGATGCGAGGCTGCAACTCCTCGGGGTGATTGGCGACGATATCCTCGAGCACCGTCGTCGCTTCGGCGAACGCCTGGAAATCTCCGGCGATCACTCTATCCACCGCCCTTGCATAGACCTCGGTCGCACGCGCAACGGGGTCGTCCGGCCGAGCCACGAGTACTTCTTCGATGATCACCAGTATCTGGCTGAAAGCCTCGTCCGGTTCCATGAGGCCGGTCTCGAACTGGTGGATATAGCTCGACGCCAGTTCGGTCTTGGCGTCGAGGAAGTCGGGGTCGATTAGAAGCGCACCCTTGAGCAGTTCCTCGGCCGCTTTGAGCCCGCCATACGAGTAGGTCGCGCGCGCCTTGCGCGCCTGCAGGTAGAGATCGTAGGCATCAGGGTCAGCCGTCGCCACGCCGGCGACGGGCGTGTCGTCCTCACCCAGCAGTGACTCGGTCAGGGCATAACCGACCTTGCGCGCGATCTCGTCCTGGGTGTTGAAAATGTCGTCGACCGTCCGGTCGTACACTTCCGACCACACGTGAAAGCCGTCGCTGGCCCGGATCAGCTGTGCCGTTATGCGCACCTGGTCCCCGGCGCGCTGCACGCTGCCCTCGAGAATGTGCGCCACGCCGAGCGCCGCGGCAATTTCACGCACATTCAGGTTTTGTCCCTTGAATGCAAAGCTGGACGTCCGCGCCGCCACCTGCAGGTCCGGAATCTGCGCCAGCATGTGCAACAGCGTCTCGGTGAGACCGTCCGAGAAGTATTCGTTATCGGGGTCGTTCGACATGTTGGCGAACGGCAATACGGCGACGGAGGCGTTGCTGGCAGCAATGCTTGCTTGTTCCACGCCTTCATCGACCTGCCGCGCACCAAACAACGCGATGATGACAATGAGGACGACAACACCGGCTACCGTGGCGTAATCGAATTTACGAACGAGGCGCTGCTGGCCCGGCTCGTCGCGCCGCACGTCCTCTTCGCGCTTGATGCCCTCGGGCGTCAGTTCGAAGAACCACGAAATCACGACGGCCGGTATGAAACCGAACGCGAATATCAGGATGACGGCTCGCGAGGTCCATTCGGGGGCCCCGAGGGTCGGCAAAATGGTCGTCAGCACCTCGGTCAGCAACCAGCCCACGACCAGGTAGGCCGCTGCTACGCGAAACACGTTGCGACGTCTTAATTCGACAACCAGGGACATCCGGAAACTCGGGCTTGCTGCAACAAAACGGGATTATACGTCTATTAGATGCACCATCGGGCTTGAAGGTTTCGTCGTTCTTGCGCGAATCGCGCTATGATCGGCTGCAAACAAGAACGATGGGGAGAAACCCATGCCTGCCCGCGAACGACTGTTTCCTGCCCTCCTGGTCCTCGGCGCCGCCTTGCTTGCCGGCTGTGAACGTGATGAACCGCCAGTCGCCGAGACCGCCGCCAAACCGGAAGAAACGCGCACGGCCTGGGTCGATGCCGAGCGGATCATCAATGCCGACGCGGAGCCGCACAACTGGCTCGCCCACGGCCGGACGTTCTCGGAGCAGCGTTTCAGCCCGCTGGACCAGGTCAATACGGACAATGTCAGCAGCCTCGAACTGGCCTGGTACGTAGACCTTGATACCAATCGTGGCCAGGAAGCGACGCCGATCGTCGTCGACGGGGTACTGTACTCGACCAGCGCCTGGAGCAAGGTCCAGGCGGTCGACGCGAAGACCGGCCAGCTGATGTGGCAGTACGATCCGCAGGTTCCCGGCATCTGGGACGTGCGCGCCTGTTGCGGCGTGCAAAACCGCGGCGCGGCCATCTGGCAGGGACGTGTCATCAGCGCCACGCTCGACGGCCGCCTGCTTGCGCTGGACGCCGAGACCGGGGAACTCATCTGGGAGGTCCTGACCACGGACCAGGCGCAGAGCTACACGATCACGGGTGCCCCGCGCATCATTGGCGACAAGGTCATCATCGGTAACGGCGGCGCCGAGTACGGTGTCCGTGGCTACGTAACGGCTTACGACCTCGAGAGCGGCGAACAGGCCTGGCGCTTCTACACGGTGCCGGGTAACCCGGCCGACGGCTTCGAGGATGACGTCCAGGCCATGGCGGCCGAAACCTGGACTGGCGAATGGTGGACCCAGGGTGGCGGCGGCACCGCCTGGGACTCGTTCGCCTACGACCCCGAGCTGAACCTCGTCTACGTAGGCACGGGCAACGGTTCCCCGTGGCCGCGAGCGCTGCGCAGCCCCGGGGGTGGCGACAACCTGTTCCTGGCCTCGATCGTCGCGCTGGACGCCGACACCGGCGAATACCGCTGGCACTACCAGACG
>JAAUYF010045601.1_pt1 | contig 10660 bp, 9 predicted proteins | sample 7278051 | NCBI WGS metagenome assembly JAAUYF01 (sample SAMN14350202, study PRJNA611818) | marine sediment metagenome | isolation source: surface marine sediment (0.6m) | place: French Polynesia: Moorea | collected 2018-08 | reverse complement strand
CGGCTATTTACTGTTCCGTATCGGCGACGCCGCCTCCAGCCGCAACCTCGCCGCGGCGATGTACGACGCGCTGAGACTCTGCTCGACCCTGTAAAAACCCTGCGGCAGTTATCAAAACTCCAGCGAAGCTGGGGTCGGCGGAGTTTTCATCGAATTCACCGTTACCTGCGCGGCGCCATACTTCTTGTCTTTTCGGGCAACTCACTGCGGGTTGCCCGGCTGCACGGTTTGCGCATAGATTGCATCGAAACTGCCGTCCTTTTTCATGGCCTCGAGTACCGCGGCGATCTTCGGCGCCAGCCCGGCATGTTTTTTATTCAGGTAGATAAAGTTGGGTTTGGAAACGATCGGGGGCTCGAGGACTTTGATGTCGTAGCCGAGCTGTTTTAATTTCCAGCCGCCCATGACGCGATCGAGGATGGCAATGTCGATGCGTTCTTTCTCGAGCATCGACAACAGCTGCCCGTAATCGTTGGCCCGGGCGACCGATTTAGCGCCAGCCGTATTCTGTTCCGCGATCTTCCAGCCGTTGATCATGCCCACGGAATAAGGCAGCAGGCTTTCCCATCCGTTTATCTGTATATCCGGATCCCGGGCGAACGCCATGAACTCGAAATCGAATATGTTGACCGGAACCCGGATCAGTTCAGGAAACTTGAGCTCTACCGCCGCGGTGCGGGCGATATGCCCGTCGTAGGTTCCGTCACTGGTGTAGAGCAGCGAGCGCTGCGGCGGCAGCCAGATGATTTCGTGTTCGAGATCGAGGCGCTCGAAGATTTCGGCGGTCAGCAGCTCGAAGAATCCGTCCGACTCCTCGAAGTAAAGCGGGGGGCCAATGGAAATCGTCATGCTGAACTTTTCCTGCGCAACGGCCGGCAACGAGACGATCACGGCTGCGATTGCAAGGATTCCGGCGAGCGTAGCTTTGGGCATGGTCGATAGTAACTGACGGTGTCGAGTAGTCGTTTACCACAGAAAACAGGGACAGTATAGTCGAGTCGGGTTGCGATGCCAGCAGGCTGTTGCCGGCTGGCCGACGATCACCCTGGCTGGAACCATCGATAAAGCCGCCCGGCCTCAGGTTTTCCGGATTGCGGCTCGATTGTGGCTGGAAGCGGCGCTTGAGTTCTACGCCGAAGTTGTTAATATCGACGGTCCGAATAAAACGGAAGGTAGAAGAAAGTAATAGCATGCAGACCGTCGTACATAACAACGATTGTTACGGGGGCGAATTCGAATTCGCGCCCCGGTCTGTCGCCTATTACTTTTTTGGTTGTTGATTCTACCTTCCCATTGCGAAGGTAGTTAACGCTGCCTTCGGCATGAAAACCCCGTCAGGCAGCGCCGGCGGGGTTTTTTATTACCGCCGGGAAACACACGAGAAGGTGACAAATGAACCAACTGGAAAACGTTAATATCAAGTCGGAACAGGTGCTGATTACACCGGCGCAGCTGAAGCTCGATTTGCCTGTTTCGCCCGCGATTCGCGACAAGGTGCAGCGGGCGCGCGGTGCGGTCAAGGCGATACTGCGCGGCGAGGATCCGCGGCTGCTCGTCGTCGTCGGACCCTGTTCGATCCACGATGCCGATGCCGCCCTCGATTACGCCGCGCGCCTGGCAAAGCTGTCGCGCGAGGTCGACGACAGCCTGCTGCTGGTAATGCGCGCCTATTTCGAGAAACCGCGCACCACGGTCGGCTGGAAAGGCCTGATCAACGATCCCCACCTCGACGATACCTTCGAGGTGGGCGAGGGTCTCGCGACGGCGCGGCAGCTGCTGCTCGACATGGCCGAGATGGACCTGCCGCTGTCCACCGAGGCGCTGGATCCGATCACGCCGCAGTACCTGCAGGACCTGATCAGCTGGACCGCGATCGGCGCGCGCACGACCGAGTCGCAAAAGCACCGGGAGATGGCCTCCGGACTGAGTTCGGCGGTGGGTTTCAAGAACGGCACGGACGGCAGCCTCACGGTGGCGCTGAACGCGCTGCAATCGGTCGCCAGTCCGCACAGTTTTCTCGGTATCAATACCAGCGGACAGGTCGCGGTGATGCACACCGCCGGCAACCCGGACGCGCACCTCGTGCTGCGCGGCGGCAGCGGCGGTCCCAACTACGATGCCGACAGCATCGCGCATGCGGAAGCCGAGCTGATCAAAACCGGGCTGGCGCCGAACATCATGGTCGACTGCAGCCACGCCAATTCCAACAAGGACCACAACATGCAGCCGCTGGTCGCGCGCGATATCGCCGCGCAGATCGCGGTCGGTAACCGCTCCATCATCGGCCTGATGATCGAGAGCAACATCGGCGCCGGTAACCAGCCGCTGCAGTCCGATCGCGACCGGCTCGAGTACGGCGTGTCGGTTACCGATGCCTGCATCGACTGGGATACCACCGAGGAGCTGCTGCGCGAAATTGCCGCCGCCGTCGGGCCGGCGCTGGTTGCGCGCAACCGCATCGCGCGGTCGGCGTGAGATCAGTGCCGTCCCCGCGAAGGCGGGGATCCCGCAAACAGCAACGCTTGCGCGGAAATGCGCATGGATCCAGGGTTCTTCCCCTTGTGGGAATGCGCGCGCGGGGCGGTGGCGCCCTTGATCGTTCCCCGGTTTTCCCGGATGTTATCAATGCTTCGAAAATTTCGATATTAACTGCTGATTAATTCGGATTTTATTTCATGATTCCGCCCCTATCATGGTCCTCCGAGACATTTTTAATTCGCGAGGAGGAGAACATGAAGATTGCAATCGAAGCGGCCGGTTTCGATGCCGGCCAGGACCTGCGCCACTTTATCCGCTGTTGCGCCGGATTCGAACTGGGCACCTTCAGAAATCGTATCGAATCGGTGACGGTGCGCCTCGGCAGCCTGAAGGAGGCGCTGGACGGCAGAAATAAAACCTGCCTGGTCGAGGTGGACTTGCCCGGTCCAGACCGGGTAAGCTCGCGGGCCGCCGATGCGGATATGTACGTCGCGATTTACTGGGCACTGGAACGCGCGGGCTGGACGGTTGCGCAGCAGCTGGAGCGGGAGCGTCTCCATGGTGACGGCCTGCCGTCCGAAACGCCTCGCGCGCAAGGGAGCGGTGAAACCAACCGCGCCGCCTGAACCAATTTGCTGCGGCGGGCGTAAGTATCCGGGTTGACAGGGGCGCAGTAACGAATGGGCGCCCTCGGCAGGCAAGATTTTTATGTAACGCATGGAGAGTAATTAATGACTCAGCACACACTTCCCGAACTTCCGTACCCCGAGAACGCGCTCGAGCCGCATATTTCGGCCGAGACGATCCAGTATCATTACGGCAAGCATCACGCCACCTACGTGGATAAACTCAACGGACTCGTCGCCGGCACCGAATTCGAAAACGCGCCGCTCGAGGAAATGATCGAAAAAGCCGATGGCGCGGTCTTCAACAATGCCGCCCAGGTCTGGAATCACAGCTTTTACTGGAACTGCATGAGCCCGAGCGGCGGCGGCGAACCCTCTGGCGCGCTCGGCAGCGCGATCGAGGAGTTCTTCGGCGATTTCGGCGCTTTCAAGGAACAGTTTGCCGCCGCGGCGTTGTCGAATTTCGGTTCGGGCTGGACCTGGCTGGTCAAAACGTCCCAGGGCGGGCTTGAAATCGTCAACACCGACGATGCGGAAAATCCGATGACCCAGGGTCATGTGCCGCTGCTGACCTGTGACGTCTGGGAGCACGCCTACTACATCGACTACCGCAATGCACGTCCCGCTTACGTCGAGGCTTTCTGGAAGCTGGTAAACTGGGACTTCGTCGCGTCTAATTACGGCGGCTAAATACGGGGCAGGCGTCGGCAGCCTCGTCGTCGTGCCGCGCGAGCAGTGCGGAACAGGCTGTCGACCCCTCCCGCCTCCCGATCCGGTCTCATCCCGATCTTTTGCGCGCGATAAAAACAATCGCGCCCAGCAGGCACAGACCGAGCACGACAACCAGCACCCCCGGCCGGCGGTCGATCAAACCAGCGCCGGGCTGTGTTTCGAGCGCCTCTTCGCGCGCCAGGCGCGTACGTTCGAGTCCCTGGTAGGTCACGTAGTACTTGTAAATATTGCGTACGTACGATGCCGGTTCGCCGCTGACCGCGCGGTACATGCCGATTTCGACATTGCCGAACCAGACGTTCGGATCGAAACCCAGTCGTCGCGCCCGTCGTCGCGCCCGGTTCATGTTGCCCGGGCCGGCGTTGTACGCCGCCAGCGAAAACAGGACCTGGTCGAGCGGTGAAATCGCGGGATCGGAAAAATAGGTTGTTCGCAGCCAGTCCAGGTACTTGACCCCGGCATGCACGTTATTTTCGAGGCCGCTGACGTCGGGGATGCCGATTGCTGCGTCCGCCGCGGTCTCCGGCAGCAGCTGCATCACGCCGACCGCGCCCGCGGGGCTGCGTTTGCGCTGGTCGAAGCGTGACTCCTGGTAAGCCTGGGCAGCGATGATGGAGTAGTCGAAGTTATACTGATCGGCATAACGCCTGATCACTTCGATCACTTCCTCGTAGCGCTCGCGGTTGTTGCCGGCAACGACGTTTTCGAGCCAGCGCGTGTTGCCGAGATAACGCTGGAGCACCATGTTGCCGTGCAGCGTGCCGACCTTGACCCTGGGCACGAATGCGCTGATCGATTGCATTAACCGTGGGCTGTTCTTGCGCATCGCCCAGGCGATGCGGTTGCCGGAATGTACCGACAAATCGCGGTGCACGACGATCCGGTCGAAAACCTGTTCCCAGAAAAACGCCTTGTGGCTGTCGACCACGATCGCATTGATCACACCGGCGTTAACCATGTCGAGCAGGTCGAAATCCTCGAGATTTTCGTCGGCCTCGGTAACCGGGATCGGTCGCTTGCCGGCCTTCTCGCGCGCCGCGTTCAGCGCCTGCAGGTGCTCGAAGTAACTGCTCGAGCGCCGCACGTACAGCCCGACTTCGACCAGGTCGTCGAACGACGACAGGTGTCCAGCCGCGGGCCCGGTTACGACGAGTTCGTCGACGTCGGGTCGCACCGGGGGACCGAAATCGACCAGTTTTTGCCGCTCGGGGGTAATCGTCAGGTTGCCCATGACCAGGTCGCCGCGGCCCTCGATCAGGCCCGGGATCAGCTCGTCCCGGGCGACCGGGATCAACACCACGGTGGGCGAGCGCACGCGTCCGATTTCATCGGCGAGGTGGTCCTCGAGCAGGGACGCCAGTTCGGCGACGATGCCGCGCTGGCGCGCGCCGTCGAAACTGAACAACAGCGGATTGTGTACCGTCAGGATGCGCAGGAAGCCGCGCCGCGTGATGCCGTCGAGGTCGCCGGTCCAGGGCTCGTTGACGTGCTCCAGGATCTCGTCGCGCTCATCGGGCTCGGCCAGCGCCGGTGCAACCGCGAGAATGAGCGGGAGCAGGGCAAGCCGGCCGATGGAGAAAAGGGTAAGGCGCATGAAAACGAAGAATTGCAAGTGCCGGCGGGACAGTCAAGCGTGCTGGCGCCCGGTGTAAACGGCAGCGGTCGATAGCGTATCCCGCTATGCGCTGCCGGTAAACCGGTTATACTGTGGCCCGTGCCGCAATGGAGGAATTGCATGAGTCAGCCCAAAGCAGCGATAACCTGCGCTCCGGACGGACCCTATCTGCTAAAAGCCGAGGCGCCTGAAAGCGTGTCCCTGCGGGTGCAAAAGGGCGACGGCGAGGAGGAATCGACGGTAACCAGCGCCGCGCTGTGCCGCTGCGGCGGATCGCGCAACAAGCCTTATTGCGACGGTACGCACAAAAACAACGGTTTCAGCGACAGGCGTATCGCGGACGGTTCAGCGGACCGGCGCAGCAGTTACGCCGGCCGCGGCATTACGATCCACGACAACCGCGGCATTTGCGCGCACGCGGGAATTTGCACCGACAACCTGAGCGTGGTTTTCCGCATGGGCAAGGAGCCCTGGATCGATCCCGACGCCGCCGGCATCGATTCGATCGCCGACCTGATCAGGAAGTGCCCGTCGGGCGCGCTCAGCTACAGTCTCGACGATACCGAGTTTCGGCATGACAACGAGGAACCGGCGATTACCGTGATCAAGGATGGTCCCTACAGTGTCGGCGGTATCGAACTCGACCGGCCGCTGGGCGACGGCGTTACCGAGGGGCGTTATACCCTGTGTCGCTGCGGCGCGTCGAAAAACAAGCCGTTTTGCGACGGCAGCCATTGGCATGTCGGTTTCAGGGACGAGGACTGACGGGACGTGCTTCGGACCGATTCAGTGAACGGATTGCGCGCCTGCGGGTCGAAAACGTTACCATGCCGGCTTTGATTTTACGTGATTCCAGATCTATATTTGCCGGAGCAAACGTATACCCGTTTGCACGGCTGGTTTAACGAGGTTCCATTATGAAATATTTCGCTGCAGCACTGTTGTCCTGTTTCCTGTCGTCCGCGTTCGCGGGTGACGAATTCTGGCGCCAGGGCATTACCGACGAAAGGCACGAGATTACCGTCTACCGCAGCGAGTCCTGCGGCTGCTGCAAGGGCTGGATCGAGCACCTCAGGGAGCATAACTTCGAGGTAAACGACGTTACCGTCGAAAACGTCAACCAGTACAAGGAAAAATTGAAAGTGCCGCCGCGGGCGGCTTCCTGCCACACCGCGGTCGTTGACGGTGTCGTCGTCGAAGGGCACGTGCCGGCGCAGGACATCAAGCGGCTGCTGTCGAGCCAGCATAACCTGCGCCTGTTGACCGTGCCGGCAATGCCGTCGGGAACGCCCGGCATGGACACGCCCGGCGCGCCGAAACAGCCGTTCAAGGTTTACGCGATCAGCAACGACGACCAGGCCAGCGTTTACAACAGCTACGAAAACTATTGATCCGGCGTAGCCGCGGGCTCGGCTTACCGCCGTAATCCAGCGACTGCTTATTGCATTCGCTCTTTCCTGCATCCCCACCGATCGATCTGAACCCGGTCTGCGGCCGGTCCGCTGTCGCTGCCGCGGTTCGGTGCTCCGGTTTGCCTCGATCGATAAGTCGCTGACAGACTTTAATTCGAAAAAACCGAACTATTCGGTTAAATAATTCGGATTTAATATTTATCTCGGATCCATATCATTGTCCACGTCAGCCGTTTGAAACGCTGCCAGGAGACAAAGATGAAGATCGAAATTCAGTGTGACGGCATAACCGCGACCAGGGAGTTGCGCGAGTTTGTCAGGCGCCGGGTGCACTATGCGCTGAGTTCACGCAGGGACCAGGTCGAATCGGTGCGCGTGCGCCTGACCGAAGTCGGCGAGGTTCGGGACGGCAAGAACACGAGCTGCCGGGTGCAGGTCTGCCTGTCCAACCAGCACAAGGTCAGCGCCGAGGTCATGGATGCCGATCTTCGCATTGCCATTCACCGCGCGGTCGACCGCGCCGGCTGGACCGCGGCGCGCCGGCTGCAGCGCGAAAGACTCAAGACCAGCAGCACGCTGATAATCGAGCACCACCTGAGCGGCGGCCATGAACCGGACCGGGCCGCCTGAGTTTATCCGGTTCGAACAGGAGACAAGCATGAATACGCAGACTTTGAATCCAGCCCTGAAGACCCGCTCCGCCGCGGTCGACAGCAACCGGGTTTTACGCAATACCTACGCGCTGCTGTCGATGACGCTGCTGTTCAGCGCGCTGACCGCGGGAATCTCGATGGCCCTTAACCTGCCGCACCCGGGACTGCTGTTGACGCTGGTCGGCTACTTCGGCCTGCTCTTCGCGACTTCGCATTTTCGCAACAGCGGCCTCGGCCTCGTGTTCGTGTTCGCGCTGACCGGTTTCATGGGTTACACCCTGGGGCCGATCCTGAACGCCTACCTCGCGCTCGCCAACGGCGGCCAGCTGGTGATGACCGCGCTTGGGGCCACCGGCGCCGCGTTTCTCGGTCTGTCCGGCTACGCGCTGGTGAGCCGGCGTGATTTCAGCTTCATGGGATCCTTCCTGATGATCGGCATCCTGGTCGGTTTTCTCGCCGCGCTCGGCGCGGTGCTGTTCGAGATGCCGGCCCTGTCGCTGGCGGTGTCGGCGATGTTCGTGCTGCTGATGTCGGGCCTGATCCTGTACGAAACCAGCAATATCGTTCACGGTGGTGAGACCAACTACATCATGGCGACGGTGACCCTGTTCGTCGCGGTGTTCAACCTGTTCACCAGCCTGCTGCATTTGCTCGGCTTCATGGGCGGGCAGGAATGACGACTCCCCCAATCAGCTGATCTAGCCCGTCAGCTGACTCTCATGACCTGCCGCTCGAAGCCCCGTGCGGCGAGGTCATCCTCAAGTTGCGCCGGTAGCGCTTGTTCGATACCGGCGCTTTTTTTTGCCGGGCGGAATCCGGTTCCCCCCCCCGGGGATGCATTGTTTTAGTGAAAAACCGTAATTCCGGATGCTTAATTGCGGTGTTAAACAGCCGTGGTTATGCTTTTACCTCAATCGCTGTCGTGGAGATCGAAATGGATGAACTAGCATCGGCCGTCGAATCGGGGCCGCTGGACGCGGGTGAGCTGCAGGCAATCGACGCTTTCTGGCGCGCCTGTAACTACCTGGCCGTGGGCATGATTTACCTGCGCGACAATCCGCTGCTGCGACAGCCCTTGCGGCCCGAGCACGTCAAGCATCGGCTGCTCGGTCACTGGGGCGCGTCGCCGGCCCTGAGCTTCACCTGGGTGCACTGCAACCGGCTGATCAAAAAGTACGATCTCGACATGATCTTTATTGCCGGACCGGGCCACGGCGCCCCGGGGGTGCTGGCCCCGGTTTACCTGGAAGGCACTTACTCGGAAATATACCCGGACAAGAGCGAAGACGCCGATGGTATGCGACGCTTCTTCAAGCAGTTTTCACACCCCGGCCATATCGGCAGCCACGTTACCCCCGAAACGCCGGGCTCGATTCACGAGGGCGGCGAACTCGGTTACAGCCTGGCCCATGCTTACGGCGCGGTGCTGGATAATCCCGATCTGATCGTGACCTGCGTGGTCGGCGACGGCGAAGCCGAAACCGGGCCGCTGGCGACCGCGTGGCATTCGAACAAGTTCATCAACCCGCTGCGCGACGGCGCGGTGCTGCCGGTGCTGAACCTGAACGGCTACAAGATTGCCAACCCGACTATCCTCGCGCGCATTTCGGCGGAAGAACTCGAGTCGATGTTCCGCGGCTACGGTTACGAACCTTTGTTCGTCGAAGGCAGCGAGCCGGACGCGGTACACCAGCAAATGGCCGCCGCGATGGAAACCAGCGTCACGCGGATACGCGCAATTCAGCAAGCGCAGCGCGCGTCGGGCAAGGCCGAGCGGCCGCGCTGGCCGATGATCGTGCTGCGCACGCCGAAGGGCTGGACCGGTCCGGCCGAGGTCGACGGTGACCGGGTCGAGGGTTTCTGGCGTTCGCACCAGGTGCCGCTGGGCGGCGTGCGCGGCGATGCCGAACGTTTGCGCCGGCTCGAAAGCTGGATGTCGAGCTACAAACCCGAAGAGCTGTTCGATGAAAACGGCGCCCTAGTCGCCGAACTCAGGGCGCTGGCGCCGACCGGAAATCGGCGCATGGGCGCCAACCCGCACGCCAACGGCGGCCTGTTGCGCAAGGCGCTGAAAATGCCCGATTTCCGTTCGTTCGCGATCGAGCTGCAGCGCCCGGGCGTGGAACGCTTCGAGAACACCCGGGTGCTGGGGCAAATGCTGCGCGAAATTTTTCGTAAGAATCCCGATAACTTCCGCCTGATGGGACCGGACGAGACCGCCTCCAACCGTTTGCAGGACGTCTACGAGGTCACGCAAAAGGTCTGGATGGCGGATTTTTACCCGGAGGACGCGGGCGGCAGCCAGCTGGCGCAGGACGGACGCGTGATGGAAATGCTGAGCGAGCATACGCTGCAGGGATGGCTCGAGGGATACCTGCTGACCGGGCGGCACGGCCTGTTTCATACCTACGAGGCTTTCGCCCACGTGGTCGATTCGATGTTCAACCAGCACGCCAAGTGGCTGGATATCTGCCGCAACCACGTGCCCTGGCGGCGATCGGTATCCTCGCTCAATATCCTGCTGTCGTCGCTGGTATGGCGCCAGGACCACAATGGTTTCAGCCACCAGGATCCCGGTTATGTCGACCTCGTCACCAACAAGAACCCGGACGTGGTGCGGGTTTATTTTCCGCCCGACGCCAACTGCCTGCTGTCGGTGGCCGACCACTGTTTTCGCAGCGTGGATTACATCAACGTCGTCATCGCCGACAAGCAGCGGCACCTGCAGTACCTGGACATCGACGAGGCGATTACGCACTGCACCAAGGGCATCGGTATCTGGGACTGGGCCAGCAGCGATGATGTCGAACGGAATATCGGCGCGCCGGATGTCGTCATGGCCTGCTGCGGCGATATCCCGACGCTCGAGGCGCTGGCCGCGACCGCGATCCTGCGCGAAGAGTTTCCCGACCTGAGGCTGCGCTTCGTCAACGTGGTCGATCTGTTCAAGCTGATGTCGGAGGAGGAGCATCCTCACGGCCTGTCGAACCGGGATTTCGATACCCTGTTTACACCGGACAGGCCGGTCATTTTCAATTTTCACGGTTATCCGTGGCTGATCCACAAGCTGGTTTACCGGCGCAGCAACCAGGATCGCATCCACGTGCGCGGCTACAAGGAGCGGGGCAATATCAACACCCCGCT
>JAAUYF010129691.1_pt1 | contig 10685 bp, 10 predicted proteins | sample 7278051 | NCBI WGS metagenome assembly JAAUYF01 (sample SAMN14350202, study PRJNA611818) | marine sediment metagenome | isolation source: surface marine sediment (0.6m) | place: French Polynesia: Moorea | collected 2018-08 | reverse complement strand
CAATTAACAATTAATAATTATCACGGCGCTTAGGAGCAATATATCAAGTATTTATAGTCCCTTACGAATAAGACTGGGACGAATGTTTCTTTCCCGGAAAGGGTTTCAGCCAAAAAAGTGTTTCATCCTTATTTGAAATGACTATTACCTAGTCAGAACCTCTGAAATTATTAATTATTCATTATTAATTAGAATGGGTGGCTTTAAACCTTAATTGTTGAATGAATAATTATTAACTATCAACTCTTGATAATTAATAATTCATTATTTATTTGGTAATTATTAATAATTAATTATTAATAATTAGACACTTTGAATTAAGATTAATTAATTCTAACTATAACTACTAATTACGGAGGTAAAATCAGGAGATAAATGATGATAAAGTTAACAAGAATCAAGCTACTTTTAATAACTATTCCTATATTAGTAGGCATTTCTAATGTAGCTATTAAGCCAGCGACTTCCGCCTCTTTTGGTGGATTTGAAGATGTCTTAGGAATTGACCCACAAGATATTATTAGTGATGCACAGGGTAAAATAGAAAGTCAAATCCAAGATTTATTAGGGCCAATATCTGAATTGCTAGCAATAGAACCTAGTACTTTTGTGGATGATATTTTGAGTGATTTAAACCTGGAAGATTTAGACGTTTCTAATATTTATGGGGATATGAATATCCCCAATCCAAATAAGTTGCTCGAAGAACTTCAGAGCAAAGGAACAGATGACTTCACCTTTGGAATTAAGCTTGGATCTAGCGTCAAAAACAACAAACTTCTCACTAATGAAGCAGCAGTAGAACTAACAGGACAATTAGCAAAATCAATGGCCGAATCCTCAGCTTTTAGCGATGAAGCTCAGGAAAAAATGCAAGAAAAATTGGAATTTGGTGCCGAGACCACAACTACTGCTGCAGAATTAGCAGCAGCTACCCAGAACTTAGCTTCTGTTGGGCAAGACCTCGTAACTCAAGGAGAAGGAACTGACGTAACTCAAGAGATAGAACGTTTGCAGTTGAAAGCTCAGGGGCTGCAGCTACAAGCAGAGTCAACTCAATCAAGTCAGTTGTCGCTGCTTGCCGCCCAACAAGCTGCTATATACACAGAAACTCAGCAGAACCGTATAGATGATGCTATGCGGAATCAGATCCTAAGTGATATATCAAAAAATCTACAAAGTCAGAATGCAGGAGGGCGAGTGGAGAAATCTACAGCGATTCGAGCTTTGGCTAATGGCTCTCAATTTCCCATATTTAACGAACCATAGTAAGCGATGGCCGATCTAACTGGAAGCGACCTAATTAATCTAGGCTCGGATCTAAATCAAAGTACTACTCAAGCTTGGGGGGAATTGTGGAATGAAACTATATCTCCAAGTAGCCCGCTCTGGGAAGCTCTGAATAATCTAGGGATACTGATAGCCGGGTTGTCCTTGCTTTACCTAACTATCGAAAGAATCAAACCGCTCGTAGAGAAGCAGAGCTGGAGTATGTTGGCCGATCTACTGATTATGCCCTTAGTTGTAGTCATGTTATTGGGCGGCAGTGGTGACTTGGCTGCGGGGGTAGTCAAAACTTTCCATGGAATCGGTTCTCACTATGTCCAGTTTGTGCTTACAGAGCAGATAGGATCTTCTGCTCTCGACCCCCAGACAGCCCTTGATGATATCCGAGAAGAGAATGCCGAGCAAGCTCTTGAACAAGAGATATATGCGGATTGTATGGCACTTCCCCCTGCCGAGCAGGAACAGTGCATGAGCGATCCGGCAAGAGAACAGGCAGCAAACGATGCTGGTGTGGATGTACCATCCACGACGGGAGGGGGGAATCCTTTGACTAATGGCTTGCGTTCGGCTCTGATTACCTTGCTAATGATGTTTCTGTACGCTATCCAGTGGGCTTTCATCAATTGTATGGAGGCTGCATTGCTGATGACGGCACTATTATTTCCCCCCGCCTTGGGGATTAGCGTTTTACCTATTGCTGGTAAAACTATATTTGCCTGGGCTTCGGCAATGGCTGGATTGTATACCACCATGCTGAGTTACAACATAATTGTCGGATTAACGGCGATCGTAGTGACCAAAGCTCAAGTCGCTGCAGGTACAGATCAAGGAGGAACTAGCTTTAGAGATATTGCTTTTGCTGCATTTATAGCTATTGCTAGTCCTATGTTGGCAGTACACTTGGGGCAGATGGGTGGTGTCGCTTTATTCCAAGCCATCAGCAAACAAGCTGCTGCTGTTATTTCGGGAGTAGGAAATTTTGCTATGGGTGCTGGTGTTGCGGTAGCAAGGGTAGCAGCTCAATCAAGAGTAGGTCAAATGTTAGCTCAAAAAATTCGACAATCCTTTAAAAAGAAACCAATTTAATTGAAAAATGACTAATATTATCATTCCGGAAAAAGATACTCCAAAGCTACTTATGGTTGTACTGTTCTTGACAAGCAGCTTGTGTATTGGTACTTGCGCTATGTTAACTGTTGCTCTTAATAATCGGTCTTTGGCTACAATGGACCGGACTTATGTGCAAATGGCGGATGGTTCGGCTCAGGATATAGTACAAGTCGATCCATTGCATAGAGAGCCAGAAGTTATAAAAGCCACGGCAGAGTCATTTATCAAGCTTATGTTTGAATGGGACAACAAGCTTCCTTCAGGCCAAGACGATTCAGGCGTGGAGGTAGCCGGAGTAAAAATCCCTTCAAAAGTCTATATGGGAAGCTTCTTGATGGAGCCTCAATTTCGGACTCAATTCTTAAAAATAATGGGAAATGAAGTTATCCCTAAAGCTGTTTTGGATGGGTATCTTGAGTCTACAGTAGTAGTTTACCAAATATCAGAACCAGTTGAAACAGCCCCAGGAGAATGGGAATTAGGGATTGTAGCTGCTCGGTTTGAGACCAATGATCGTGGAGAGCAAGGGGAAGTCGTAATCAGACGGAGACTCAAGTTGAAAGCTATCCGAAAACAGCTTTCGGCATTACTACCAAAAGACAGGAAAATATCTTTTAGAGAGAGTGTGCGATTACTCATGAAAAACCAACTTGTTATCGCCAGTATGGTTGCAGATAATTGATTTGATTTGAAGTCTTATAAGCAGTATGGATAAACCAACGCAAATTATCACAGAGGATAATAAAAATGTCCCCCTGGAAGAACTAGCTAATACAACAGAAAATGTTACGAATTCAAGTCCTGCTACTCCCATCCCTGACTCTGATGCCAGTATTTTATTAGGAGTAACTGTCGAGCATCCCACACGAGGAGAACCCAAAAAAGACGTTACTAAGAATCCTATAGCAAAGACTTTGTTCCAGGCTGGCTTAGTACTTGTCGCAGTAGTTTTAGGCTATTTTTTGTGGATGCTTCTAGGTAGTACTGGAGGCCATGAGACATCTACGATTAACAGCGAGACTCAAGATACACAGGATACAGATCCCAATGCCGAAAAAATCCAAGAATTACAGGAGACATTATATAGGGAGCGGGCAGAAGTGGCGGTAAAAAATCTGCAATCGCCCTTGCAGGAGGAAGAATCTAAAAGAAAATATACCAAGCAAAAGGCGACACCATCACCAAAACCTACCCCTGTAGCTAAAACACCATCACCTACGCCTACGCCTGTAGCTCGGACGCCAGCACCTAGACCTGTGGCTAAAACACCATCACCTAGACCTGTGGCTCCCACACCAGTACCTAGACCTACGCCTGTAACTCGAACGCCAGCACCTAGACCTGTGGCTCCCACACCAGTACCTAGACCTACGCCTGTAACTCGAACGCCAGCACCTAGACCTGTGGCTCCCACACCAGCACCAGTATCCCCGCCTCCTCAACGTAAGGAGGAATTTGACAGCCTAAGTACTTGGAGCGAATTAGCCTCTATAGGGCAAGTACAGTATGTGCCTAAAGACGCTCAAGAAATAGGGAATAGTGTTGAAATAGAAAATCCAGTGGAAAAAATAGGCTCAGAGGCGATCGAGAAAAAACAAACAGAAGATTTAATTTCTTCTGTGACGATTGGATCTGCTGTTTCTCAAGGAGAGCTAACGCCTGGAATGCAAGGTATTATTAATAAAAACTCGGTACAGACTGATAATTATAAGGAAGTACAGGTTCCTATTGGTAGCTCTGCGAGAGGTAAAGTCGTCGTACCGTTGCATTGGAATCAGGAAATAGATGGATCGGATGGATTGTTTCTGATTCAGCTAACGGAGCCTCTTGTCGCGTCCGACGGCACTCATGTTTTGGAGAAAGGATGTCAACTGGTTGTGTCGGTATCCTTTGTATCTGATGCGGGGCAAGTTTTCCAATCTGTCGTGGCAGTGGTACATACCGATGGACGAGAAGAAAAAATCCCCGTGACGGGTTCGGGGTACAATGGTGCTTCTACTACTCCTTTGGTAATCAGGGGTAAGAAAGGAGATGTTTTAATTGCGGATAAAATTGAAGGCTCAAGTGCTGAACCAGGAATGCTGAGTAATATTGGTGTGGGATTAATGGCTGGAATTGCAGAAGCTGCTGATAATATTACTCAGCCGGATCAACAAGTCCAAACACAGACTACGGGATTCTCTACTACCGTTACAGCCCAGCAAAATCAGCAAGCACCAGGAGCTGCTTTTGTAAAAGGACTGACCGAAACTTTAACCGAACGAATGACGGAAAGATTAGACTCCAAACCCAAAGAGCTGAAAATTTTCCAAGTAGATAGAGGGGAACAAGTGATGTTGTTTGTGAATGGTTTCGTCACATTTAGAGTTCCCAATAGGAGGAGTTAATTAATATGAGTGGGAAGTTAGCTGTTTTGGGGGCAATTCTTGTTTTGGGATGGGTATCAGACCCAGTTCTTTCTGTGCCTATTATCCCAACTCTAAGTGATTCAAAAGCTTTAATTCAAAGTACAGAAATAGTTCTAGTCCCAGGCAGATCGTCGGTGATTGAATTTAGGAATGGAGAAATGATTCAATTTATTTCTCTAGCTGATATTCATCAGATTGTATTTTCTACCGATTTACCAATTGATACTGGCCAGGCATCAATAATTGTACTGAAACCCATCGAACCATTGCGTCTGAAAGGCTTGGTCGAAATTCCATACACAGGTCTGGTTCGGGAAAATTATCCGGCAAAGACTATTTATCCTACTAACCTGGTGGTTGTTACATCAAGCAAAAGCGGAGAAAAGCGGACATATACTTTCGATATAAGTATTTCTTTGACAAGAAATCCAGAAATTCCTAATGGCATAGCGATCGTGCCACAGGTTCAACCATCAACCGAAGAAACTCTCACTTTAACTGATGGTCGCAAAGCAAATTTATCAGATATTCAGAGAGGGTATACGGAAGCTCTCAAACAAAAGTACACTTCGTACAAAGACCCCGCTGTCAAAAAAATTCAGAAATTTTTAGATTTAGCTCGTTATGGGGTGAGCTTTTCTGAGGCTGCCCAAAGAGCCGATTTACCTTTTGTTGTGATTGAATCTCTTGCTGAGATTGGTCTGCAAGATATACCCAAGGAAAATCTCAATAATAAGCCTTCTCTTTTAAGAGGGCTAGTTCGGCCTATTCCGAGTCGTTCGCGCTTTTAAAAGTGGCAAGCTATTGCAGTCGCGGATGGGCAGTTCGAGACACTAAACGGGCGTTTAGATAAGCGTAATCAAAATGTCAATCTAATTTCAATTTATATTGAAACGGATGTCAGCAGTAAATTATTGGTAAAAAACTTATGGTAATTATAAATGGAACTACAGGTAACGACTTCGTAAGCGGTTCTCAAGGTAATGACTCTATACTCGGTTCTTGGGGAATTGATACGTTATATGGGAATTCAGGGAATGATAGTTTGTTGGGACAGGGACATAATGACTACTTATACGGTAACCCTGGAAACGACTACTTATCTGGAGGTAGTGGTGATGATATACTCTATGGAGGTCACGGTAACGACACATTAACTGGTGGCTATGGGTTTGACCAACTTTATGGTGGCACAGGCAAAGACCTTATAATTAGTGGTTACGATGATAGCAACGATGTGTTGACTGGAAATGGAGGAGCAGACACCTTCAACATTTCTGGAAATGTTGCTTATCATATATATGATAGGACTTATTTCCCTCGTGAAATTATTACGGATTTTCAGGTAGGAGTAGATATTTTGGAGGTAGATAATTACCTCTTAGGTATTATCAGTGGTTCGACTTGGTGGGGAGGAGACGGCGATCGTGCTTATCTTCAATTTAATGGTCACGCCATTGTTGAACTTGAGGGGGTTAGTGTCCATGAAGCTAGGTCTTCCGTTACTTTAGTATAGTAGGCACTCTCACGGGGTTTCAAAAAGGTAAAAACCTTTTAGTTTGTTCGATTGATAGATTGGAATCTCGGTACCTAAAGGTCGGAAAGGATGTCAAAACATTTGTGTGTGGGAATTTTTCTAAAGTAGAGGGGAAAGTCTGAAAGGGGTCCCTCCGCGCCCCTTTCAGATCAACAAAAGCGAAGCACGATCGCTTCGTGCATTGTTCGCCGACTAAGGTACGCAGAGTGGCAATGGAGGGAGGGTGAAGAAATACTGAGACTTAATTTTTCGCAGGCTCCGAATACCTGGAGGAGACAAGAATAATTTAGTCGAAGTTTCTGAGAACGACTGGAGTGCCACCGGAGTTCCCGCGCTTTTCCATAAAAACATTATCCAAATATTCTTTTTGTTAAATAGATAATGGATAAGCATAATAATACATTGGTTATATACGTTGATGATTCTTGGGAGAATAGTATCAAGCTAGCTATAAAAAGCTTCCAAATCCAGTACAAAGGAACCAAGGGACTGGCAACTATGGCTGCTACTGCAAACAGAATTGCTAGGGGGTGAGGTATTAATACAATGGCGATCGCTCCGAAGAGCAAGGATATTATCCAGAAAATCAAACCCATAGTAATTGTGAAAAATTGATTATGGGATGTATCGGGCATCCCCTGGTAAAGAATTTTATTTAGAGAAGCTTTGTGTTTCTTCTTTGAGATATCCCAAATCGTGTGTATTTTTTCAGCGTTCATAGTGTAAAAAAATATTTAAAAAGTATTAAAATCGTATCACGTTATGATACTAATGCTAGGGAATCATTATCAGGACGATCGTGTCGTCCATTTAACCCACTGCACTAACAAGTCAACCACACAAATCATTTTAGATACTTTAGAAAGTGTCGAGAAAGAGCATTGACTTAATCAATAAATAACGATATAATGCGTAAAAAAGCATACTATTTAGACTGGATGCGCTCACGCATACATGAAATCCATTAGAACAAAGCTCAAACTTAATAATAAACAGAAAACTTTGATGGCTCAACACGCGGGCTACTCTAGATGGTGCTATAACTGGGGTTTAAGTCTGTGGAATGCTGCTTACAAAGATGGAGACAAACCAAATGCTCGTAAGTTGAGAGAGGTTTTTACTAATCACACAAAACCTCTTTATCCCTGGATGAAAAACTTGTCGTCTAGAGTTTATCAATATGCTTTCATCAATTTAGGTGAAGCATTTAAGAGGTTCTTTCAAGGGTTGGGTAAGTATCCAAGATTTAAGAAGAAAGGTAGGTCTGATTCATTCACAATAGATAATTGTGGAAAACCAGTGCGACTCGTTGGTTAGTAAAAACTGCTGAAAAGTAGGTATATCTAGCCTTCCAGGCCACGACATGAAGTGAACGACTTCGACCTGTGAAAACTCTTATTTCCTTGATGGTGAAATTCCATCCGCCCTGTTGTTGGGTTGACAGCATAGGCCACACTGGTGAGACTGAATATCAAGCTGGTGAAGCTGGTCTAAACGGAGTCAAAGCTTTAACTACCAAATAAGTGAGACCTCTAGCAAAGGCTGACAAGTGGACGAACAGGAAGGTAATTAAACTCTCGTTACGCAAAACCATTCCAAAGGTAGTTATGGAATGTAGGACTAAAAGTCAGAGGGTCAATGAATAACCTTATTGGTTTGAGGTTGTTAGCAATCATACCGAACCCTCCGGGAGATTTTACCCTACTAAATCAGCCGTAATAAAGGAATAAGGGAACGAGGAAACCTCTCTAACACACCTAAAGATATAGGTCGAAATCTTAGGAAGCCATTCAAGGTCAATCTGCACTCATGTTGCAGGTCTTAGGGAGAGTAGGATTGGGTAAGAAGCAGAAATGCAGACGTACCCACTGTTAGACGTAATGTAAGGTAACCATTAGCAATGAATAAAGCTAAAACACTAAAAAGACACTTAGGGAATCCTAAACCCTTTTTAAGCGTGGCATGGGATACAGACGATATACCAGACCCAATATGTATCAATCCTAATCTCAAATGGAGAGATATTAACTGGAAACGGGTTGAGAAGAATGTATTTAAGTTGCAAACGTTAATTTACAGAGCATCCAGCCGTGGCGAAATCCGCAAAATGCGCAAGTACCAAAAACTTCTGACCAAAAGTTATTACGCAAGGTTGCTAGCTGTTAGACGCGTGACTCAAGATAACCAAGGCAAGAAAACTGCCGGAGTAGATGGTATTAAGAACTTACCACCGATGCAGCGATTCAACTTGGTTAATCTATTAAAATCACGTTATCTCAAGGCAAGTCCTACCCGCCGAGTCTGGATACCAAAACCAGGGAAAGATGAAAAGCGTCCGCTTGGAATCCCTACGATGTACGACCGTGCATTACAATCCTTGGTTAAGTTAGGTATGGAACCAGAGTGGGAGGCGAGATTTGAACCTAATAGTTATGGTTTTAGACCAGGGCGGTCAACACACGATGCCATAACAGGTATCTTTGACAGCATTAAACTTACACCTAAATATGTACTTGATGCTGACATATCTAAGTGTTTTGACCGAATTAACCACGATGCACTGTTGGGAAAAGTGGGTCAATCACCCTACAGGCAACTAATCAAACAATGGCTAAAGTCTGGGGTATTTGACAATAAACAACTTTCAAACACTGTGGAAGGTACACCACAGGGAGGGGTAATATCACCTTTACTAGCAAACATCGCTTTACACGGTATGGAAGAGAGGCTTATGGAATTTGCCAAAACTATCGACCTAAAAGATAATAGGGGCAATCAGAGAAGTAGGCAAATGAAATGTAAAAGTCTCTCTCTAATACGCTATGCTGATGACTTTGTTATCCTACATAAAGACATCAAAGTAGTCCTGCAAGCCAAAACCTTAATAGAGCATTGGTTAAACCAGGTGGGGTTAGAACTAAAACCAGAAAAAACCAAAATTGCCCACACCTTGGAAGAATATGAAGGGCATCAACCCGGATTTGACTTTTTAGGCTTTACAATCAGGCAATGGAAGGTAAAGACAGCCAAACAAGGATTTAAGACCCTGATTCAACCATCTTCCAAGAGTATAAAAACTCACTATCGGAAACTGGCGGATATATGTGATAAAAACAAAATCGTCTCTACCCAGGCTTTACTAGCCAAATTAAATCCGGTAATTATGGGATGGGCTAACTACTTCTCCACCGTGGTAAGTAAAGAGGTCTTCGGTAAAATTGACAACCTCTTATGGAAAAGACTATGGAGATGGGTAAGTAGAAGGCATCCAAATAAGTCAGCTCAATGGGTGAAGAAAAAGTATTTCCCCACTGTAAAAGAAACCAGGAATTGGATTCTCAATGAAGGTGAGTACATACTAAACCGACACTCTGATGTTCCTATTATACGGCATATCAAAGTAAAAGGTAATAAATCCCCCTATGATGGCGACTGGACTTATTGGAGTAATAGAATCGGTAAATATCCAGGCATAAGGAAAGAAGTCGCAACGCTGTTAAAACGGCAAAAGAATAAATGCGCATTCTGTGGACTAACCTTTAGACCAACTGACCTATTGGAAGTTGACCACATAAAACCAAGGTCTAAAGGTGGTGACAACACTTATAAGAATAAACAATTGTTGCACCGACATTGCCACAACGTTAAGACTGCCAACGACTTGAAAGCAGTTAACCATTAAGGACTCATTAGGTCTTAAGTGGAATTTTAAGGATGTACCCATGACAAGGGACGTTTAAGAGAGGAGCCGTGATGAGGTGAAAGTCTCACGTCCGGTTCTGAAGACGAGCAGACCCTATAAAGGCTACCGGAAATGGGTTTGCTTAGTTTAACATAGAATTAAATGGTTGGTGTCATAAATTACCTTTTATTGGTACTGTAAAAACTTATGAACCAATTGAAGCCACTACTCAAAAAATCACTATTAGCAGACAAGCTGGTGATTGGTACTTGAGTTTAGATGCATGAATGTACTCCTACTTCCACACCCAAAACAACTAATGTTGTAGGTGTAGATTTAGGAGTAAAAACATTGGCAACTTTAAGTGATGGGAAAGTATTTGAAAGTGTAAAGTCATACCGTAAGTTTGAAGGGAAGCTTTCGAGACTACAATATCTAAACCGCAATAAAATTATTGGCTCTGCTAATTGGAGAAAAGCACAACTAAAGATAGCTAGGCTCCATAGACGAGTGGCTAACATTCGCAAAGATGCACTTCATAAATTGACAACATATCTAGCTAAAGTGCGACTCGTTCCTGGTAGGAGCCTCTAGAAACTAGAGGGGTATGAACAGGGTTCAAAGAGCAATTATGCTCAATGAATAACTGAGTCACGGATGT
>JAAUYF010029879.1_pt1 | contig 10694 bp, 12 predicted proteins | sample 7278051 | NCBI WGS metagenome assembly JAAUYF01 (sample SAMN14350202, study PRJNA611818) | marine sediment metagenome | isolation source: surface marine sediment (0.6m) | place: French Polynesia: Moorea | collected 2018-08 | reverse complement strand
CAACCTGGCGGTGCCCGCGTCCTCCCCGTTGCATGTCTCGACCTATACCGTCACCTTGCTCGGGAAGTACCTGACCTTCGCCCTGTTGGCAGTGGCCTTGGATCTGGTGTGGGGTTACTGCGGCATCTTGAGTCTAGGCCATGCCGCCTTCTTCGCACTGGGCGGCTACGCCATGGGTATGTATCTCATGCGCCAGATTGGGGAGCGCGGCGTCTACGGTCACCCCGAGTTGCCGGACTTCATGGTGTTTCTGAATTGGCAGGAGCTGCCCTGGTATTGGTACGGGTTCGATCAATTCTGGTTTGCGGCCTTGATGGTCATGGTCGTGCCGGGGTTGCTGGCCTTTGTGTTCGGTTGGCTGGCGTTTCGCTCACGCGTGACGGGCGTGTACCTGTCCATCATGACCCAGGCCCTCACCTATGCCTTGATGCTGGCCTTTTTCCGCAATGAAATGGGTTTCGGCGGCAACAACGGCCTCACCGACTTTAAGGACATCCTGGGGTTCAATCTGCAATCCGACGCCACGCGTGTGGGGCTCTTTCTCGCCTCGGCCCTGGCGCTCGCCCTGGGCTACCTCGCCTCGCGCTACGTGGTGAGCTCCAAGCTGGGGCGCGTGACCGTGGCCATACGCGACGCCGAGGATCGGGTGCGTTTCGTCGGCTACCAGGTGGAGTTCTTCAAGCTCTGGATCTTCGTGTTCTCCGCCGTCCTGGCCGGGATTGCCGGGGCGCTGTATGTCCCGCAAGTGGGTATTATCAATCCCGGCGAGTTCTCGCCGCTGAACTCCATCGAGCTGGTGATCTGGGTCGCCGTGGGCGGGCGCGGCACGCTCTACGGTGCCGTGGCCGGCGCCGTGCTGGTCAACTACGCCAAGACCTATTTCACCGCGACGCTGCCCGAGGTGTGGTTGTTCGCCCTGGGTGGCCTGTTCGTGGTCGTGACCCTGTTCCTGCCGCGAGGGTTGGTGGGGCTGCTCGAGCGGTTCAAGAGGTCCCGTGCCTCGGAGGCCGGTGCATGAGTACCCTGGATGCACTGCGCGAGACTATGCGCCGCGACCGGGTGTTCAATTTCATGGCCCAGGGCGTGCACCCGGTCATCCCGGGGGAGGTCGATACCAGCCACGGCACGATTCTCTATCTCGAGGGCATCACGGTCAGCTTCGACGGCTTCAAGGCCTTGAACGACCTCAATCTCTACATCGACGATGGTGAGCTGCGCTGCATCATTGGCCCCAACGGTGCGGGCAAGACCACCATGATGGACGTGGTCACTGGCAAGACTCGGCCCGACCAAGGCGTGGCTTATTTCGGGCAGACCCTGGACCTCACGCGCATGAGCGAATACGAGATCGCCCACGCGGGGATCGGCCGCAAGTTTCAGAAACCGACCGTGTTCCCCGAGCACAGCGTCTTTGAGAACCTGGAGCTGGCCATGCATGCCGACAAGCGCGTCTGGCGGACCCTGGTCGCAGGCCTCACGGGCGAACAACGCGAGCGCATCGACGAGGTGTTGGCGACCGTTGGTTTGTTGGAGCAGCGCCAGGCGCGCGCCGCCGAGCTCTCGCACGGGCAGAAGCAGTGGTTGGAGATCGGCATGTTGCTGATGCAAAACCCCCGCCTGCTGCTGGTCGACGAGCCCATCGCCGGCATGACCCATCAGGAGACCGAACGCACGGCCGAACTCCTCACGGGTCTGGCGGGGCAGCACTCGGTCGTGGTGGTGGAACACGACATGGAGTTCGTGCGCTCCATCGCCCGCACGGTGACCGTGCTGCACGAGGGGCATGTCCTCGCCGAGGGCAGCATGGAGGAGGTGCAGAACGACCCCCGCGTCATCGAGGTCTATCTGGGAGAGTAAGGGTGCTGGAGATCGGCGGACTCAATCAGTTCTACGGCGAGAGCCACACCCTGTGGGATGTGGACCTCAGCATTCCCGAGGGTTCCTGCACCTGCCTGATGGGACGTAACGGGGTCGGCAAGACCACGTTATTGAAGGCCATCATGGGTCTGCTGCCGGTCAAGTCGGGGCGCATCGAGTTTGCCGGTGAGGCGCTCGCGGGCAGACCCGCCGACCTGCGCGCACGCCGGGGTATCGGTTATGTGCCGCAGGGGCGCGAAATCTTTGCGCAGCTGACGGTGGAGGAGAACCTGCAGGTGGGGCTGCAGGCGCGCCGGGACAAGCGGCGCAAGATCCCGGAACGCATCTTCGAGCTGTTTCCCGTGCTCAAGGAGATGCTCGGGCGCCGCGGCGGCGATCTCTCCGGCGGGCAACAACAGCAACTGGCCATCGGCCGCGCGCTCACCTTGGACCCGATGCTGCTGATACTGGATGAACCCACCGAGGGCATTCAGCCCAATATCGTCCACGAGATCGGAGACGTGATCCTGCATCTCAATCGCGAGGAGCGTCTGACCGTGCTGTTGGTCGAGCAGAAACTACCCTTTGCGCGCCGGGTGGGGCAACGCTTCGCCATCATGGACAAGGGGCGCAGCGTGGCCGCCGGGGCCATGGGGGAGCTCACCGACGACCTCATTAACTACTATCTCACTGTTTAGTCCACCACAGGGCGACGTGATGTCGCGTCTGAACGGTCTTCGGTCGACACGCTGCTGCCCGCCGCAGGCTGAATACCCGTGGAAACCCAGGGCTTGCTCGACGCCGGCGGCCGTTTGAGCTAGCGTTTCACGGGACGCATGCGCGCTGGCTCACGCCTGTTGTGCGATGTTCCATGTATGCGCCCTGGCAGGCCGATCGAGGGGCGCGGGTACGGGGCTCTACGAACGAAACAACATGAACGAAAAGCCAAACGGGATGTGGGGCCTAGGGAGCCTGTGGCCGGCGGCGATCATGCGCTTTGTCCTGTTCGGGCTCATTTGGGCCGCGCTCACCGATGGATCGGCGTCCAGTTGGGCGATCGGTCTGCCGGTCGTTGCGCTCGCCACGCTGGCCAGCGTGCGCATGCTGCCTGCGATCCCCTGGTCCTGGAGGGGGGTGCCGGGCTTCCTGACCTTCTTCATCTGGCAATCCCTGCGCGGCGGCATTGATGTGGCCCGTCGTGCGTTGCATCCGCGCCTACCCATTGCGCCGGGCACGGTCGAGTACCGTCTACGCCTGCCGCCGGGGCCAAGTCGTGTCTTCATGGTGAGTGTCGCGAGCCTGCTGCCCGGCACCCTGAGTGCCGAGCTCGATGCGCAGCGTCTGCTGGTGCACGCGCTGGACGAAACCCTGCCGGTCTGCGAGGAGCTGCAGGCACTGGAAGAACGGGTGGCGGCGGTGCTCAAATGCGAACTCGTCGATCGCACCCCGGAGGTGTAGCAAACGATGCTTAGCGCTTACCTGATCACGTCGTTCTTTCTGATCTCGAGCTTGGCGGCCGGGATGTGGCGCATCCTGCGCGGGCCGACGCGCGCCGATCGTATGCTGGCGGCGCAGTTGTTCGGTACCACGGCGGTGGCGACGCTGGTGCTGCTCGCCGAGGCGATGGGCCAGCCCGCGTTACGGGACGTCGCCCTGGTCTTCGCCCTGCTGGCCGCCGTCGCCGCCGTGGCCTTCGTGCGTCGGGCCTGGCCGGCCGAGGAAGGGGAGCGCTGCGATGACTGACCTTGCGACCTTGTTGCTGTTGGTCGCGGGCGCGGGGTTTTTCCTGGCGGGCACGGTCGGTCTGCTGCGTTTTCCGGACGTCTACACCCGCCTGCATGCCTTGACGAAGGCCGACAATCTCGGTCTCGGCCTGATGGTTGCGGGGCTCGGCCTGCAGGCCGAGTCTTGGGCCGCCGCCGGCGAGCTGCTGTTGATTTGGCTGTTGGTCTTGCTGGCCTCGGCCTCGGCCGCCCACGCCGTGGCCCGCACCGCGCTGCGACGCGGCCTCGCGCCTTGGAGGCGGCCGTGACGCCCTGGGACTGGGCCATCGACGGCCTGCTCGCGCTGATGTTGCTATGGTTCGCCTGGCGCGCGCTTTCGAGCCCCGAGTTGTTCACCGCCGTGGTGTTTTTCATCGCCTTCGGCCTGGTCATGGCCCTTGCCTGGGTGCGCCTCGATGCCCCCGACATCGCGCTCGCCGAGGCGGCCATCGGCGCAGGGTTGACCGGGGCCTTGTTATTGGCGGCGCTGGCCCGGCTGGAGCGTGCGGTACCCACGGTTGAAGAGGGGGCTGAGGAGGGGCACGATGAGCCCGAGTGAGCGAGCGCCATGCCCTGAAGAGAGTGACGGCTACGGCGCGCCGCCATGGTTGCGTTGGCTGTTGGCCTGCACGCTGCTGGCGGTCTTTCTCGGCTTGTCTGCCGTGCTCTGGTCGTTGCCGCCACAGGCGCCGGGGCTCAGCGAGGCGGTGGCCCTGAACCTCAAAGACAGCGGCGTAACCAATCCGGTGACGGCGGTGCTGCTCAACTTTCGTGGCTATGACACCTTCCTGGAACTGGCCGTTTTGCTTCTGGCACTGACCGGGGTCTGGTCGCTGGCGCCTGCCCCCGTGGCCCGCGAGGTGGAGCCGGGCGCCGTCTTGGCCTTTTTGCCGCGGGCACTGGCACCGTTCATGATCCTGATTGCGGGCTATTTGCTGTGGGTCGGCGCGCACGCGCCCGGGGGCGCGTTCCAAGCGGGCGCGGTCCTGGCGGCGGCGGGCGTGCTGCTGCTGTTGACCGGCTGGCGGCTGCCGGTGGCGCTGCAGGGTTGGCCGCTGAGACTGGGGCTCGTGCTCGGCCTGTCGACGTTCATCGCAGTGGGGGCGGGTGTCATGGTGGGTGGTGGCCACCTGTTGGAGTACCCGCAGGCCTTGGCCGGCGGCCTGATTCTCATCATCGAAGCCGCCTCCACCCTGTCGATCGGGCTCACGCTGGCCGGCCTGTTCCTCGGTGGCCGGCCGCAGGCGCGGTGATGACGGGACCGCTACTCTATGCGCTAACCGGGCTCGGTCTCTTTGTCTTGGGGCTCTATGCGCTAATTGTCCGCCTACACCTCCTGCGTCAGATACTGGCCGTCAATGTCATGGGCTCAGGCGTCTTCCTGGTATTGGCGGCCCTGGCGCGGCGCGCACCCGGCGCCGTGCCCGACCCCGTGCCCCACGCGATGGTGATCACCGGCATCGTGGTGGCCGCCTCTGCCACCGCCTTGGCCCTGGTGCTGATGCTGCGCCTGCGCGCGGTGAGCGGCCAGGCGCGACTGCCCAAACCGGGCGCCGATGAATCCTCGTAATCATGCCTATCGATACCACCTCCTGGATCGCATGGCTGGTTCTTCTGCCGCTCGGCGGGGCCGCCGCGGCCCTGCTGGCACCGCGCCGCGCCGCCGCCGGCGTCGGTGCGATCACGGCGCTCGGCCTCATGCCCTTGGTCGCCGGCGTGGTCTGGCAAGTCGCCGAATCCGGGGCCCAGCGCTATGCGGTGGGGGGCTGGGGTGCGCCACTGGGCATCGATCTCTACGCGGACGGGCTCAGCATCCTCATGGTGGCGATGGTGGCGGCGGTGGGACTGGCGGTGAGTGTCTATGCGCTCGCCTACTTCCGGGCGGCGCCCGAGAAGGCGGATGCCTTCTGGCCCTTGTGGCTGTTGATGTGGGCGGCGCTCAACGCACTCTTTCTCGCGGGCGATATCTTCAATCTCTATGTTACCCTGGAGCTCGTGGGGCTGTCGGCGGTGGCGCTGGTGGCCCTGGCGGGCACGCCCGAGGCGCTCGCGGGGGCCATGCGTTATCTGTTGCTCAGCCTGCTCGGCTCGCTGCTCTATCTGCTGGGTGTCGCCTTGCTGTACCAGGCCTACGCCACGGTGGACATCGCCTCGCTGGGCCGGCTGTTATCGCCCGGTCCGCCCGCTTGGGTAGGCGTTGCGCTCATGAGCACGGGGCTCGTGCTGAAGACGGCCTTGTTCCCGCTGCACTTCTGGTTGCCGCCCGCCCATGCCAGCGCCCCGGCGCCGGTGAGCGCGCTGCTCTCCGCCCTGGTGGTGAAGGCCTCTTTTTACCTGTTGCTGCGCCTGTGGCTGGACGTGTTCGGCGCACTGACTCCGGCCGTGGGCACGGTGCTGGGAGTCCTGGGTGCCGTGGCCGTGATCTGGGGCTCGATTCAGGCGCTGCGTCAGGTACGGCTCAAGCTGCTCGTCGCCTACTCCACCGTCGCGCAGCTCGGCTACCTGTTTCTGGCCTTTCCGCTGGCGGCGGGTGCCGCCGCGATCGCGTGGAGCGGCGCGGTCTATTTCGCGCTCGCCCATGCCCTGGCCAAGGCGGCCATGTTCTTGGCCGCGGGCAACATCCTGCAGTTCGGCGGCCATGACCGCATCGTGGGCCTCGACCGGGTCGCCCAGCGCCTGCCGCTGAGTCTCGGCGCCTTCGCCCTGGCGGGCGTGAGCATCATGGGGCTGCCGCCCAGCGGCGGCTTCGTGGCCAAGTGGCTGCTGCTCGAGGCCGCATTGCTGGGCGGTCAGTGGGGGTGGGTACTGGTGATCATCACCGGGAGTCTGTTGGCCGCGGCCTATGTCTTCAAGGTCGTGGGCCATGCCTTCACCCAGGCGCAGGCGCCCCATGAGTCGCGTGCGGTCCCGCCGGTGATGGAGTGGGCGGCCCTGGTGCTGGCACTGGGATCGCTGCTGCTGGGACTGATCGCCTCTCAAGCCCTTCCGCTGATGCAGGCCGGGGAGGCGCTCGTGCCCATGATCCCTGGGGCGGTGCCATGAATTGGGACGCCTGGGTGCTGCTATTCGTGCTCGGCAGCTCCCTGCTGCCCGGGCTGATCATCTTTGCGCTGCCGGAGGGGAATCAACGCACCCGCACGGTGTTGAACCTGGCCAGTGCGCTGGCCAAGCTGGCGCTGGTGGTGTTCATGATCTGGGGGGTTTATCACGACCACGCGTACGAGACGCGGCTGCCCCTGCTGCCGGGCCTGGATCTGGTGCTGCGCGCGGGGCCCTTGGCCATGTTCTTTGCCACGTTGTCGGTGGTGTTGTGGCTGGTGACCACGGTTTATGCCATCGGATATCTGGAGGGCTCGCCGCACCGCAGTCGATTCTTCGGTTTCTTCAGCCTGTGCGTGACCGCCACCGTGGGGGTGGCCTTCGCCGGGAATCTGCTCACCTTCCTCATCTTCTATGAGATGTTGACCCTCACGACCTACCCGCTGGTCGTCCATCGCGGCACGGAGGTGTCCCGTCGCGCCGGGCACGCCTATCTGGCCTACACGGTCTTCGGCGGGGCGCTGTTGTTCATGGGGGCCATCTGGCTATACAACCTGACCGGCACCCTGGAGTTCACGCCGCAAGGCTTCGTCTCGGCGCTGCCGCCCGAACAGCACGGGGCATTAAAGGCGATCTTCGCCTTGCTCATAGCCGGTGTCGGGGTGAAGGCCGCATTGGTGCCCATGCACGGCTGGTTGCCGCAGGCGATGGTCGCCCCGGCGCCGGTGAGCGCGTTGTTGCATGCGGTGGCCGTGGTCAAGGCCGGTGCCTTCGGTATTGTGCGCGTGGTCTACGAGGTGTTCGGCATCGAGTTCGCCGCCTCGCTGGGTGTTACCACGCCGCTTGCGCTGGTGGCGGCGGTGACGATTGTTTACGGTTCGCTGCGGGCCCTGTATCAGGACGATCTCAAGCGCCGGCTGGCCTTCTCCACCGTGAGTCAGGTGTCGTATATCGCGCTGGGGGTGGCCATCGTCGGGCCGCTGGCCACCATCGGCGGGGTGGTCCACCTGGTGCACCAGGGTGTGATGAAGATTACGCTGTTCTTCTGTGCCGGCAATTTCGCCGAGACCTTGGGCGTGCACAAGATCAGTGAGCTCAACGGCGTGGGCCGGCGCATGCCCTGGACCACGGCCGCGTTCACCTTGACGGCCTTCGGCATGATTGGCGCGCCGCCCATGGCCGGCTTCTTCAGCAAATGGTATCTGGGCCGGGGCGCCCTTGAGGCCGATCAGCCCTGGGTCCTCGGGGTGCTGGTCGTGAGCAGTCTGCTCAACGCCGCGTATTTCCTGCCCGTGCTGCACGCCGCCTGGTTTCGAGAGCCCCCGCGGGCCTGGCCGGCTGAGCGCAGCTTCGGCCGCAAGGAGACGGCCTGGGCCTTACTCCTGCCGCCGGTGTTGACGGCGGCCATTGCGCTGGGTATCGGCCTGTTGGCCTCGATGCCGTTCAGCCCCTTGGAGTGGGCACGGCTCATCGCCAGCCGGGAGTATGCGCCATGAGTCCCGCGCTCTCGCTCGCCTTGCTGGTGCTGGCCTGGGCATGGCCGCTAGCTCTCGCCTGCGTGCTTCTGATCGGGGGGAGCACGCGCCTGGGCAGGGTGCTGGCGGCCTGGTCGGCGGCACCGGCGCTGGCGGCGGCGCTGCTCTTGCCCCTACCCACCGAGCTCTATTGGCCGGCGGTCCTGCTCGGGATGCGCCTGGGCCTGGATGCCACCGGCCAGCTCTTTTTGTTGTTCACGGCGCTGTTGTGGTTGGCGGGCGGCGTCTATGCGCTGGCATATCTGGGCGACAAGCCCGGACGCCGGCGGTTCTTTGTGTACTTTCTGCTGGCCATGGCGGGCAACCTGGGCCTGATCCTGGCCCAGGACCTGCTCGCTTTCTACGTCTTTTTTGCCCTCATGAGCTTTGCCTCCTATGGCCTGGTGGTTCACGAGCGCACCGCCGAGGCGCTGCGCGCGGGGCGCATCTATATGGTGCTGGTGGTGGTGGGGGAGCTCCTGCTGTTCGTCGGCATGGTGCTGGCGGTGAGCGCCGCGGGCTCGACCGCGTTCGATACCGTGCGCGACGCCTTGGTGTCGTCGCCGGACTTTGAGCTCATCCTCGCCATGGTGATCGCGGGCCTCGGCATCAAGGCCGGGATGTTGGGGCTGCACGTGTGGTTGCCGCTGGCCCACCCGGTGGCTCCGACGCCGGCCAGTGCGGTGCTTTCCGGCGCCATGATCAAGGCGGGGCTGTTGGGCTGGTTGCGGTTGCTGCCGCTCGGTACGGCCGAGTTGCCGCAATGGGGTGTGGTGCTGATCGCGGCGGGATTCGCGGCGGCCTTCTACGGTGTGATCGTGGGGCTCGGCCAGCGCAATCCCAAGACCCTGCTGGCCTACTCGAGTATCAGCCAGATGGGGGTGATGACCGTCGGCGTCGGTCTGGGGTTGGCGGCGCCCGCAACTTGGCCCGCCCTTGGGGTGGCCATCGCCTTCTACGCCTTGCATCATGGCCTCGCCAAGGGCGCGTTGTTCCTCGGCGTGGGCGTTGCCGGGGCAACGGGTACCTTGAGAGGGCGGGCCGTGGCGGCTGCCGCCCTGGCCTTGCCGGCGCTGGCGCTCGCGGGGGCGCCGCTGACGGGCGGCATGCTGGCCAAGCTGATGCTGAAGGCGCAGGCCCAGGTGGCACCGGCGCCCCTGGATGTCTGGGTAAAGACCGTCATGCCTTGGAGCGCGCTCGCCACGAGCCTGCTCATGGCGCGTCTTCTGTATTTGCTCTGGCCGCGCGCGGGCGCGGTCACGCACCCTGCCGGTGCCGGGCTTTGGGCCCCGTGGCTGAGTGTGATCGCAGCCGTTGGGCTGGTTCCGTGGTTGGTCGCGCCGCCGATGCCAGCGTTGGAATGGGGCGCCGTCCTGTGGGCGAGCCTGTGGCCGCTGGCCTTGGCTGCGCTCGTGAGCGTGGCCGCGCTCTTGGCGATGCGCAGGGCGCGGCGGTGGCCGGGTGGCGGGTTGCCGGAGGTGCCCGCGGGCGACGTCGTGATACTCCTTGAGCGCGGCAGCCGCTGGATGTCCGCGCGCTTGGATCGCATGTTGCAGATCGTGTACGCGGGGGCGCAAGTCGTGCAGGAAATGACGGCATTGAGCCGCGAACGCGCGGGGGGCATACGGCGGCTACTCGGTGGTGCAGAGGCCTGGTTCCTGCGCTGGGTGGTCGCGGTGACGCAGCTCATTGTGCTCGGCATCGTATTGGCCTTGGTCACTGCGCTCTAAGGCGATGCCAAGGTGCGGATTTCAACACGGCGAAGGGGTCTTTATGGAGTCCGTGGGGTATTTGCCGTATAATCCGCCGCGCGTTGCGCCTGGCAACAGATTTCAACCAGCTTCGTCTGCCCATTCGCCTGCGGCGAATCAGGGCACTGGAGGACCGTGTGTTAGAAAGAGAAGATATCGATTTAATGTCCAAGTTCCTGATGGTGCTGGGCGTGCTCGTGCTGCTGGCGGTGGTGATTTTCTTCCTCTCGCGCCTGGCGGCGAAGGTGGTCGTAGGGCCGGAAGAGGCGATGAACCCCATGGCGCAGGCGGCGATCGCCGAATACATCAAGCCGGTCGGTTCCGTTAACAAGGGTAAGATCGAGACAGGCCCCGTGGTCTTCGATCCCAAGTCGGTTTACGAGACCGTGTGCCAGAGCTGTCACTCCATCGGTGTCAGCGGCGCGCCGAAACTCGGTGACAAGGCTGACTGGGCGAACCGCCTGGCCGCCGGAATAGAGACCGTGTACGCCAATGCCATCAACGGCAAGGGGGCGATGCCCGCCAAAGGCGGCCGCGCCGATCTTGCCGATGCGGACTTCAAAAAGATCGTTGACTACATGGTGGAAGCGTCGAAGTAAACGCATTCACTTCGCTGACGCCGAACAAAAGGACGCGCACCGAGAGGTGCGCGCCCTTTTGTTTGTTTTCCAGTGATCAAAACGTGTACAGAACCCACGCGATCCTCACGGTCATCGTCGAATGGCGCGGCCACCTGCGCGAAATGACTCAATAAGTAACGGCTAATTGAT
>JAAUYF010011833.1_pt1 | contig 10700 bp, 6 predicted proteins | sample 7278051 | NCBI WGS metagenome assembly JAAUYF01 (sample SAMN14350202, study PRJNA611818) | marine sediment metagenome | isolation source: surface marine sediment (0.6m) | place: French Polynesia: Moorea | collected 2018-08 | reverse complement strand
CTCTTCGGGGTGACGGCAATATATCTGGCCCAGGCTGCGCTTGATCCTTCGGGGTTGAGAGGCCGAAGGATATGCAGTGTACTTTGGGTATTTACCCATGATCCCCATAGGTAAGTTAGCTGATTATGATATCGAAGTACCAGTGGTTAGAACAGTGACGGGAAATGAAATAAAGTATGTAGGTGCTGTGGAGCTTCAGATTAAACTTGATTATGAGACATCTGGGATTCATCGGAGTGTGCCAGCATTGGTTCTTGTCATGGATGAGTCAGTGCCTACAAGGCCTACTGAAGGAGAACATTACTGTTTGATCGGTATGAACGTTATCGAAACATGCAGCATCTATCGGAAGAGGCCAAGAGGCGAGTGGTGCGAGATGGATCCTGTCTACACAAACCTGCTGAAGGTGGCGGAAATAGAGGACCAACAGGATGGACGTCTTGGTACGGTTCGTCTGGCCGACTCGCTAACATTGGAAGCGGGAGAAGAGAAAACAATCAAGTGTGTGTTTCGCAGCAAAGTTACTGGAGTGAGGGCCACAGTTTTAACAGAGTGTAACCATTCTTTGGCAAAATTCGTTCCAGTATTACAGGATGTAAATTTAAGGACATTGTCTCGAGTGACTATTCCGATAAAGAACACTAGAGACACCAAGTTGACATTAGGACGTGGTGTGGTAGTTGGAGTAGCGTACATTTCAGAGTCTCCTTTTACCCTACAAAGGAGGGATATACAGTGCCTGGCAGAAATGGCACAGTTACAAGTCGAGGAACATACGGAGACTGAAGAGTTTTTGCAGTCAGCAGGTGGAACGGGATTGAGAGAGACAGAGGACTTGGATTTGACTCCTGATATGAGACAACTTTGGGAGCACGTGGAGACGCAACGTCAACATTTAGAGGATGGGCAGTATTTGGACCTGTTGTCTGTCCTCCTTGATAACAGCAAGGTGTTCTCCAAATCCGAGTACGACATTGGAAAGGTCGAAGGAGTAAAACATGCTTTCAATCTCATCGATGATGTTCCGTTCAAGGTGAGGAATAGGAATGTTCCACCTAGAATGTTTGTGGCGGCGAAAGAACACATAAATCAGCTGCTCCAGAAAGGAATCATCAGGCATTCAACTTCACCCTATTCAAGTGCACCACTCTTCATACAGAAACCAGATGGGAGAGTGAGGATGGTGACAGACCTGCGACATTTGAATGCAAAGACTGTAAGAGACAACTACGCTCTTCCAAGAATAGATGATATACTACCACATTTGGCTGGAAATAGATATTTCACAAAAATGGATATCAGGTCCGGCTATTACAACATTGAGATAGAAGAACGAGACAAGGAAAAAACGGCCTTTTCAACACCTTTTGGACTTTTTGAATACAACAGGATGGTACAGGGGGCCAAGACATCAGCAGCGACTTTCCAGAGATGCATGGAAAACGTTCTTAAACCGTTGCTCTACGAAGGGTGTATCGCATTTCTGGACGACGTCATAATCTACTCGAAGACAGTAGAAGAACATTTGGAGATTTTGGATCAAGCATTGAAATTGATGCAGAAAGCTGGATTGAAAATCCACCCCGGGAAGTGTACCATACTGGCCAAGGAGATTTTATATTTAGGACACACGATCACTGAACATGGAATTCAAGCAAATCCAGAAAAAACAGCTTGCCTAACAGATTGGCCGCAAATTAGAACAGTCAAAGACTTGATGAGCTTCTTAGGCTTTTGTGGATATTTTAGGAGACATATTCCACATTTTTCGGGGATAGCGAAGCCTTTAGTAGCTCTGACACAGGGTGTAAAGTATAAACCAAAGGATCCGTTTGGACCCCCAACTAAACATCCAGCTTTAGAAAGGGACATCACAGACGAGTGGTCAGAGGAATGCCAAAAAGCGCGGGAGAAGTTAATCCAATGTTTGACTAATCCACCTCTTCTTGCATTTCCTAACATGACCAAAACCTTTATTCTGCATGTCGACGCGTGTACCACAGGTTTAGGTGCTGTACTTTTACAGTATGGCGATGATGATAAGTTACACCCTGTATGCTATGCTTCACGCGCACTGAAGAAAAGCGAGTGTAACTATCCTGTATATAAACTGGAATTCTTGGCACTGAAATGGGCAGTGACTGAGAAATTTCATATGTATTTGTATGGAAGTCCGTTCAAGGTTTATACTGATAACAACCCTCTGACATACATCCATACGACGCTCAAGGTGGACGCTACAAGTCAGCGTTGGTTGGCTGCCCTGGGGGACTATGATTTTACTATTCATTACAAGCCGGGCACCACCAACGTTGACGCAGATATTCTTTCCAGGCTAGCAAAAGCCAAGGATATCTCATGTGATCATATTTCTGCATTCATTGAGGGTAAAGACCCAATTATCCAATATGTGGATGTATCAGCTTTAGAAGTGGAGTGTGGAGCAGTGCGAGCCAACATCAACTGGACTGATGTACAGAACCAGGATTTTGAGTTTAAGGAGGTGATGCGACTGGTGAAAATGAATGAAGATGTAAGGCCAGCGGATTTTCCAAGGAATTATCGTCGTTTGTTCTACCAGAAGCACAAGATGTACTTCAACGAATCTGGTATCTTGTGCAAGAAGGCAGATTTTGAAGGACAGGATTATGAACTGATAGTGCTCCCTCACTGTGCTCTCCCTTTAGTGCTGAATGCGTTGCACAACGAGTCTGGACACTTTGGCATAGAGAGAACTGCATCGTTGTTTCGTCGGAGGTTCTACTACCCCGGTTATGCCCAGGTTATAAGTGACTACATAGGCTCCTGTGTACCATGTGTTACGAAGAAGTCCACCAAGAAGAAACATGGAATGCTAGGTGAAGTGTCTGCAAGACGACCTTTCGAGACCCTAAGTATGGACTTTTTGTCTATTGAGAACGACAAAAGTGGCTATGGACATGTCCTGATAGTGACTGATGTGTTTACCAAATATGCATATGCTTTCCCAACGAAGAATGAGAAGGCTACTACGGTTGCTAAGTTACTTGTGGACAAGGTTTTTTCAGTGTTTGGTCTCCCTCAGAAGTTACTCTCCGATAGAGGGAGGAATTTTGAGTCGAAGGTTATCGAGCAGCTATGCAAACTACTAGGCATCAAGAAAGTTTTTACTTGTCCCTACAATCCGAAGAGTGATTCAGTATGTGAAAGATTCAACAGGACATTGATTGGCATGCTAGGAACACTAAGTGAACAGAAGAGACAGGATTGGCACAAGTATGTCCCACATCTTGTCGGGGTTTATAATAGTACACAGCACTCATCTACTGGCTTCAGCCCTTTTGAATTGATGTTTGGAAGGAAGAGCCGCCTCCCGGTGGATCAGTACTTAGGAACTAACCCCATAGAGACTGAGTATGACGACGTTGGACAATATATAGAGGAATTACGAGAAAGGATGGAATTTGTCCACGCTCTGGCCCAGCAATCTCAAGATCACAGTCATTCGATGAACAAGTATAGATATGACCAGAAGGTTTCGGAAGAAATTTTGGAACCAGGAGATTGGGTTTTTGTTCGGAATGTGGGAGTCAAAGGTATGCACAAGTTGGCCCCTACATATTTGCCAGAGGTCTTCCAGGTGTTACGATGTGTGGATGGCAATCCCAGAGTCTACGAGATTCGGAATTTGACCCGTCCTCGCCGGAAGAATCGTATACTTCATGTTGATATGCTTCTCAAGGTGACAGGTATAGAAGAAGAGTTCAATCGTACGCATTTGCCAGGCTATGCTGCATTGGACCAAGAGGTGTCTGGTGAAGAAATCGCGGAACTATTCAGAACAGGTGGAACCCTCCCTTCGCCAAAGTTGGACAGAGATCCCGGCTTGGAAACGAAGGATCAAGGCCGAAACCTGGGACGAAAGGCCAGATATGGATTGCGTTCTGCAACTAAGGTATTGCAGAAAGTGGATGACGAATCTTCCGAGACAGATTCTGATGAAGACGAAGAACTGTTCCTAATCAGATCTGTACCACAGCCTCAGGAGAGTCAACCGCTGCCTGAACAAGTTTCGCAACAAGATGAGGATCAAGCTAGTTCTCAAGGAGACGAGCTAGTTGAACCACAAGAAGAAGGTTTGGTTGAGGATGTTGAGGACCGGGAACCACACGTGATGGATCCGCAGGTACCCGCATTGGATACTGAGCCACTAGTAGTGGAAGAGGTTGAAGTTGAGGAGGAAGTTCCTGCACAGTTGCCACAGGAATTACTTCCAAAAGAAGCTAGCCGTGGACCAGCAAGCGCAGCTGCTACACGGAGGGCACCTAAGGTCAAACGAGATGACTATCCAAGGAGAGATAGGAAAAAGACCCAACATTATGGTGACCCTGTTACATACGCTATGGATGTGCATGGCTTCAGGAAATACCTCGGCCCTATAATCCATGTATAATGGGCACTCTACTGGATGTATGATCGGTTAGGGTATGGTCTGTTCTATGTTCTCCCATGAGGCAGGGCATGGTTAAGCAGATCTATTATGTTTAGTTATAGGAATTTAAGAAATGTTGGGCTATGGTTTCTCTTAAGTCCTCAGGGTGCGGCCAAGGATAGTGTCGTGCCTGAATTAGGGCTGTGGGTGCCAGATGACCCCTTAATGTAATTAAGGTTATATGGTTGGGGAAAATGTTTTTAAGAAAAACATTTTATCTACACCCCCCACCGTGTAACAGTGTGAAGTTGGTAACACACTGTATTAAGTTTTCTGCATTCCGGTAAACGAGTGCAGGAGACCTCGAGCTATATTGCTCGGATTCTGCTGAAGTGGACCCCAGTCACAGCTGAGGCCAGTTCTAGCATATTTATCGGTTTTTATGCATTTTAAGGGTAGGCCTTATCTTGCATCGGTCAGTGTGGATGGTCTTTGGGAAATTTGGCCTTCCCAAAATTGTTTTTGAGTGGGACTATTTTTTTGTATTTTTAGTCCTATTCAATACATACATTATTTTTAGGAATCGTACCCCTTACGGTCTCGGCAAGGCCAAGAAGGATCTTTTAGGGATATCGTGTCCCAAAAATAATAGCGTTTGGTTCGTCACGTGGCCGCGAGAAAAAATAAATAGCATGCTTAAATAGGCTGAAATTGGGATTGGACCCCCCTATGGGGACAATTGTGCAATCTCATGCTGGAAACACCCCGGTGGGTTCCTGGGACCCCTTGAAACACCGGCTTTCTGGGGTGCTTTCCCGCCAGAAACTGTTGGTCTTAGGCCAATAAAATCATAGTTTATATCTGATCGATAGGCTGATGTCATTGCAAACCAATGGGGGTTTCCCTATCATTTTTGGCCAGTAGATGGCATAGGGGGGGCCCATATAAAATACGGTTGCGGGCTGCCTCAGCGTCTTTGCTTGCTGAGGAACCCTGCCCTGCTGATCGTTGAGGTCGTTGAGAAGTGCCTTCTGAGAGCTGAGAAACACATGGCTGGCCTGAGATTGGCAGTTTAACTCACTGAAAGGACCTTATTTGCTAGGAGTTGAAAGTTTCCATCTGAGGTAGGGTTATATATCACGGATGGGTTATACTACTGGGTGTTGGGTTGGGTATATTGGAACCAGCTTTGACATCTATCTGAATGTGGAATATCAGTTTTGTAGTATTTCTCATATACTTTTCACATTTTCAAGTGTTTTCTAGAAGTTTCCACATTCTGCCAATGTATGTGTAAGGGAGAAATCAAGAATGAACACAGAAATTTTGTATCAAGTCATATATAGATACTCAAAGTTCACTTAAGACAGCCAGGTCATGTAGGTTGTGTCTGGTCACATCAGAGGGTACTGAATGAACCCTCTGCTGTGATCAATTGCGGCTGAAATGTATCACAAAGCTGGGGAGACCGGCTGCGATAGGGAACCCACTGCCCTCTAGCAGTGAGTTTCAGATTGCAGTAGGGAACTCCACGTGGCAGGATACACCGACTGGGGAATACAGGGGAATACAGACAATTTTAAGCTAAGTATTTCAATGTAAAACTGGTAAAATGCTGTAAGAAGGTTGTAAGGGTAATTTGGTAAAGTTTCAAGTATGTCAGAATTGGTTCTTGTGGGTAAAATGCTGTTTTAGTAGACCTCGGTCACGCCCCGGGAGCATGGGGGGGGGGTCTGAACAGCAGCAGCCAATGTCGCAAGCACCGCATTTCACTAAGTTCATACTATCATACTATCATGCCATTTTCATGTCATTGTCATTTCGAAGGTCATTCATCGTCATTTTCATGATATCATGTCATGTCATTTTTCATACAAAGACCACATAATCATGAAATACATGTTAGGAGACATATTTTTTGAGATAAAGGCGCTGCTTAGATTAGTCAGTTTCATCTCAAACTAAGTGCTTTCATATTATGGTACCAGAAATAAGTAATCAATCAATCAAGTAAATGACCGTACGCATCAATGTATTGTGTGAAAAGTTGTCAGAAGTGTATCAATTGTAGTAAGGCTGTCATGAAGGGCTATACGTGACCAATTTCTGAAATTTAGATGCTCAAAAATGTGTGCATTATGAGTGTTATAATATGTGATTCTGTAAGTGTAAAATGTGAAGTGCCATGTTCCACACTCCCAATATGTTTTGGTGTAAAATGTGTTTGTATGGCAACGTAACGAAGCAAGATAACAAACCATGCCAGAGGTGTAGAGGTTGTATTGTACTGATTGGAGTGTTTAGACTGCATTTCATGAGGTGCTACCAAGTTGAGAAGCTGAAAATATGTCTGTCCAGGTTATATGTTATGTGTTAGGTCTGACATAAGTGCCAGGAAATGTGGTGAAATATGTTTGAAATGCAGTATAATGTGCCACGGTCAACTTGAGTGAGATCATGTGGGTCATTCTGGGTCTTGTCGGGTCAAAATCGGGTCAAAGGTCGGGTCAATGTGGGTCAAAAGTGGGTCACATGTTGGGTCCGAGCATTTTGAAGCTAAGTTCCGTGAGTCACGTGAGTCACGTGAGTCACGTGTGTTTTTGAAGCGAAATTGTGAAAGTAGGGCTAGTAAATTTTGTGGGGCAAGTAAATGGCTACTGGCCAAATGGTGTTATATGAAGTCTGTAGGTATCGTGGGATTCCCGCACCATTGAATCCCACGGTGCTTATAGTACTTTTTCCATAAATAAGCTATATCTGGTAGTTTTGGACACAGGATGATGTTTTTGTGGTATAAGCTGGTATGAGGGAAGTATGACACGGTATGATTTTTTTGGTCGGATCGTGTCGTATTTGTCTTGTGTCCGGCGGGGTTCATGTTAATTTCAACGTGCAAGTCGCAGCAGCGGTCAGAACGACTCGGGGTATATTGATTGATAGATTTCAAGTTAACTGGTAAAGAAATGGGTTCTATATTATTATGCTGAATCGTTTCAATGTATAAGCTGTAGGCAACTGATCGGGTTAGATTTAACGTCCACTCGATATGGGTGCTTTTATAATGTTTCGCGCAGAGCAAGCAGTCAGTTCGGTTATTCTTGGCCAAATTGTCTGAGATTTCAATGAGTCGTTAACGTATGGGGTATAAGAGACGAAATCTAACAGTAGTGTAATACCTACCTGAATATAGCACGGTTTAGACTGCTTTTTGGTTAATTTCAAAGCTTTAGTATGGGGAGCTGTGTGAGAATGCTGCCGGATCGCGTTTCCAACGTGGTCGGTCTGCTCAGTTTTCGTAAGGGTCGTAGGAGTACATATCATGTTAATTTCGGGTTGCTGGGTGCTGAGCTGTTGTTGACCGGAGCGGACCGGGTGGGATTCAAACCTCCCACCTTTGTCTGTCTGCACCGACCACAATAGCTGTTCCATTTCGAGAGATTGGCCTCTTGAATGGACCTGGTGCCTTCTTGATCACTTTTCAGATTTCTTTCAATTATATTGAGGGAAGGGACTTGGCTGGAACTGGAATTGTGAAATCACATTTTGAATTAAATTCTAAAAGCTATAACTTTGTACTTGGTGAATACAAGCTGACTATTCCATGGGTGTTGGGTCTTATGCATATCCCACAGGGAGGGGGGTGGAGGCCAACCGGTCCCTCTAGTGGAGCAACTCAACACTGTTTACAAGTAGCTGGGTCATGCACTTACACACACTGTTGTGCTTTGACTTGGTCACTTGTGTGAATTGACATTGTAAGGTCATGACACACTTTACACTTGGTCTTGTTTGAAAATATTTCAGATTGGACTTGGTGTACTGTGTAGCCATGACTTATAATTTAATTCACTCATCATGCATCAAAGGATCTGTGATATTAGGATGAACTTAGAAATAAATTGGAATATTTTGGAATCTGTGGTGGCACTTAGGAATGCACTTATGTCAGCCATATATGTTTGTCTTGAAATACTATGGAGGTGGAACATGTACTTTCATTTTGAGCTATTACTACTGTGGTGCTAGTTTGAAGTGAACACTCACATATATCAGTGATTATTTGTCTTGAGCCTTTGGAAATTTAACTCAGACAAAATTATAGATGAGATGCTGGTATTAGATTTCAGTCATCGACTTTGACATTTTTTGCCGGAGTGTTACAGTTGGTGATTGGAATTTGGCATCAGACTGTATGAAAGATAGTAAGGTAGTTAAAGTATATGTGCACTTGTATGTCTTGTGTTGTTTGAAAAGAAAAGAAAAGGTTGTTAAGCCAAGACAAATAAGTTGACTGAAGTTGACCCAAGTTGATGGAAGTTGATAAGGTGTGAATTCTACCCCGTTGTTGGTGTTTTGTTCTTAGGTAGACGGGGCAGGGTTCCTTTGCGAACCGGAACGCTGATGATGCTGTATGTGATATACTAACACACTTGTCAGCCATGGTATTCGAGGTCTGATGAGGTTGGTGCAGCCCTCTCGTGGGTTGAATTGAGCTTGGTGACTTAGCCCACATATAGTCGCCTACTACATATGCCTGCTGTGGAGTTGGCCTACTGATGGGTCAATACATGTAACTGGTTTGTAATTTAATCGCTGCTGGTGTTGTGTCATTGGACAATTCCACGACGGAGTTCGATGGTTGTCAATTGTTGACGCCCACAACATAGACTGATAACAGTCCATCTCCCAGTGACTATCGGTCCTCACCCTGCTGAAGTTGCTGAGTAACCCCTTAATGTACATTTAAGAGAAAGTTTTCCAGCCGTTTGTCAAAAGCGTCTCTGGAAGTCCCCCAAGTCATCTGTATTGAGTACTCCAACTTAATTAAGTGCCGGCTTGTATGAGAGTTGTGTGCTTGGAGTGTGTGATATTATGTCACTATATTATGATGCATTGATGAATTGCATTGTTTATGGTATGCATACACATTGTTGAATTATCAGTGGTTATTCTGGTTCTACAACCCTTGTATCAAAGGAATAAACAAGCTTTCAACTTTATTCAGTTGTACAGTTTTGTTTTTGAGACACTGCTATCATTTCATGAGTATTTTGCTGTGCCACATACCCTATATGATACTTGAAGCTCATGCCATATGCCCCATATGAACTGGAAGCCCATATGATTTGCCCATATGAAATCTTGATCCCTTTGGAAATAGGTTGTTGATATAGTACCCCAGTATTAAGAGTAAAGGACTTTGGTATTTCCCTTGGTAATAATACATGAAGCCCTAGACAACATCATGGAAGCCCCAGCAAGAGTTCATATCACCGCAACAGGTTGCAGAGATTAACTGGAACTTGATTACCTTAATTCTTCTGTTGAAGGGTTGAGATAATTGACTTTGGGTTTTCTCGACTCGTTATTCCGCTAGGCAGTCCACCTTTATCGTGAAGGGCACCTGGGCCTGTTGACTGTTTAGTTGCGTCACTCAACTTAGTTGATCTAAGGGTTAGAAAGTGGGAAGTAGTCTCTTTGAGGTACCCACCGTCCGGAGTGATGGAGTAGCTACTGTGTTTTGGGTGCAAAGCTTTTGAATATTTGAGATCGTTCGGTTTTTTGGAGAAGCTGCAGACAATTGGAAGGAGTTAGACATTTGGATTGGATCGGAACATTGGAATTGGAACTTCATTGGAACTTTATTGGATCAAGAATAGCACCTGAGATACAGGAGCTACAATTGAATGTTACACGTGGGGGCTCGTCCGGGATTGTGGTTATTAGACTGATTGGTTAGTCTTATGATTACGATCGTGAGTGAGTTCTTGCTGGTACTTGACTTGTACTCTGGTATTAAGCTGTAAGTTATAGGTTGTTAGGTTGTTAGGTTGTGGCACAGTATTAATGCTTGGCATGTCTCAAGAGCAAATATTTCAGGTGGTACATGTCGTCGACAAATAAGTTGTATGAATTATTTGTTGTTTTCTACTAATCCATTGTGATTGACTGTATGTGCAACCGCCCTTCACTTGTACAGTGTGATTTGGTACCGTCATTTCTTTTATAGTTAATGAGTACAGGTGAACTGAGTGATTCCATCCAGTACTTGCAGTGAGCAGCCTAGGTCTGAGAGGTTCTCCCTGGGTGATTGGTAAGAAGGTAACTTATAATTCCCCATATCCATACCCATACCCAGTTGGTAGGGATACAACATGGAGTTGTGTAGGTTATTAAACATAAAGCCTTATCATGCAGTGGTGATCACTGGTCTTGATCTTCCTAGCAAAGGGTCAACTGCTAAGGAAGTGACAGAGGCAGTTATCCCACTTATTAAGGATGATGTGGG
>JAAUYF010085484.1_pt1 | contig 10718 bp, 10 predicted proteins | sample 7278051 | NCBI WGS metagenome assembly JAAUYF01 (sample SAMN14350202, study PRJNA611818) | marine sediment metagenome | isolation source: surface marine sediment (0.6m) | place: French Polynesia: Moorea | collected 2018-08 | reverse complement strand
CTGGCGCTGCGACGCAACGACGCCGACTTCCGGCTGGTAGTCAACCGGTCGATCGCCCAGCTGTATCGCAGTGGCGCCTACGCGGATATCTTCTACAAGTGGATTGGCCGCATCGGCATCGATGTACCGCCGATACTGGCCGCGATGTACCAGTTGAACTCGATACCGGAGTAGCCGTTTTCTAGTCTTTGGACGGGCTGTCAAAGTCGGCCGGCAGGATGCCGTCGTCCTTCAGTTTCGCGATGAGCTGGTGCACGCGCAAGAAGGCGATCAGGCCGAAAATCCCGAACGTCACGCCGACCATGCTGAAAACCCAGACTATTCCTTCCATTTGATGTCGCTCCACCCGGACTTGATCGTGAGTCGTTACCGGCCAGTCAGTTAATCGAATGAGAATGCCGTTCTTTAACGAATTCTCCGCATTGCAGCGGCCCACGTGGCCGCACTAAATCACGCCCATTTTAGCCCAATACCAGTGCGCGACCGGAACCGCCGCCGCTGGCCTGTTGGTTCCGCGCTGGAATCTGACTGAAAGGTGATCTGTGTAACATTTTCAGGGCTACGCAATTGCTACGCTGATCGACAGAATGTGGGCCATACAAACGGTGGGCCCATCCAGGAGGGCCAGCATGTCTGATGAACAGAACGTAGAAGTGCAAGAAAACCACGATGAAGAATACGCGGATGCATATGGATTCTGGATTTTTGCATTCGGCGTTATCGGCGCAGTCGTCGGATACAACATCGGCGCAGAAGCCGGCTTCAGTTTCTGGCCGAATGTCGGGCTCGGTGTATTCGGACTGGTCGCGCTTGCAAGCATTGCTTACAAATTCCGCAGGGCGATCGCCGTGGTCGGAGCCGCGGCAATTGTCATCGCAGTCGTTGTGGCCGTGATTGAGGGTATCCGCAGCGCCTAGTCAGGTTGCGCCTGGCCGTCAGATACAAAGCACATTCAGAAGCGGTCGTTCGATTATCGAGCTCTCGATTGCCAGCTTTGCTTCATAACCACGAACAGCAACAGCGTAGCGACCGCCGTGATGATACTGAAAGGCATATTTCCCTCCATCAGCAGCAGCGCCAGCGACACAAGAAACGTAATAGCGACGATTGCAGCCCCGGCGAATCGGGTCCTGTTGACGATGATGAGCAGTCCGCCGAGTAACTGTGCCAATCCGAAAGCGATCAGAGTTGCATCGGTAAAGCCATACTTGCCGAAGAAGGCTACCTCTTGTTGCATCAACAAGATCTTGGTGGTGCCGGACGACACCGCCAGCACAACCAGTATCACGACGATGATCGTAGAAACCGCTTTCATGGATACTCTCGATTCCGGTCTGCGGACCTGATGAGCGCTCTATCGACGGACGGCCCTTACGAAGCCTCGTCCGGAACCGTCACCTGCGGAACCTCGCTGAAGGGACGGATGCCGAACCACGGATAGATCTCCGTCGGGTAGTACACGACGCCATCAGACACGACCATGCGAATCTGCCGCAGCTGATTCAGATTCTCTGTCGGGTCGCCGGGTACGAGGAAGAAGTCCGCGTATTTGCCTTTCTCGATAGAGCCGAGATCTTCGTCCTGCATCAAATAGACGGCCATGTCATACGAGGCCCTGCGTAGTACCTCGGCCGGCGTCAGGCCGATCTTCTCGAACAGCTCGAGTTCCCGGTGGTAAGCGAACCCGCCACCGAGATCAGTCCCGGGCAGCAGCATAACGCCCCGCTCGTTGAGTCGGCTCAATACGTCGAGGATAAACTCGAATGCGGCAACGTATTCGGCGCGTTCTTCGGGTCCCTCGGTACCGAACAACTCGCTTTTCACCGAGCGCTGCTCGTTGGTCGGGAGGTGGTCGATAACGGCGCGCGCCATGGGTGCCGGCTCGCCGTTGACTGCCGTCAGGCCGTGTTCGTGAATGGCAATGGTCGGGTCATGCGCGACGTTTCTCTCGAGCATGCGGCTGATCGTGTACTGCACCTCTTCCCCACCCGGATCGAGCGACGGAAAGCGCTTCATTGCCTTGAAGCGGAACAACGTGCGCGTGTCTTCACCATCTTCGAGCACCCAGCCGAGCATTAGCTGGTTGGCGTGCGTAATCTCGTCGAAGCCGGCCTCGATCATGGCATTCGCCGTTGAGAAGGCCGGTACATGGCCGGCCACGCGCATGCCGAGACGATGCGCCTCGGCGACGAGCGTCTCCGCCCACTCCGGCTTCATCGAGTTATAAAGCTTGACCTGGTGGAAGTCGCGGACGCCGCACCAGCGCACCATGTACAGCGCCTCATCCAGCGTCGCTACGGTTTCGCCGGTCGCTGCCGAGAACTCGCTCTTGCCTTCGATGAAGCAGGAACGCGTGATGCGCGGACCGGCGATGATGCCGTCATTGATGCGGTTAACGAGGTCCTCGAGCACGGCGTTCTCGTTGCCCGTATCACGCACCGACGTGACACCGGCCGCTACATTGAGCAGCGCATTGCCCTGGCCGATGTGGCCGTGCATCTCGTACATGCCGGGCACGAGCGTGCCGCCCTCGCCATCGATGACGACCTCACCTTCGGTGAGCGGGCCGCCCGTTGCCTGGACGCTGGCAATGCGATTGCCGTAAACGAGCACGTCCATCGGCTCGGTCAGTTCGAGGCGCTCCGGGTCGAATACGTGCACATTGCGGATTCGCACCGGTGCGTCGTAGCTGTGGGCAACCTCGGACTGGATTTCGACAAACCGCTCCGTGGAAAGCTTGTCGGCGTACTCGCGCAACGCCTTGTCAGCCGACTCATAGCCTTCACGCACCATGCTGAAGCGCGGGCTCGCGGTCGCGAAGAACCGGCCTTCCTGGTCGAGGATAACGAGCGCCGGGTTGTAGGTCAGGCCGAGAATCTCGTAGGCAGTGACGTCGAACGTGCCGTCCGCCCCCTCGAACGCCATCGAATCGCGTTCAACGATGTAGGCTTCGCCGCCGGGGAACACCTCCATGCGCTGGTCTTCGTCGGCCAGCAATACCTGCGCCAGCAGGCCCGCCGAATAGATGCTGCCGTCCTGGTTGATATAGAAGAGCATGTCGTCGATGGCAGCTTCGCCTGTCCCCGTGGAGTCCTGCCAGCGGGCGGTACCGCCCTCGACACGGAAGAATTCATCGACGGAACTGCCAAACGTGGTCGTCCCGCTAATCGACCAGTCGACCGGAAAGCCGTTGTCGTCGAGCGTGATCTCTTCGGCCATCGTCGGGCCGCGTCCGTTTTGCTTGAAGTCGAAATCGATCGCGAGCTGGTTGTCGTGCTCATTGACGATCATGTGGCCCACGTCGTCGCCCGCAAACAACACGCGATACGTCATCGTCTCTGCCGCGAGCGGCGCAGCCGCAAATACCAGAACCAGGCCAAGCCATCTTGTCATTGTTATCGTCCCCACGATTAGATTTGGCGTTGAGTATAGCGAACGAGCTCGCGCAGCACAGACGTTGCGAAATTCCCCTTGCCCAGGCGGAAATCGATCCAGAGCGCGCCTTCGGAAAACTCCCAGGCCAGCTGCTCCACGCGCATGCGCAGCGGCCGGCTTGCCGCCTTCACACCCGCGGCCTCGAGTGCCGGCAAAACCCCGCACGGATGAATGTCGAACTCGGCGCAACGTTGCGCCAGCTCATCGGTCAGCTCGTCGACATCGAAAACACTGCCGCTGCCGTCGAGATTGGCCGTGTCACCGGGCAAAAGTCGATTCCACGTGCCCGCGTCGACGCGTGCCGCGAGCTCATTGTTGAATTGCAGCGACCGCACGGCCGAGAGTCCGATGCTGCGCTTGTTGCGCGAGACCCGTCGGCCCGCGAGCACGGATTCGCCCAGCGCTATGTTGCCGCCATCACGCCCGAAGCGCTGTTCTCCGAAGTAGTTCGGCACGCCTTGTGCGGCAATCATCTCCAGCCGCTCGATGAGCTCATCACGATGCGTCTCGATGTCGTCACCGCGCAGTGCAATGCGAAACGCGTTGCCCCGGTGCGCGCCCCGCTTGAGCTTGCGCTGGTGCCGGCGCCTCTCGAGAATCGCGACGCCTTCAATATCGAGCGTGTCCCAATCGGTGCCCATGCCCGTCGGGCGACGGACGCTGAACCATTGCCGCGTCACGGCGTGCCGATCTTTGAGACCCGAGTAGCCGACGTCCCTCGACGATACGCCGGCATGCCGGGCGAGCCGGTCCGCGACCCAGGTCGTGTTGGCGCCGGTCTTCTCGAGCCACAGCCAGTCGTGCTCGCCGTCGTCGCTGAAGTCTACGTCGAGGCACTCGATAACCTGGAAGTCGCGTGGCGTACCGCGAATCTCTGCGGCACACACAGGCTGGCCACAGGCTCGGGCCCAGTCAGGTAGCGTGGACAAGGGGTTGGTTAGTGGGCCGCGTCGGCGACGGGCACGACCTGGTAGAACGTCTCGTCGGGGCCGATCATGCCGAGATCGGTGCGGGCGCGTTCCTCGGCCGCCTCGTGGCTGCGCTTGAGATTGACGACCTCGGCGTCGAGCGCCTGGTTACGCTCCCGCAACGCGGCATTCTGGTCACGCTGCTCGGCCACCGCGGCGCGCAGGTTACGCGTCTTCGCATACCCCGAGTCCGAGAACCACAGCTGCCCCTGCAGGACCAGCGCAATGGCTCCCAGGATTACCAGCATCCAGCGTGAACTCACCCCAAATCTACCCCAAGCTTTACGGCGCCTTTACCGAGAACGCCTCCCGGGCCGCGTAACTTGCTGCGCCGCCCAATTCTTCCTCGATGCGTAACAACTGGTTGTACTTCGCAATGCGATCAGAGCGCGACAATGAGCCGGTCTTGATCTGCGTTGCCCGGGTGCCGACCGCGATGTCAGCAATCGTGCTGTCCGAGGTCTCTCCCGAGCGGTGCGAAATGACGGCCGAGTAACCCGCCTCCACAGCCATAGTAATTGCATCAAGAGTTTCAGATAAGGTACCGATTTGATTGGGTTTTATCAATATTGAATTTGCAATTTTTTCGTTGATGCCGCGCTGCAGGATCGAGGTGTTGGTCACGAACAGGTCGTCGCCCACAAGCTGGACCTTCTCGCCGACTGCCTCTGTAAGCAGCTTCCAGCCGTCCCAGTCGCCCTCGTCCATGCCGTCCTCGATCGTGATGATCGGGTAGGCGTCCGCCAGCTCCGCAAGAAACGCGCTGAACCCTGCTGCGTCGTAGGTCTTGCCTTCGGACTCCAGGTTGTAGACGCCGTCCTCGTAGAACTCGGAGCTTGCCACGTCGAGGCCCAGCAGGATGTCGTCGCCCGCTTTGTAGCCGGCCCGCTCGATCGCCGTCATGATGGTGTCCAGCGCGGCCCGGTTGGACGGCAGGTTGGGCGCAAAACCGCCCTCGTCGCCGACGGCCGTGTTCATGCCCTGTTCCTGCAGGACGCTTCTCAGCGCGTGGAAGATCTCGGCGCCGTAGCGCAGCGCTTCGCTGAAGTTCGGCGCACCGACCGGCAGGATCATGAATTCCTGGATATCGACGCTATTGTCCGCGTGCGCCCCGCCGTTGATGATGTTCATCATCGGTACCGGCATCTCGGTGCCGTCGCCCAGGTGGCGGAACAGCGACACGCCGTTCGATTTGGCATCGGCCCTCGCCGCCGCCAGCGAGATGGCAAGCAGCGCGTTTGCGCCCAGGTTGCCCTTGTTGTCGCTGCCGTCGAGCTCGATCATGCGCGTGTCCAGCGCCCGCTGATCGGCGAACTCGATGCCGACAATCTCGTCGCGCAACACGCCGTTGACGCTGGCAACGGCCTTCTGTACGCCCTTGCCGAGGTAGCGCGACTTGTCCCCGTCACGCAACTCGACGGCCTCGCGCGTGCCCGTCGACGCGCCCGACGGCACGGCCGCGCGCGCGACGGTGCCATCCGCCAGCGTTACGTCAGCCTCAACGGTGGGGTTGCCGCGGGAATCGAGAATCTCGCGGCCCTTGATGTCTTTGATGGTGATCATTGGTCTTCCAGGTAGGGGGTTTTCTTGACGGTCTCGTCGATAGCGACGAGCGTTTCGAGTAGCGCTTTCATCTGTCCGAGCGGCCAGGCATTGGGCCCGTCGCTCAGTGCATTCTCGGGGTCGGGGTGCGTTTCGGTGAACAATCCGGCAACGCCCACGGCAATCGCTGCCCGCGACAATACCGGCACAAATTCGCGTTGCCCGCCTGACGCCGAGCCCTTGCCGCCCGGCAACTGCACCGAGTGCGTGGCATCGAACACGACGGGGCAGCCGGTGCCGCGCATGATGGCCAGGCTGCGCATGTCCGACACGAGGTTGTTGTAGCCGAACGTGAATCCTCGCTCACAGACCATGATGCTCTCGTTACCGGTCGATTTCGCTTTGTCGACGACGTTCTGCATCTCCCATGGAGAAAGGAACTGGCCCTTCTTGATATTGACGGGCTTGCCGGCGCCGGCCGCGCGCAGGATGAAGTTGGTCTGGCGGCACAGGAACGCGGGCGTTTGCAGCACGTCCACGACGTCGGCGACCTCGTCCATCGGGGTGTCTTCGTGGACATCGGTCAGCACGGGGACCTCGAGCTGGCGCCGCACTTCGCCAAGAATGCGGAGCCCCTCTTCCATGCCGGGGCCGCGAAAACTGCCCGATGAACTGCGGTTCGCCTTGTCGAACGACGACTTGTAGATGAACGGCACGCCGAGCCCGCCGCAAATCTCCTTCAGGGTGCCCGCGGTATCAATCGACATCTGCTCGCTCTCGACGACGCAGGTACCGGCGATCAGGAATAGCGGCCGGTCATTGCCAGCCTCGAAATGGGCGAGTTTCATGCTTCGGCGACCTTGGGCAGCTCACCTTCACGGTACTTGCGCACGGCGGAGATGAAGCCTTTGAAAAGTGGGTGTCCGTCGCGCGGGTTCGAGGTGAACTCGGGATGGAACTGGCTGGCCAGGAACCATGGGTGATCGGGAATTTCCACCATCTCGACCAGGTCGTCGACCGAAAGACCCGAAAACCGCATGCCGGCCTCCTCGAGACGCGCGCGGTAATTGTTATTGACCTCGTAGCGATGCCGGTGACGCTCCTCGATCGTGTCCGCACCGTACATTTCGGCGGCGAGCGATCCCGGCACCAGCGAAATCTGCTGCGCACCGAGCCGCATCGTGCCGCCCAGGTCGGACGCTTCGTCCCGCTGCTCGACCTCACCGCTCTCGTCCTGCCACTCGGTGATCAGCGCCACCACCGGGTGCGGCGTATCCTTGTTGAATTCGGTGCTCATGGCACCCTCGAGTCCGGCCATGTGGCGCGCCGCTTCGATCACGGCCACTTGCATACCGAGGCAAATGCCGAGATAGGGAATACCGTTCTCCCGCGCCAGGCGCACGACCTCGATCTTGCCTTCGATGCCGCGGTCGCCGAAGCCGCCCGGCACCACGATGCCGTCCATTTCCCGGAGGCGGTCGAGCCCCTGGTCTTCAAGGTCGGTCGATTCGGTGAAGTGAATATTGACGCGCGTCCGCGTGTGAATGCCCCCGTGCAGCAGCGCCTCGACGAGCGAGATGTACGAGTCCTTGAGGTCCATGTACTTGCCAACCATGGCAATGTCGACTTCAGCCGTCGGGTTCTGCTTGGCCTCGACGATCGCCGCCCATTCACTGAGGTCCGCGGGCGGCAGATCGAGGCCCAGCTGTTTCGCGACGATCTCGTCGAAACCCTGCTCGTGCATCATTGCAGGGATCTTGTAGAGGTCGTCCGCATCGTACGCCGATAGCACCGCGTTCGCCGGCACGTTCGTGAACAATGCAATCTTCTTGCGTTGCTCCTCGGGCAGCGGGTCCTCGGAGCGGCACACGAGAACATCGGGCTGGATACCGATAGAACGCAACTCCTTCACGGAATGCTGCGTCGGCTTGGTCTTGATCTCGGACGACGTGGGGATGAACGGCACGAGCGTCAGGTGCACGTACATGACCTTGTCGTGGCCCATCTCGACGCCCATCTGGCGAATTGCCTCGAGAAACGGCAACGACTCGATATCACCGACCGTGCCGCCGATCTCGACGAGACAAACGTCGGCATCACCGGCGCCCTTGCGCACGCTCTCCTTGATCTCGTCGGTTATGTGCGGGATCACCTGCACCGTGGCGCCCAGGTAGTCGCCGCGACGCTCCTTGGCGATGACGCTTTCGTAGATGCGGCCCGTGGTGTAATTGCTGTGCCGGCCGCCTTTGGCCGTGCGCACGAAGCGCTCGTAGTGACCGAGGTCGAGATCGGTTTCGGTGCCATCGTGGGTGACGAACACCTCGCCATGCTGGAACGGGCTCATCGTCCCCGGGTCCACGTTGATGTAGGGGTCCAGCTTGATCATGCTGATCGTGAGACCGCGCGCTTCGAGGATGGCGCCGAGGCAGGCGGACGTGATGCCCTTGCCTAGCGAGGAGACTACGCCGCCGGTGATAAATACATACGATGTCATAGACAGGCCTGTGGCCGGCGGAAACAACAAAGGGCTGGATCAGAAGCACCTCATTAAAGGTTCAGTGCTCTTCTCCAACCCTTGGAAATACGCGCCGTCGTTGGATAAAAGACGGTTTTAGACGTTAACAGAACGCCACCCTGGACACAACGAATTCACGGGCATCGAGCGCTAGTGCAACGCTGGACGATCGTCCCAGTGGATCGCGGTACCCGGCGAACTCGTGGCGTCGTCCGCGACCCAGAGATCAGCGACCGCGACGAGCCGGTCATCCGAGTAGATCAGCGGCACCCGGTCGCGCATCCAGGGCACGATGCCTTCTTCCTGAAGTAGTTTCTTGAGTTTTTTCGTATGTTCCTGACCCGTAAGCTTTATTTGCTCTCCACCCTCGCGCCGGCGCACCTCCAGACCCGCCTCTACAACGGTCTGAGACAGGCCGCGGTCGGCGCCTGGTACGAGCCTCAGCAGGCCCAGCCCCGGCCCGAGTTCCGCATGACCGGCTGTGATCGGTGACGTAGTCACGGGGCCCGTCGCGTCAGATTGCACAAACAGGTAAACCTGGTCGCGATAGCGCCGCGCCTCGGCTCCGTCCCATTGCACAACCGGCTGTGCATCCTCCCGTGCCGGTAACAGGTCGGTGACGATACTCTGCAATACCGAAGCGGGTACAGGTGGCAGTCCCAGCTCGCGAATCGTGTAGCGCAGCACGTTGCGCTGCCGTTCCTCGTCGAGCGCGCGCAGGCCCGCCACGGACAGCCGGTCGGCCCGTGCGCCGAGAGACTGCAGGTCCGAATCGGCAAGCTGATCGAGCAGCAGTGCCGCTTCACCAGCCAGCAATGCGCTTTGGCGCAGCCGGCTGCTGGCATCGGGCCACCGCGCCTGCAGGATCGGGAAGACCTCGTGGCGCAGGTAGTTGCGGTCGAAGCTGCGGTCCTCATTGGACGGGTCGTCAATCCAGTCCAGGTCGTGCGCGGCCGCGTATTGCCGGAGCTCATCGCGGCTGTATCCCAACAGGGGCCGAACGAGCCAGGCGGGGCCGAAGGGCTGCACTTCACCGATACCCGCCAGGCCGGCCGGCCCGCTGGCGCGCAGCAGGTTCAGCAACAGCGTCTCAGCCTGGTCGTCCTTGTGGTGCGCAGAGAGCAACCAGTCGCCGTGCTGCAGCTCGGCGCGGAACGCCGCGTAGCGCGCCTCGCGCGCGGCCGCCTCGGTCCCGTGGCCCGACTCCTTGTCGACCGCTACCTGCAGAACCCGGCACTCGACGCCGAGTTCGGCTGCACGGGACGCACAGCGATCGCGCCAGGCTCGTGATTCGTCCTGGAGGCCGTGATCGACATGCAGGGCCAGCAAATCCGCGCCGAAGGTGTCTCCCAGTGCCACAAGGGAGTGCAGCAGGACTTCGGAATCCAGCCCACCGCTGTAGGCGATTACAAGACGCTCGGGTTGCCCCGCCAGTTGCGCCAGCTCCCGCAGCGCCCCGAGCAGGCTCTCGCGGTCGAAGCTCACGCTTCCTTGAACTGGCCGAAGCTCGCGAGGCGGCGCTGGCGATTCTCCAGTAGCTGGTCCACCGACAGAGCGTCGAGTTCCTCGAGGTTCTTGAGGATGGCATTGCGGATGACGTCCGCTGCATCCTGCGGATTTCGGTGGGCGCCGCCGAGCGGTTCGGGCAGAACCTCGTCGACAAGACCGAACTTGTTCAGGTGGTCGGCCGTGATGCGCATGGCTTCCGCGGCATCCTCGGCTTTCTCCGCGCTTTTCCAGAGAATCGACGCGCAGCCTTCGGGCGAAATTACCGAGTAGATGGCGTACTGCATCATTAGCAAACGGTCGCCGACACCGATCGCGAGCGCACCGCCCGAGCCGCCCTCGCCAATCACGACGCTGATGATCGGGGTCTTGAGGCCTGCCATCAGGTAGAGGCTGTAAGCAATTGCCTCACTCTGGCCGCGCTCCTCGGCGCCGACCCCCGGATAGGCGCCCGGCGTGTCGATCAACGTCACGATGGGCAGCGAAAACTTCTCGGCCATGCGCATCAGGCGCTGTGCCTTGCGATAGCCCTCCGGCTTCGGCATGCCGTAGTTGCGGCGTACGCGCTCTTTCGTGTCGCGGCCCTTCTGATGACCGATGAACATGACCGGGCGGCCGTCGAGGCGGCCGATGCCGCCGATGATGGCCGGGTCGTCCGCGTACATGCGGTCGCCGTGCAGTTCCTGGAAATCGGGGGCAATCAGCTCAAGGTAGTCGGCCGTGTATGGCCGCATCGGGTGTCGTGCGACATG
>JAAUYF010036832.1_pt1 | contig 10719 bp, 11 predicted proteins | sample 7278051 | NCBI WGS metagenome assembly JAAUYF01 (sample SAMN14350202, study PRJNA611818) | marine sediment metagenome | isolation source: surface marine sediment (0.6m) | place: French Polynesia: Moorea | collected 2018-08 | reverse complement strand
GGTTTCGGCCGGCGGCGAGATTGACGTCGTCGAACGCGCCAGCGATGGCAGCGAGTCATTGGTTCGGCGCCAGCGGCCAGCAGACATCGGCGTGCTCGTCGTAGCCATCAACCGCCTGCTCGAGGACCCCGCAGACATCGACCGTCGGCGCGATCGGGCCGTGTTCCGGCTCGCGGCCGGCAAGCTCGCGGAAGCCGAGGCCGAGTACCGCACGCAGCGGTCCGAGCAGATCATCCGCAGCTCCACTCGCAAGGCGGTCGTCGGCTCCCTGGCGGCTGTTAGTCCGGGAACCGATGTGCTGATCCAGGGCTATATCGGTACCGCGATGACGCAGGAGCTCTGCGGCCTCTACGACGCCGCGCCGCGTGATCTCGATATTGAGGAGTTCCTGAACCTGAGCCAGAGCCGGGTGGGGCGCGCACTGCCATTGTCGCTGGCCGTTGCCGGCAATGGCCTCAAGGCTTTTCCGGGTGTGGGCACCGTGGCCGGAGGCCTCGTGCACGCGGTCGCATACGGCCTGATATTTGATGCGCTGGGTCGCAGCCTGGTGCAGACGCTGGCGAAGCACGGCAAGCTTCTGCCCGAGGAGGCGGCCAGGGAATTCGAGGAAGGCATCAGTGAACATATTGAAGCGGGCGTTCGCCGCGTTGCCAGGATGGCCCTGGAAGAAAAAGAGTCGGACGCAGGCTGATATTGGACCCGATGACGGGTCCGGGCATCTCGAGCTCGCGCGTGAAAGCCTGCGCGAGCTGGTCAACGATGCGCGCCTCCCGGAGGGGGTGCGTGAGTCCCTGGCGCACGACTACGAATCCGTCGAGGCGATGCTCGACAAGCTGGAAAACGGGCACCTGCACCTCGCGGCGTTCGGCCGCGTCAGCACGGGCAAGTCGTCATTGCTCAATGCCCTGATCGGTGAGGAAGTGTTCTCGGTCAGCCCGTTGCACGGTGAGACGCGCCGCTCCGCCATGCAACCCTGGAACGAAGTGCGCGCCGGTGGCGTATTCCTGATCGACACGCCCGGTCTCGACGAGGCCGGCGGCGAAGATCGCGAGGCCATGGCGAAGGAGGTCGCCGGCCGCTCCGACCTGGTCATGTTCGTCCTGGACGGCGACATCACCGATACCGAGTTGCAATCGTTGCGAACCCTGCTGGCGCAGGGCCGGCCGGTGCTTGTCGTGCTCAACAAGAGCGACCTCTTCACGGCTGACGACCGGTACACGCTGCTGGGGGCAATTCGCGACAAGACGACCGGTCTGGTCGACTCCGGCAATATCATTGACGCCGCGGCACAACCGCGCCCCTATGTTGTGATCGAACCCGACTATCTCGGCAACGACATAGAAACGCTGCGGTTCCGTGAACCCGATATCGAAGCGCTGCGACTCAGGCTGTGGGAAATCCTGGAGGCCGAGGGCAAGACCCTGGCGGCCCTGAACGCCAGCCTGTTCGCGGCCGATCTCTCCGACCAGGTCGGGCGGCGCATCCTCGCTGCCCGGCGCGAGATCGGCGAAAAGCTGGTCCGCACCTACTGCGTGGGCAAAGGCATTGCGGTCGCCTTCAACCCGATTCCCGTCGCGGACCTGTTTGCGGCCGCGTTCATCGACGTTGGCATGGTCGTGCACCTGTCGCGGGTTTACGATCTGCCCCTCAGCCAGAAAGAAGCCGGGTCGCTGGTCAAAGTGATCGTTGTCGAGGCGGCGGCGCTGATGGGGACTGTCTGGGCCCTGCACTTCGTGTCGAGCGCGCTGAAGGTGGGAACGGCGGGCCTCTCGACGATCGTCACTGCGGGAGCGCAGGGCGCCATCGCCTACTACAGCACTTACGTTGTGGGCCAGGTCGCCGCGAAGTACCTCGGCCAGGGCAAATCCTGGGGCGAGGGCGGACCCAAGCATGTCGTCAAGCAGATTCTCGACAGCCTCGATCGCGACAGCGTGCTGGCCGACGCCAAGCGCGAAATACAGGCGCGGCTGGGGCTGGGCTGACATGGACCGCATCGCGCGCATGCACCGTATCTGGGACACGATCTGCGATATCCCCACGGGCCGCGTCGCGAGTTACGGCCAGATCGCCGAGATCGCAGGCATTCCGCGAGGCGCGCGCCAGGTCGGCTACGCGCTCAGGAACCTGCCCGATGGTCACGACGCGCCGTGGCACCGGGTTTTGCAGGCTTCTGGCCGTATCGCATTCACCAGGGGCAGCCGCGCTTACCGCGAGCAGCGCAAGCGCCTGCTGCAAGAGGGCGTTGTCGTCATCTCCGGCCGGGTCGACATGCAGGAGTATCGGTGGCAGCCTGACCTTGACGAGCTTCTGTGGAAACCGGCCCTGGCCTGGGATGAAGAGTGAGTATTGCTAACAAGCTGCGCTCGAAGCTGATCCGTGTCCTGATCAGCGAACGCACACAAAGCGCTAGACGGTCGATCGCGGAGACCCGCCGCAAGCTGGGCGGTTCCGCGCATGTCGTCTCGGTGTTCCTGGAGCTTGACGACCCCTGGTCCTACCTGCTGGCGCATTACCTGCCGGAGCTGGCCGCGACCTACGACATCGAGCTGCGCTACTACCTGACCCAGTCCCGCAATGACGAGGCTTACCGACCGCAACCCGAGCTGCTCGCGCTGTATGCCGACGATGACTGCGCGCGAGTGGCGGCGGAGCTCGGCGTACCGTTCCTCGACAGGGGCGCGGCGCCGCCGGTCGAGCACCGGCTGGCATTGATCGACAGCCTCGCGGCGATCAACGATTCGCACGACTTTGATCGCGAGTTGCTTGAAGCGATAACGGCCTACTGGCGCGGCGACACGGCCGGCGTCGAGCGACGTATCGGGGCAACCGGTGGCGACGGCCGCGCGTTGCTTGCCACGAACCAGCAACGCCTGGCGAACCTCGGCCACTACAATTCGGCGACGCTGCACTACGCGGGCGAATGGTACTGGGGCGTCGATCGCTTGCCGTATCTCGTTGACCGGCTGGATGAGCTGGGCGTAAAGCGTCCTGATGCGTCGGGCGCGAAATTGGCATCGATCCGCCAGGCGATGCAGGTCTCACTTCCTGTCAGACCGCCAGGCGCGGCGGCGGACCTGCCACCGCTGGAACTGTTCTACTCGTTTCGCAGCCCGTACTCGTACCTCGCGTTGTCGCGCGTTTTCGAGATCGCCGACGCGTTCGGGCTGCGGCTTGATATCAGGCCGGTACTGCCGATGGTGATGCGTGGCATGCAAGTACCGCGGGCGAAGCTCAAATACATAGCACTGGATACGGCGCGCGAAGCGCGGCGTCTGGGTATCCCGTACGGCAATTTCGCCGATCCGGTGGGGGCTGGTGTGGAGCGCTGCCTGGCCGTGTTCTACTACGCGCAGCAGGAGAAGCGCGAGCGCGATTTCCTGCTGCACGCCGGCGAGGCAATCTGGGCGCGCGGCATCGACGTTGCGACTGACGAAGGAATGCGCAAGGTGACCGGCCGGTGCGGCCTGTTCTGGCCCGAGGCGCTCGCCGCCATGGAAGACGACAGCTGGCGCGAGAAGGTCGAGGAAAACCGTGCCGAGATGTTCGACGCCGGTAGCTGGGGCGTGCCGACGTTCCGGCATGGTGACTTCACGACCTGGGGACAGGACCGGCTCTGGTTGCTGGCGCGACACCTCGAAGAGCTTTGTGATACAGGAGACGGAATACTGGTATGACAACGGTAATCTTTTCGCACGGCCAGGAGAGCGGTCCCTGGGGAACCAAGATTCGCGCGATGGCGGATCTCGTACGCGGCCTGGGTTGTGAGGCCGACAGTGTCGACTATCAAGGCATCGCCGATCCGACGGAGCGCGTGGCAAAGCTGGTTGCGGAGTGCAGCGGCATCGACGATACCCTGGTTCTCGTTGGTTCGAGCATGGGCGGCCATGTGGCAACCGCCGGAGCCGGTGAACTGGGCGCGGCCGGCCTGTTCGTGCTCGCGCCAGCGTACTTCATGCCGGGCTACGAGGAACTGACCCCGACGCCGCCGGACATGCCGATTGCGATCGTGCATGGCTGGCGTGACGACGTTGTGCCGGTCGAGAACAGCATTCGCTTCGCGCAGGCCTGCAATGCCGAACTGCACGTCCTCGACGGCGATCATCGGCTGACCGAAAACATAGGCGAGATCAACTATTATTTGTGCAGGTTTATTGAAAAGATAAACGCCTGAACAAGACATCAGGGGAGAAGCGTCATGAGATTTGTACTGGTTCTAATTGCCCTCATTCTGGCGGGGTGCGGCGGCGAGTCGAAAGACTCCAAGATGGACCGGATTGCGGACGAGATGGACGACGTCGCCAAGGAAGTCGGGGAGGTGGCCGACGCCGTTGGCGAGGCGGTTGAAGAGGGCGCGGACGAACTCGGCGAGGCTTACCACGATGCGATGGACAAGGCAGAAGAGGTCGGCGAGATCGTCAAGGAGCACGCCGAAGAGGTCAAGGAAGACATCGAAGAAGCCGTCAGTAACTAACAAGCGGATTGCTGATAGCGGCGGCGGCCGCAATTGACACCATGATCTGGCTGATGGACATCGCCCGGTTCATCTTCCGGCCCCTCTACTGGCTGGCCGGCAAGGTGTTCTCGCTCTGGGCGCGGCCCACCGTGCAGCCGGACTCGCCGCCCGAGCTGTACGCCGACGCCGACGCGGAAATCTGCTACGTCCTCGAGAATGGCGGTCTTGCCGACGTGCTGGCGCTCGAGCGCGCCTGCGCCAGGCACGGGTTACCGTCGCCGCGGGAATCGTTCGAGTTTTGCGGCAAGCGCTTCTCCAAACGCCTCGTCGTCCTGCGGCCCCGCAAGGGGTTTATCTTCCGGCGGCCCGCGCCCGGCGGGTCGCGGCGGCTGCGCGCCCTGGTCGAGGCGGGCGAGGGCAGCGTGGAGGACCTGCAGCTCGTTCCGGTCGCGATCTACTGGGGACGGTCTCCCGATCGTGAGGACTCGGCGTTCAAGCTGTTCTTTGCGGAGAACTGGGACGTCGCGGGCCGCACGCGCAAGTTCTTCGCCACGGTCCTGCACGGGCGCAATACGCTCATGTGGTTCAGCCATGCGCTGCCGCTGAACTCGATCATCCAGGAAAAGCTCACTGCCGATATTGCGTTCCGCAAGGTCTCGCGCATCCTGCGCGTGCATTTCCGCAAACGGCGCACCGCAACCGTTGGCCCGGACCTGTCGAACCGGCGCAGAATCGCCCGGCTCGTAGCGCTGTCACCGAACGTCAAGCGCGCCATCGAGGCTGAGGCCGGCGACGATCCCAGGAAGCTCGCCGCGGCCCGGCGCAAGGTGCAGAAGTACGTGATGGAGATTGCGGCCGACATATCCTGGCCGGCCATTCGTATCGCCGTCCGTGTCCTGCGCCGGTTGTGGAACCAGATCTACGACGGCATCGAGCTGGGCCATACCGAGCGGTTGCGGGAGGTGGCGAAAGAAAAAGTCGTTGTTTATGTGCCGTGCCACCGCAGCCATTTCGACTACCTGCTGCTCAGCTACATTTGCTACGAACAAAGCGTGCAGCTGCCGCATATCGCGGCGGGCATCAATCTCAATATGCCGATTGTCGGTCCCATCCTGCGGCGCGGCGGCGCGTTCTTCCTGCGGCGCAGCTTCCGCGGTAATCGGCTGTATGCGGCGGTATTCAATGCCTACCTGAATCAACTGCTCACGCGCGGTTACACGATCGAGTACTTCGTAGAAGGCGGTCGCAGCCGCACGGGAAGGCTGCTGTCGCCGAAGGGCGGCATGCTCGCAATGACCGTCGGCTCGTACATTCAGAACCCGCGGCGCCCCGTCGTGTTCGTGCCGGTGTATTTCGGCTACGAAAAGCTCATTGAAGGCGGTTCGTTCATCAGCGAACTGGGCGGCGCCGAGAAACAGAAGGAGTCCCTGATGGGACTCGTGCGGTCGATCAAATCGCTGCGCGAGAACTTCGGCCGCGTCTACGTCAATATCGGTGAGCCGATCGAGCTCGACCACGTGCTGGACTCCGTCCAGCCCGGCTGGCGCGAGCAGCCCGGCGGCAACGGCGAACGGCCTGCGTGGCTCAACGAGGTCGTCGATGTGCTCGGTGGCGAGATCATGGGCGGTATCAACGCCGCGGCCGCCGTAACACCGATCAGCCTGCTGGCCTATGTATTGCTGGCGACGCCGAAACAGACCATCGGCGCTGCGGAACTGCGCGCGCAGCTGCAGCTGAGTCTCGACCTTCTGCGCAACTTCCACTACTCGGACTCCGTGACCGTCCCCGACTGGAGCCCGGACGAAATCATTGCTCACGGCGAGCAGCTTGACGCGATCAGCCGCACGTCGCATCCGATGGGCGATGTCATTCACATGACCGAGACCACGGCAGTATTACTGACGTACTTCCGCAACAACATCCTGCACCTCCTGGCGGTGCCGGCGTCCGTGGCGTGCTGTTTCATCCAGGGGCGTGAGCTGCCGCTGGCCGAGTTGCAGCGGCTCGTTCGCCTGATCTACCCGTTCATGCGCAAGGAGCTGTGCCTGAAGTGGCCGGAAGAAGATGTCGATGCCGTTACCCGCGAGGCCGTCGACGCGCTGGTCGAACAGGGCCTGCTCATCAAACACAAGCGCCGCAAGGTCCTGGAGCGGCCACGCGCCGGGTCCGCCGAGGCTTACCAGCTCATGATGCTCGGCCAGTCCATGGTGCCGATGCTGCAACGTTTCTATCTCGTCATCGCGATCCTGGTCCAGCACGGCAGCGGGACACTGACACGGGCACGGCTGGAGCAGATGTGCCAGCTCAGTGCCGAGCGATTGTCGATGATTTACGAATTGCATTCGCCGGACTTTTTCAATAGAACGCTGTTCCACGATTTCATTCGTAAATTGCAGGAACAGGACGTGCTACGCCGCAACGAGGATGGCTTGCTGGAGTTCGATGAAGACATCGTCGACATCGGCACCGACGCGCGTCTCGTGCTTGGCGAACAGATTCGCCACAGCATCCTGTCGCTGACCGTGCCCGAGGACCAGGTGGATTCATGAAGATCGCATCGTTCTACCGGTTTCTCGACCTCGACGACCCCGCCGGATTTCGCGATGAGCTACAGGCTGTCTGCAACGAACAGGAGCTGCTCGGCACGGTCCTGGTTGCTGCCGAGGGATTCAACGGCTCGGTCACGGGCGAAGAGACGGCAATTCGCGCGCTGTTCACCTGGATCGAGCAGCGGCTGGTCCTGGCCGAACCCATCGAGGCGCGCTGGAATGACGTTGCGGAGCCGCCGTTCCGGCGCATGCGCGTTCGTCTCAAGAAAGAAATCGTCACGTTAGGGCGTCCCGACATCCTGCCGCATCGCAAGACCGGCACCTACGTTTCCGGTGAGGAGTGGAACCGGCTGATCGAAGATCCCAACGTGCTCGTGATCGACACGCGCAATCACTACGAGTACGAGGTGGGGACATTCCCCAACGCGATCGATCCGGAGACGGACAGTTTTCGGGAGTTTCCCGAGTTTGCGAAGCAGCTGGCCGCCGAGTCGAGTGACCGGCCGCTGGCGATGTTCTGCACGGGCGGCATCCGCTGCGAGAAAGCGACAGCGCTGATGCTGGAACTCGGCTTCGACGAGGTCTACCACCTGCAGGGCGGCATCCTGCGCTACCTGGAGGAAATGCCGGCCGAGGACAATCGCTGGGATGGAGAGTGCTTCGTCTTCGATACGCGCGTCGCCGTCGACCGCGACCTGGCCGAAGGCGGCTACGTGCAGTGCCATGCCTGCCGGCGGCCGCTGAGCACGGAGGACCTGGCGTCACCGGATTACCGGGAAGGCGTGTCGTGTCCGAAGTGTGTCAATGAGATCGACGAAGAGCGCAAATCAGGGCTGGAAGAGCGCGCGAAACAGGTCGACCTCGCCCGCAAACGAGGTGAATCGCATATCGGGCCGAAAGGTTAGCAATCGCCCGCCGGGGCGGGCTCCTACGCGTCCAGGTCGGGGATGAGCTCGCTTTCAAGCGCGGTAATCATGTCCTTGATGAGCAGCTTGCGCTTCTTGAGCCGGCGGATGCGCAGCTGGTCGACCATTGGGTCGTGCTGCAGGCGGTCGATCAGATAATCGAGATCGCGGTGGCTGACTCGCAGCTCACGCAGGCGCTCGAGATTCTTGAAAGATTCTGTATCGACTTTGTCGGTCATTTTCTCTCATGCTACTCGCCGTTGGCGAGCAGCGCCAGCCAGTCCCTGTCCGCCGCACCAATGACGATGAAAAACGGATTGAGGATGTCCTCTTTCTGGTTATAAGACAAAGGCTTACCGTCGAGCTCAAGAACCTTTCCGCCCGCCTGTTCGACGACGGCCTGCGCAGCCCCCGTGTCCCATTCCGACGTTGGGCCGAGGCGCGGGTACACGTCGGCGCCGCCTTCGGCGACGACGCAGAATTTGAGCGAGCTGCCCATGGGCACCATGTCGGATTCGCCGACGTTGTCGAGGAAGGTGTCGAGACTGGACCCACGGTGCGACCGGCTGCCGACGATACGCACGGGGCTGTGGCTGCTCTCGGCGACGCGGATCGCGGTCGTGCTGCCGTCCGTACGCAGCTCCGAGCCGTGTCCCTCACAACCGACATAGGTTTTTTCGTGCACCGGCACGTGCACGACACCGAGCAGCGGGCGACCATTGTCGATGAACGCGATATTGACCGTGAACTCGCCGTTGCGGTTGACGAACTCCTTGGTCCCGTCCAGCGGGTCGATCAGCCAGTACTGCTGCCACTGGCCGCGCTCGGCGAAATCAGGGAGCCCTTCCTCCTCGGAGATGATCGGAATGTCTGGCGTCAGCTCGCGGAGTCCGGCGACGATGCAGCGGTGGGAGGCGAGATCGGCCTGCGTCAGGGGCGATTCGTCACCTTTCTCTTGAACGTCGAAATCGGTAGCGTAGACTTCGAGAATTGCGTGGCCTGCGGCGATCGCGAGATCGACGATCGGGTTGATCATTTCCTTGAGGTTCATTCCATTTTCCGGTCGCTAGCGGGGCCGCGAAGTATAAAACAGTGACATTCGATCCCAAAACAGCTGTCGCCGAATGCCGGACGCTCATGCTCGACATGGACGGCACGATCCTGGACCTTGCCTTCGACACTTACGTCTGGAAGGAACTCGTGGTCGGTCGGTACGCTGAGCACAATGACCTCGAGTACCAGGTGGCGCGCGACCGGCTGTATGCCAAGTACATGGCGATCCAGGGGGACCTCGAGTGGTACTGCCTCGATCACTGGAGCGAGCGCCTCGGGTTCGACGTGCTGGAGCTGCATCGCGAGGTGCACCACCGGATCGACTACCTGCCCGGGGCGCAGGCCTTCCTGGAAACCGTGCGCGCGACCGACATGCGCGTGCTGCTGGTCACCAACTCGCATCCGGATACGCTGAATCTGAAGAACGACACGCTCGGTTTCGCCGAGTTTTTCGACGAGATTCACAGCTCGCACACCTACGGCCACGCCAAGGAAAAGCAAGAGTTCTGGCACGCACTGCAGGAAGAGGAGGGCTTCGACCCGGAAACGACGGTCTTCGTCGACGACACGGTGCCGGTGCTGCGCAGCGCCGTGGAGTACGGAATCACGCAATCCGTCGTGATCACGCATCCCGACACGACCGAACCCGTCCGGGAAAACGGCGAGTTTCCCGGCGTCGCCGGAGTTCGCGAGTTGCTGTAAGAGCCCGGTCCACCGGGCGGTCGCTCGCCAGGGCGAGCTCCTACGAATCTTTCTTCGGACCCCTTGGGCGCCGGGAACCGCGCTTTTTACCGGAACGCTTCCGTTGCGGCCCGGGTTTACGCGCCTTGCGTTCCTTCCGTTTCGGTTTTTTCAGCTCCGGCAGCAACGCAGGGTCATAGCTGGCAACAGGGATCTTGTGGCCGATGTAGTCCTCGATATCGGGCAGTGACATCGCGTAGGTTTCGCAGCCGAAGCTCAGTGCGTCACCCGAAGCGCCCGCGCGCGCCGTGCGGCCGATGCGATGGACGTAGTCTTCCGCATCCTGCGGCAGGTCGTAGTTGATGACGTACTGCACGTCCGGAATGTGCAAGCCGCGGGAAGCGACGTCGGTGCCGATCAGCACCTGCAGGTCGCCACTCTGAAAGTCGAGCAACAGGCGCTGCCGCTTCTTCTGCGGCACGTCGCCCGAAATCGCCTTGGCGTGCACGCCATTCGCCTCGAGCGTTGCCTCGACACGCTCGGCGTCACGCTTCATGTTGACGAACACCATGATGCGTCCAGCGCCCATCTCCCGAATCAGTCCGACCAGCAGCGGCTGCTTCTCCTCGTTCGACGGGAAGAAGATGGCCTGGCGCACGCGATCGGCGGTGACCTTGTCGGGCTCGATGCGCACGAGCTCGGGCTCGTTCATATGCTCGAAAGCGAGTTCCATGACCCTGTGCGACAGCGTGGCCGAGAACAGCATATTGAGCCGTTTGTCGGGCGGCGGAAGTCGCCGCAGCAGGTAGCGGATGTCCTTGATAAAGCCCAGGTCGAACATGCGATCGGCCTCGTCCAGCACGGCGACCTCGACCTGGTCCAGCTTGAATACGCCCTGCTTGAAATAGTCGATGATTCGGCCGGGCGTGCCGATCAGGATATCGATGCCGCCCTCGATCGTGCGCCGCTGTTTTTCATAGTCGGTGCCGCCGTAGGCCAGCCCGATCTTGAAGCCCGTGTGCTTGCCCAGCAGTTCGCCGTCTTTGGCAATCTGCATCGCGAGCTCCCGGGTCGGTGC
>JAAUYF010045757.1_pt1 | contig 10730 bp, 10 predicted proteins | sample 7278051 | NCBI WGS metagenome assembly JAAUYF01 (sample SAMN14350202, study PRJNA611818) | marine sediment metagenome | isolation source: surface marine sediment (0.6m) | place: French Polynesia: Moorea | collected 2018-08 | reverse complement strand
GAAGGCTCACGGCGACCCAGAGAATGATTATCTGCTCTATCCATTTTCTAAATATGCACCATATTGGGACATCGTATATGAAGTAGCTAATGATGCGGTGGCAACTGCTCTGGCCTATTCTTTTATTCCTGACAAAATCGAAGGCAGACCCGAATTTTGGGAATCTAGCCCTAGAAGATTGTTGAAATTTTTATTGCTAGAGCTAAAACGACAGAATTTAAGTACCGACGATTTGGTTAAATGGATTGCTGATGGGGAACTACTTAACGAAATGGTTTCGGGAACGGATTTGGAAGCTCTCATAGATCCAGGAGCAAACGCTCAACGTGCTGGGGTTTTAGCTTCACTGTCTTTGATATCTGACGCGCTTAAGTTACTTCCTCCTAATGATGGAAGACCAAAATTTTCTTTTCGCCGTTGGGCAAAGGAGCGCAATGGTTGGATTTTTATTGGTACAAGAGGGGCTGGGGAAAGAGCAGCACTGCGACCGATTATTTCTGCTTTTTTGGATACTGCTTTTAATCGGCTGCTGGAAAAAGAAAAAGCAAGACCATGCTGGGTTTTTATCGATGAGATGGCCAGTCTGCAACAGCTACCCAAAATTCGTGAGGCAATGACAGAAGCGAGAAAATATAATTGTCGGCTGCTGCTGGGGTTTCAAGGTCGCTCCCAACTCGAAGCTCTTTACGGCAAACAAGCTGAGGTTATTATGTCGTCTCCTAAGACGAGAATATTTCTTGCTACTAAAGAATATTCTGCGAGTGAATGGATAGCTAATAATATCGGTAAACCTGAGCGTCAAAGGCAGGTTGAGAGTTTTACTTCGAGTCTCTTGAGTAATGGCAGAGATAGTATTTCTACGAGAACTGAGACCAAATTAGAACATCTGATCTTACCCAATCAGATTCAAAATCTTAAAAACCTCTCTGGCTACCTTCGGTACGATGACTATGTTACGTTCTTTCGCTTTCCTTACCCTAAGCTGTCTCGTAGGAATGAGTTTTGAGGGAGCCAGCAAAAATCGTAATCAATTACGATTAAATTCCTTTTTCTCATTTCCCAAAATAAAAACCCCGTAAGAGTCGGAGTTTTGCCTATTTTATCTCTCTCGTCCTTTATCTCGACTTCTTTCTGGGACTTCTTCTCGTTTGAGATCTCGCACTTGGATTGAAGTACTTATAGGAATAGCTGAGGAAATTCTTTGATCAAAACTTGATTTAAGCAAAAGACCTGTATCTTTGGAAAGCGAAGTAGAATATTCAATCCTACTGGCAAATTTTTCATTTGCATATCTCCATAAATTAGCAAGTAAACCCATAATATAAAGATTGTTGGATATTTGTTGAATAATTTCTTGAGTAAGGAAGAAAAAGGGAGATAGATTCTTACTAATATCTCCCCAGAAATTCAGAGCCGAGAGCTAATAAAATTTAATTATTCGGCTTGGTTATTAATATTTTGGTCTTGGCTTTCTTCTGCACCTTCAAGTAGTTTTTGATTGACATCAGATAGAGCCATACCTAAATCGTAAGGATTGGAAGATTGAAGTTTACCGACTGAACTATCAGGGAGTTCCATTAATTCTTCAATCATGAGATCGGCTGCTTCTTCCATACGCATATTGCCGTTGTACTTATCACAAATGGTATTAACAGCATTGATGGTTATTTGAGGAATATGGGCTAGAGTATCGTTGACGTTTTTAAACACCATGCCAGCAATGATTTTATTGGCAACGCTACCAATGTTTTGATTAGCATCAATTAACGCCTGTTTGTCATCCTGGGGCTGGTTTGGTTGCTGTTGTTGGGCTTTTGTGTCTTGGGATTTATTTTGAGATTGAGAATTACCACCAAACCTTTCGGCCATTTGTGGCATAGTCAAACCTTCTCGTTCTTTGAGTTGTCTGAGTTCGATAATTTTGGCAACTTCTTCGGCAGTAAAACTTGATTGGTTCATGCCGATAGCTTTGAGAAAAATATTCAGATTGGCGCGAGTAATGCCAATTTGCTCTTCGAGATATTTTTTGTCGAAAGTCTCGATGTTGTCGTGGTTGCAGTTATTACTCATGGATATTTATACCTGTTCGATTTTCTTGATGGGAGATTGGAATATATCGCTAACTTCTTGAGCTGATAGTCCAGCATTAAAGAGTTTTCTAGCTTGGTGAAATTTTGCGATCTCTTCTGGTGAGTAGGATCTTTGTTTGGTACTTATTCCCGCACATTTGAAGGTACGACGGACGGTATTGAGCGCAATACCATAGTGAGTGCATAAATCTTGCTTAGTAATTCTCATCAATTCTCTGGGCGATAAATTCAAAAAGGTCTTCAACGTTGGCATTGACTAAGTTAGAAACCGTGTACCAAACGTTTCGACGAATCGGGGCGATGGGGGATTTTTCATAGCCCTGCATAAAGAGTTGGTAATTTTGTTCTGAATTAAGCATGGTTTTGAGTACTTGAAATTGTTCTTTAAAAGTGAATTGTTTGGGTCTAGCAGAGGGGTTAAGCGAACGCTGGCGGGTACTCGCTTTAATAGATTCGATCAAGGCCATCTGGCGATCTATTTCCTGGGGGCTAAGATGAACGCGATGGAGATAACCCAACTCTTCAGGAACGCTCATCCAGAAATTCAGTCCTGTTGTCGGCGAAGCCATTTCTAAGCGCATGATTTGTCCTGTAGTTAGAGGGGGTCTGGTAACTTCCTTAATAGAGCGACTAAAGCTACCTTGAGAGAAGCTGTAGTCGGTAACATATTCGCGGTTTTCTCCTAAGTCTTCGATAAACGCTTTAGCGGATCTACTATCTGTAGGGGTGAACAAGCATTTAATAGTTGTATTTCCTAAGATAGAGGCTAGCTCTTTGTCATAAATAGCTTCTAAGGACTGTCTATTCTGATAAGCAACTACTAAATGAAAACCTACAGAACGAGAAAGCTCAGCTATTCGCAACAAGGGAACCTTGCCCCAATACCCAAGTTCATCGATCGTGATAAAGCCGTGGCGACCTTCACTACGTTGGTCAGCTAAAGCCGTTATCTCAGGGACTAGCCAGTTAAATAGGGCGTGAACTGGTTTTTGAGTAGCGTATTGATATTCCGAAGGGGAATAGATGAAAACGCTTTTACTATGACCGCTAATTAATTCCTTGAGCGAATACCAGCGGGATTGGGGCAGTTGGGCTTGAATGGCTGCTGCTGCTTCTAAGCCTTGGATATAGGCAGAGATGGTAGCTAAAATTGACTCGGTGGTTTTGCTAGATTCTTTGCTAGAGGTGAATCTGGCACTCACTTGTTTTCCTCGCTCGGTTTCGCTTAAAAAGCGATTAATTAGAGGGATTGTGCCTAAGCCTAAGTCCACCAAATGATGCAGCCCATAATCGTTGCCATAGATTTCATGCAGTCCTCGCAGTAGATTGAAGACGATAAGCTCTGCTGACAGATGCCAGAAAGGATCGCTACTATTATTATGAGCGTCGATAAAGATCGACTTACTAAAATTGAGAAACCGCAAAGCCTTACCATTCATCGAACGGGCAATGTCGATGGCAAAGGAATTGGGCGTAATCATATCGAGTCGGTAGATCAGAAACTCAATATCATGACGTTGGCACAATCCTTTAATCAATAAATCAGTGTCATCATTTTTAGTATGGAGTTGGAAAAAATATTTGCGGTGCCGAGTTTTAGCAAAATAAACAGAAAGCAGATATCTCTCTAGGAGGTGAGTTTTTCCAGCCCCTGTGCGACCTTCGAGCAAAGCATGGAAAGGATAGTTCAGAGGGATATAACGATCTCCAAATAGGGTATAGTCTATTCCTGGTGCAGCCTTTACGAGTACTTTCTGTGATTGTTGCTGCTTTTTGTTAGTCTCTGATTGAGTTTGAAATTTCTCCGCACTGCGTCTACCTTTCTCGTGAAGGCGATTGAAATCGTCGGAGAGATTGAAATTCTTCATTGGAAGCTAAAAAGAGTTAGTGTTTGTTGGGAAAAAATTTTGAGGTTACTTTTTGTTCTTCCAGAAATCGGAGTTTTTTAGATCCTGAACTTTGTTTTTGAAAAAATTGTCTAGGTCTTCCCAGATTTCACTTTTTACTTGCTTTTGTAAGACCTCAGCAATGAAAATCTGAGTAACCCCTACGACCATTTGCGGAATTAAAAGCATATTGCAGAAGCCTAAAGCGATAGAGAAAGCTCCGATAACAAATCTTTGCCAAAGATTACTTGGTAGATGCACAATATTAATTTGACCGCTAGACAAGGGGTTTCCAGATAAGCTGGTGACATCTATATCAGAACTTAAATTAATCCCTAAACCGATAAAGATCAGGACTGAGTAACCTATAACAATCAAGAAAAGAAATAGTTTTTTAACTAGCATCTCATTGCGGAGATTTTGTTTGATTTCCCTTCTTTTCTTCTCATCTATGTTGTGAGCAAAAATAGTTCGCAGATATTTGCCCTCTAAACCAGCGACTATAAAATCAAGATACAGAGAACTACATTCCAAGGTTAAAACAAACATATTCGCATATACTTGAGCCATGCTTGTTTGAAAAAAAAGTACGTATACTTTCTGGTCTAGCAATGCTCCGTTAGCAATCTTAGAGAAAATATCAAACGCTATATTGAACGAACAGGAAAAGATGTAAACAAAAATACCCCACACAGCTAAAAAGCAAAAAATGAAAATTATCAAAAAAACTATCTGGGGGAGATTTGTCTTTAGCTGATAGATACGCCTCATGAGATCGTGGCGTGGAGCAGAAGTTTTAAATTGAGGTTCCTGATTGTAAAAATCTTCCTCGTGTTGATTTAGTGTCATAGATGATAAATAAATCTCCTAACTATTGGGGTTGCAGAGGGTAACGCTGTAGGGGTCATAGTTTGCTCCTACAGATCTTCGTAAAATTGGCTGCTACGAATTTGGCGTTGTTCTTGTTGCTCTAAAAACTCTTGGTAGGCTTCTCTGGCTTCTAAATCCTTCAAATTATTCACAATATGGTTTAAATTTTTGAAGATAATCTCAATGCCTTTTCCTGGGCGAAAAAGACAAAGTAAGAGGCGAGGAAGCAGATAACAGAACAGAAGAAAACAGGCTAAAGAAATGAAAAATGAGCCTAATTTCCCAAGAATGAGACTATTTAAGCTAATAATTAAAGCCAAAAGTCCAATTGAGATCGGCACAAGAGCGAATAAAAACCATTTGCAGTAAAAGCAACGGTTTTCCGATTTGGCTCGCTTAAGAATTTTCTGAACCTCTTTTCTATGTCGGTAGGGAGCTAGAGCTAAATAAATACCTTCTATCTGGATATCTAGTTGATCTTTTTGCTCAAAATAACCTTTGTTCATTTTTGCTGAGTCAGGTCAGTGAACGATAGCGGAGAAGAAGACATCTTCTCCGACAATGGTTAAACAGCAGCAAAGTTGTATCGGGAGGATTTCTACTGAGATGTAGAATAAAAGTGCTTTTAATTTTTAACGGGGATACTCTTTGCTGGCTGTAAAAACGCTGGACTTTATAGGATGTCCTCGGTTTTTTTATGGAGTAGTTAGCATCTGCATCTTGGCTTGACGTATTAAAAACGCGATAAGTAACTACTCATTTATCAAACAATTACCTTCATTCCAACCTTGGGCAAAGGCTTTTCTTTGACTATCTTGGGTTATAGGCTGATTGCCTAGGATATAACTGTATTTTGAGCTTAGAACTTCGCTCACGAAGAAGTCTTTAGCTTCACCATCGCCTTGATATTTAGCATTCATGGCTTCGCCAACTAAACAAAATTCAGCTAAGGCTTTTTCTTGATCGTCAAAAGAAAGAGCACTGGTGCGATATTTGTTTAAGGCAACTTCGGTTACATAATCAAATATTTTGTCCCTTTCGCTATCAAGGAGGGACAGTGAGATGCTGCGTGCTAAAGCGAGTCTTTTCACTATCCCATTAGAGATATAGACCGTCTTATTGTCAGGACAATAGACAGTGGGATTTTGTCTATTGACTGCTTGATTACAGTCTTCCAATTCCCTTGTGGCACTATTAATAGAAGACTGAACATGAATATATGGTTTCTGGACATCCTTATTTGTTACTAACTGTTCTACTGATTGAACAAAGTTTCTTTCTAAAATAATTGAAACAATAGTTAATTCGCCTCCATATTGTTGCAAGACGATGTAAAGACACAGGGATGATGTAATAAAATCTGACCAAATACCTCGGTTAATCGCTTTGTTAATTTTGTCTTCAAAGGATTCTTCTTTGATAATTCCAGACTCTCTAAGCCTCTTAAGCAATTGTTTTAGCCAGGGAGGGGATTCTTTAATTTGCATTTTTTTTCAGGTTAAAAAACGATGGTGAAGAAGGCTTAACTTTCTCAACTAGTAGTTAAAACAGCAGCAAAGTTATATCGGTGAAATTTCTACTTGGATGTAGAATGAAAGTGCTTAATTAATAACGGGGATACTCTTTGCTGGCTGTAAAAACGTTGGATTTTTAAGATATCCTCGGTTTTTTTGGCGATAAAATAATTTGAATCTGTATTTTGTCTTGTTGAGAGGAAGGCATTTTATGTTTGTAGCCTTGGAGCTTAGAGCCTGTCTTTTGCAATCTTGATAATTTTCTCTTCATCGATATACCTCAATCGCTAATGTGGATAATTAACTTTGGAATTGATGATTATCTTTATTCAACAAAATTCCTAATAATCTTCTATCACGTCAGTTTGGCGTAGAGACTTAGGTTATTGATTAATTCGATCTAAAACTCAAAATCAATCGCAAGTATCACATTCGTAAGAGATAAAGTTTTGTAACTAATCGATATAATCGCAACAATTTCCAATATATTTCAAGTCAACTGTCCAATCAGGCTCGATAAAGACTACAATTACTTGAAATAAAAATAGGTTGTTTTTGAGAATAAATAGGTGACCCCCAAAGAGAAGTTGCTCGAATGCATTTTAGAATTTGTTTATTGCTCTAATTTTCTCATCAATAAACAAATCAATGCGACACCTAAGAAATCAGAGAATTGACTTTATGCCAAAGCAATTTGCTTCAAAAGTAATTGTCGCACTAAAGGAACGCCAGATTTTTGATGAAGAGAGAAAGATAGTACATCAAAAAACATTCAAGTTAAAATTTGAGAATAACCTACCAGAGAATCTAGTCAATAAACTAAAAGCAGAATCTCAGAAAAATAATCTAAGTCTCAATTTACTTCTCAAAGGGATAAAAGCCACGACTTACCCCACAATAAGTAACTGTATAAAGCGTATTTATGCTATTGCTATTGGCTCTTTATCTGAGCAAAAAATCGCAGCGGAAACAATAACAGTCAAAGCAATCTTAATTGCAGCAGGAATTATAGGACTTGATGATGAGATGCCTGATGAGATTCCAATGAGAGAAGGTAAAAAGTTCCGCTTCAAAGTTGACGTTGATAAGGTTTTTTACGGTAATGGAGTTGAGATACTTAGAAATTACCAATACCTCACAAGAGAAATTGCTATTAATGAAGCGATTATCAATCATCCATCTGTCCTTGTTAATTTGAAATGGCTAGTAAATAATTGTCCACACATCAAAAGGCTACAAGTTTTAGTTTCTTGTATTCACCTAAATAGGGAAGCTCAAGAAATTGCATCTAGTAGAGGATATGATTTAGATGAAATAATAAGAGCAAATATTGAACTATGTAATATACTTGAAAGACTTATTGAAATAAAAACTTCTTACAAGGGAACAGAAATTGAATTTCGATGGACTGATGATGTTGTTGCTTTTGAGTACTTTGGTATTTTTTCAGAGATTGAGCGAGGAATTAATCCTACTATGTTTAGTGTTATCACTCAGGGAGATCAACCTCTTTACTTCCAAGACAGCTATTGCCATTGTTCAATAAATGATAAAAATATTATAGAAATTGGTCGCCAGATTAAATCTATTTGGGATGAAGCAATTACATTTAATCTACAAAAATGCCAGCAATTTAGAAACGAACTTGAATACGTTATTCATTGATTTATATCAAAGGAGAACAAAAAAACTAAAGTTCTCCTAATTTTATTCAATAACCTTTTAATCAATAGAATAACGAGTTTCAGGGTCGAATCTCTCGTTTAGGTCAAAATCAAGCTCTGGTAGTCTTTCTGGAGAGTAGATTTTAAATAAACTCTTTAGATTAGCCCAGCAGCCAGTTACAATGTAGTAGTCTCTTGATTCATTCATGAGTTCTTCCATTAGAGGAATTGCTTTTGGACTATCGTAGAAACAAGAAATATCTAAGATAGCTACTTTTGCAGCGTAATTCATTTGCTTGAAGTTATCAAACAACATACGCGCTACATCTTCTTTACGATCTAATTCTTTGTAATAGATGTTCCTTATAGCTTCAGTAACTCTACGAAATATGTCACTTCTCATCATATTTTCATGAGAAAACTCACCTTCCATTAAGGCAAGTCGTCTAGCTAATTCCAGACGGTCTTCAAAGGTCATTTTCTCATCTTTCCAAGCTGCTGTAGTGGCTGCTGTAGCACCATGTTCCTCTTTGAGAGGTAGAAGTTGCATTCGCTTAAACCAATACTCAATCACTTCTTCGTTCAAACCAGTTTTATCGATGTTCATCCTTTTGCCATAACCATTCATATTAGAGATATGAAGATAGCATGACCTCGCAGTGTTACTCAAAGGTTTACTGGAATATAGGTTTTCGCGCTGATCCATTAGATATAGTTTTGTAGAGGTTGCTGCTGAAGTGACAAGTCAGGTCAGGGGAAATGCAGTGATTATTTACATCAATTAATATTTGCTTGCCAATAAACTGAGAAGAGGCAGAAAAGCAATTATTAGAGAGCCTTGTAGTTTTATCAGGCTTGTCTGATTGAAAAGAGTGTTCGGCTTTTGCCATTAAAAGAAATAACTAGATTTGAAAATAATGTGTATTTGACTTAGAAGAAACAAAGCACACTGAATTAGTATAAGGTAATTTATCTAAAAATTATTTTGTTAAGAAATAAAACGTAAATAAGCGATCAACACTTCACCCTCAATATGTTGTAAGAACAACATTTACCAAAAAAATATACAAAACTGAGGGAATAGCTAGCCATGTCGCAAAACGATATCATAAGAGACGAAAGATTAGATGCAATCTGGGAAGAAGTAAACAAAACCTTTCATGAAGGCAGACTAACGAAAGGAGACGTAATTGTTAAACGGTTATACGGATATAACTCTAATTACGATAGGGAAAGTAATTGTATGAGTATATCCAAAACTCTATACAAAGATATCGAAAGCGCTCCACAGCGCGTAAGAGATTATATAATTCACGAATCAATGCATCAGTATATATATCAAATCGAACCTGTATTTCAAAATCGAAGTGAGGATGCTCAGAAACTTCAGCACGTAACCCCAGTATTCTGTAAATTAGCAAAGAAAATAAGCCTTATCCTGGGCATTGAAAATAATCACCCACCAATTATAGATCCTAGAGATAGCAATGAAGGGTATGTTTTTACCCCAGGCTCTTTAAGTAGAGAGGGTTTAAAGAATTTCCCTTTTGAATTTCATAGTGAATTTGAAGAATATAATAAGGAAAAATATACTGTTAAAAATTAAGCTGTCTTAACTTAGTTGTTTTACTTTTTTAATACTTTGCTACCTATCAAGATAGAAATAAGCATTAAATAAATATTATTCAATTAAACTTTTTCTTATTTATTATCTACCTCTTTGCTTCTCTTGATATCTATCTGAAATAACAAAAGTTATTGGTTCTCTATCCCAAGAACTAATTCTTGTAGCTATTATGTCCAAAGGAGTTGGGTGACGATACTCTTTGACGATTTTACACCAATAATCTGCTTGTTTTTTTGACATTAATCCTAGAGTTTGATAGCTGCGGATAATCCAAGGATATGCGGTTATCTTTTTATCTCTCCTAATTTTATCAACTTCTTTTAGATAGTAATCTCCTGATATTTCACGATTCCATCTTTGCTTGGCTAATTTCTGATGTCGTTTGTAAAGTAAGTACTGCTTTCTACTGATCTTACCAGTGGAATAAAGATAGATACCCTTAACCTCAGTTCCCAATCTTTTTATCTTCTGATGGATTTCCGATAGTCTACGGGCAGTAGTAGCAATCTTGGTTCTCATGCCTCGGTAATCGACTATTTTATGACCGTTAAAATTAAGACGAAAACGACGATTGACGCGAGATTTTCTGATGTATTGAGAGTTAAATTGATAGGCTATATTTTGGGCTTTTGGTAGATTTTCGCCCGTAGCTTCTAAGGCTGCAAAAAGTACCTGTTCTTGTTTAAAACCCTTTCTGGGTTGGTTTTGTTGGAGATTAGTAGCGATTTTACTATAAGTCTTTTCCAGATTGTTAGTTTCAGAAAAACTATAAGCAGTATCAACCTGCTTATAGTTTCTACGAGGTTGTTCTTTTTCTGGAGTTGATTTAACTAATTTCTGCCAATCGAATTCATATTCTTTGGCTCTAGTTTGCCACTCAGCAATGAGTTCTTCTGTCGCTAAATCTCTGATCTTGTCTTTTCGCGTTTTGAGTACTGCGACTCTTTTTTGCGCCCCTGTCATATCGTATGTCACAGCTTCCTCGATTTTCTGCGCTCGTTTTGAGAATTCTCGCTTTAATTCGGTGCCAAGACCCTCAATATAGAAGCTCTTGCCTTTGCCTTGCTCAAAGGGTCTAT
>JAAUYF010054803.1_pt1 | contig 10747 bp, 7 predicted proteins | sample 7278051 | NCBI WGS metagenome assembly JAAUYF01 (sample SAMN14350202, study PRJNA611818) | marine sediment metagenome | isolation source: surface marine sediment (0.6m) | place: French Polynesia: Moorea | collected 2018-08 | reverse complement strand
GTCGCCATCTTCGTGGCCATGATACTGGATGGTCTGGATGGGCGAGTTGCCCGGATCACCAATACCCAGAGCGCCTTCGGCGCCGAGTACGACAGCCTGTCCGACATGGTTTCGTTCGGTCTCGCGCCGGCGCTGGTGATGTACCTGTGGTCGTTGACCCACCTGCGCGACGTCTCCACGCTGCTGGGCAAGATCGGCTGGCTCGGTGCTTTCATCTACGCCACCGCGACCGCGCTCCGGCTGGCGCGCTTCAACACGCAGATCGGGGTTGCCGACAAGCGCTATTTCCAGGGGCTGGCGAGCCCGGCCGCGGCGGCCGTGGTCATGGGCGCGGTCTGGGTTTGCGAGGAATACGAAATCCCCGGCGCCGACGTGACTTACGGCGCGCTGCTGCTGACGATAGCCGCCGGCGCCCTGATGGTGTCGAGATTTTCCTATTACAGCTTCAAGGATCTCGACCTGCGCAAGCGCGTCCCCTTCGTCGCCGTGCTGGCGATGGTCCTGGTACTCGTTTTCCTGACCATACACCCGGCCACGGTGCTGTTCTGCAGCTTCTTTCTCTACGCGGTTTCCGGGCCGGTAGTCTCGCTGTTCCGCTGGAACCGAAAACGCGCCCGCCTCGCCGAAAGCGGCGGCGAGGATCCGCCCGCCTCCGGGTGATTCGGATTTTTTGCTTGGCAAGGCTTAAAGAGTTGGCTATATTTCCTTGCATGCAATCCCGGTACGCCAGTTCTCAATCCACCGTTCCAGCCAGCCTGGAACTCCTGCCTGCGTACCTGCTGCTATCTCTGCTGCTCGTTCTCCTGCTGCCGTAGGGCAGACCGGACGAATCCTGACGAGGGTAAACGTAAACAAAACACCATATTTTTAACGTTTCTACGAACGAGTAAGCCATGAGCAAAGACAAATTGATTATTTTTGACACCACGCTGCGCGATGGTGAGCAAAGTCCGGGCGCGTCGATGACGCGCGACGAAAAAATCCGCATCGCCCGTGCGCTCGAGCTGATGCGGGTCGATATCATCGAGGCCGGGTTCCCGATCGCCAGCGAAGGCGATTTCGAATCGGTCAAGGCGGTCGCCGAAATCATCAAGGACAGTACCGTTTGCGGGCTCGCGCGGGCCAAGCCGGTCGATATCGACCGCGCCGGCGAAGCGATCAAACCCGCCAATTCGGGGCGTATCCATACCTTCCTCGCGACCTCGCCGATCCACATGGAGCATAAATTGCGGATGACGCCGGACCAGGTCGTCGAAGCCGCGGTCGCGGCGGTCAAACAGGCGCGGCAGTACACCGACGACGTCGAGTTTTCGCCCGAGGACGCCGGCCGCTCCGAGCCCGATTTCCTGTGCCGCGTGATCGAAGCGGTAATCGACGCCGGCGCGACCACGATCAACATTCCCGATACGGTCGGCTACAACGTGCCGCATCAGTTCGGCGCGCTGATCAAGGACCTGATCGAACGTATACCGAATTCGGACCAGGCGATCTTCTCGGTGCACTGCCATAACGACCTCGGGCTCGCGGTGGGCAATTCGCTGTCGGCGGTGCTGAACGGCGCGCGCCAGGTCGAATGCACGATCAACGGGCTCGGCGAACGCGCCGGCAACGCCTCGCTGGAGGAAATCGTCATGGCGGTGCGCACGCGCCAGGACATCTTCCCCTGCGATACCGGCCTCGATACCACGCAGATCATGAACTGTTCGAAAATGGTGTCCGGCATTACCGGTTTCGCGGTTCAGCCGAATAAGGCCATCGTCGGCGCCAACGCCTTCGCGCATGAATCGGGCATTCACCAGGACGGCGTGCTGAAATCGCGCGAGACCTACGAAATCATGCGCGCGCAGGACGTCGGCTGGACCACCAACAAACTCGTGTTGGGCAAACACTCCGGCCGTAACGCGTTCAAGACGCGCATGTCGGAACTGAACGTCCACTTTTCGTCCGAGGAAGAGCTGAACGAGGTATTCAGCCGCTTCAAGACGCTGGCCGACAAGAAACACGATATTTTCGACGAGGACCTGCTCGCGCTGGTCAACGAAGCGACCTTCGAGACCGAAAACGAAACGATCAAGCTGGTTAGCCTCAGGGTTTGCTGCGAAACCGGTGAAACCCCGGTGGCGAGCATGACGCTCAACATCGACGGTGAAGAACAGCGCGCCGAAGCCAGTGGCGACGGCCCCGTGGACGCCTGTTTCAAGGCGATCGAAAAACTGGCCCGGACCGGAGTCGAACTGCAGCTCTACTCGGTCAACGCCATTACCGGCGGCACCGACTCGCAGGGCGAAGTGACGGTGCGGGTGGAAAAGGACGGCCAGGTGATCAACGGCCAGGGCGCCGATACCGACATCGTCATCGCCTCGGCGAAGTCTTACATCAACGCGCTCAACAAGGTGATCAACAGCAGCGGCCGCACCCATCCCCAATTGGGAGACGTCTAGGTCTAGATGCTAAGCGAGCTACAACAGCATTGCCTCGAGGGGATCGGTATCCAGCTCTGGCGCGAGCGCGGGCCGGATGCCGTCGCCGCTCCCGGCATGCAGGAGCCGGCTGACAGCTTGACCGCCGATTTGCCGCCGGAACCGGCCTTGCGCGGCATCGGGAACGATGCCGCGGTTGCCGCCGCGGCCCCGGCAATGGAAAAGACCGCCGCGCCGGCGCCGGTCACGGAAACCGCATCCCCGGCGCCCGCGTTGAAGCTCGACTCCTGGGACGGTCTCGTCGACGCGATTCACGCCTGCAGCGCCTGCGAGCTCGCCGCCAACTGCACGCAGAAGGTTCCGGGCGTCGGCGATCGCCATGCCAGGCTGTTAATCGTCGGCGAGGGTCCCGGACACGACGAGGATATTCGTGGCGAACCCTTCGTCGGCCGCTCGGGCCAGCTGCTCGACCGCATGCTGGCCGCGATCGGGATCGAGCGCGAGCAGGTGTTTATAACCAACATCGTCAAGTGTCGCCCGCCCAACAACCGCGATCCCAAACCCGAGGAAGCGCTGCACTGCCGCCGTTTCCTCGACGCGCAAATCGAAATGATCGCGCCGCGGGTCATCCTGTCGGTGGGCCGGGTTTCCGCGCACAACCTGCTCGGCTGCAGCGATCCCGTGGGCAAGCTGATCCGGCAGTCGCACCAGCTGCCGGGTACCGAAATCCCGCTCAAGGTGACCTATCATCCGGCCTACCTGCTGCGCAACCCGTCGGCCAAGGCGATTGCCTGGCAGGATTTGAAACAGCTGCACCGGATGCTGCAGTGAGCGCCCCCGAATTGTGGTTCCGGCGCATGACGCAGTCCGATCTCGAGCGCGTGATGCAGGTCGAGCGCGAGGTGTATCAGTTTCCGTGGACCGAGCGGATATTCAGCGACTGCATCCGCGTCGGCTACCTGTGCTGGCTGGCCCTGGCCGGCAGGGAGGTCGTCGGCCATGCGGTTATCAGCGTTACCGCCGGGGAAAGCCACGTGCTGAACCTGTCGATTGCCGGTAAACACCAGCGCAAGGGCTACGGCAGCCGTTTCCTCGAATTCCTGGTCGCGGAGGCGCGCACCCGCAACGCACACACGATGCTGCTCGAGGTCCGGCCCAGCAATACCGCGGCGATTAACTGCTATAATGCCGCCGGTTTCAATGAAATCGGCAGCCGCAAGGATTATTATCCCGCGCCGGGCGGCCGCGAAGACGCGCTCCTGTTTGCGCGGCACATTCCGCCGGCGGCCGAAACCGTCAGCGGCTAACTTCTGTAACATCAACTGGATTCAATCGATGTCGAATATTGACGAAATGCGTCGACGCCGTACGTTTGCGATTATTTCGCATCCGGACGCCGGCAAGACCACGGTCACCGAGAAGCTGCTGCTGTTCGGCAAGGCGATCCAGATGGCGGGCACGGTCAAGGGGCGCAAGGCGGCACGGCACGCGACCTCGGACTGGATGGAGATGGAAAAGGAGCGCGGCATCTCGGTGACCTCGTCGGTGATGCAGTTTCCGTATCGTGACAGCATCATCAATTTACTCGACACGCCGGGGCACGAGGATTTTTCCGAGGATACCTACCGCGTTCTGACCGCGGTCGATTCGGCGCTTATGGTAATCGACTGCGCCAAGGGCGTCGAGGAACGCACGATCAAGCTGATGGACGTGTGCCGCCTGCGCGACACGCCCATCATCACCTTTATCAACAAGCTCGACCGCGAGGGCCGCGACCCGATCGAGCTCATGGACGAAGTCGAGGAAATCCTCAAAATTCGCTGCGCGCCGATTACCTGGCCGATCGGCATGGGCAAGAGCCTCAAGGGCGTGTTCCACCTGCTCGACGATTCGGTACACCTGTTTTCACCGAGCAGCTCGGAAACGGTCAGCGCCGGTGAAGTCATCGAGGGGCTGGACAATCCCAGGCTCGACGAGGTACTTGGCGACATGGCGGCGGAATTTCGCGACGAAATCGAGCTGGTGCGCGGCGCGTCCCACGAATTCGATCTCGAGGCCTACCGCGCAGGCGAACTGACCCCGGTATTTTTCGGCTCGGCGATCAACAATTTCGGCATGGCCGAGCTGCTCGATGCGTTCAACGCCTACGCGCCGGCGCCGCTGGCCCGCGCCACGCGGACCCGCGTGGTCGAAGCCGACGAGGACAAACTCACCGGTTTCGTGTTCAAGATCCAGGCCAACATGGATAAACAGCACCGCGACCGCATCGCCTTCATGCGCATTTGTTCGGGCAAGTACAGCCGCGGCATGAAAGTACGCCAGGTGCGCACCGGCAAGGACATCAAGATACCCGACGCCCTGACCTTTTTCGCCGCCGACCGGGGTCACGTCGACGAAGCCTTTACCGGCGACATCATCGGCATTCACAACCACGGTACGATCCGCATCGGCGACAGCTTCACCCAGGGCGAGCAGCTCGTGTTTACCGGCATTCCCAATTTTGCGCCGGAACTGTTTCGGCGCGCGCAGCTCAAGGACCCGCTCAAGATGAAAGCGCTGCTGAAAGGTCTGACCCAGCTGTGCGAGGAAGGCGCGACCCAGCTGTTCCGGCCGCTGGCGAACAACGACCTGATTCTCGGCGCGGTCGGCGTGTTGCAGTTCGACGTGGTGGCGCACCGGCTCCGCGACGAGTATGGCGTCGACTGCCAGTTCGAAGCGGTCAACGTCAACACGGCGCGATGGGTCAGCTGCGACGATTCGAAAAAACTCGAAGAGTTCAGGAACAAGATGCGCAACAACCTCGCGCTCGATCATGCCGGCGACCTGGCCTATATCGCGCCGTCGCGGGTCAACCTGACCATGACCGAGGAACGCTGGCCCGAGATCGAATTCCTCGCTACGCGCGAGCATGGCGATTATGAAATCGGTTAATCGCCCTCTCGCCGCGCTCGGCGCCTGCGCCCTGTTGTCGCAGGCGAACCCGGCCGCCGCCGCCGGCCTGCCCACGCGCGACCTGAACCCGGTGCTGCAGCCGATTCTGATTCCGTCGATGGTGCCGGTGAATCCGAACGGCGGCTGGCGCGTCGATCACAGCCTTTACATCACCAACACGCAGCAGGAAACTTCGCGCGGCAACGAGTCGGTCATCATCGATGTCGAAAATTACCGTTACGAGTTCGCCCTGAGCCATAGCCACGAACGCTGGCGCACGCAGATCAGGGTTCCGCTGATGGCCAACAGATCCGGCGAACTCGATACGCTGATCGAGGACTGGCACGATTTCTTCGGCCTGCCCCAGGGCGATCGTGACAGCCTGCCAAAGGACCAGATCTTTATCGAATACGAGCGCGACGGCGTGGTCGAATACTCGCAAACCGAAAGCAGCAGCGGGCTCGGCGACATCGCTTTGAGCCTGGGTTACCAGGCGGAAAACAGCAATTTTACCTACTACGGCGCGATCGAACTGCCGACCGGCTCGGAGTCGGATTACACCGGCAACGAGGCGATCGATTTCGCGCTGTGGATCGAGATGCAAACCGTGGTCAGCAGCGATACCGACGCTTACGGCATGTTCGGCTTCAGTTTCCCCGGCGACGACGGCGGCCTCGAGGGCTTGCTGGTCGACTACTTCTGGGTTGCGCAGCTGGGACTCGAGTATGGCTTCAGCGAGCAGGTGCTCGGCATGGCCCAGCTGGACATGCACGGCGAGACCATCGACAACAGCGATCTCAGGCCTTTCGGCAACTCGGTGCAGATACAGCTCGGGCTGGGCTTCCCGGAATTATTCGAAAACCACCGGCTCGACCTGTTTTTCTCCGAGGATATTTACGTAGAATCGGCCCCCGACATTACCTTCGGCCTGCGCCTGTCGCGCAACTTCTAGGCATTGTTGCCTGCATACCAGCTACTGGCTCACTGCGAGCGGGGCCCGGCCCGTGAGCGTGGCGAACGATTTGGCTGCAGCGAAGCAATCCCCTCCTTTAAGCGTCATTGCGAGCGAAGCGAAGCAATCTTGCCGTTAAAGAGTCATTGCGAGCGAAGCGAAGCAATCTTACCGCCGCCAGTCAGGGTACGGGAGATTGCTTCGTCCCGCCGCGGCCTGCGGCCTCGCGGTCCTCGTAATGACAAATGGCCGAGATTCCTTCACAGGCGTCAGTGACGACCGCGGCAGATTACTTCGTCGCGGGCCTGCCCCGGCGTAGCCGAAGACGAAGCGGGGCTACCCCGGCGTAGCCGAAGGCGAAGCCGGGCTCCCCGCAATAACGCGAATCAATCCTCGAGTTCGCTGACGATTTGCGGATCGCTCTCCAGCGTGCGGTGCACCGGGCAGCGATCGGCGATTTCGAGCAGCCGCTGGCGTTGCGCCGCGTCGAGTTCGCCGACCAGCCTGATCGAGCGGGTAATGCGCTCAAGTTTATCGTTGCAATCGATACAATCCTCGGCATGCACGCGTTCGTGCCGCAGCCGGATCTGCACGTCCTCGAGCGGCAATTTCTTGTGGTTGGCGTACATGCGCAACGTCATCGAGGTGCAGGCGCCCAGTGACATCAACAGCAGTTCGTACGGTGACGGGCCGAGGTCCGAGCCGCCGTATGTTTTCGGTTCGTCGGCGCGCAGGAAATGACCCTTGCTGTACATGCCGCGCAAAAACTTGCGGTCGAGTTCGGTGATGAGCACTTCGCCGTCGGCCAGGTCGCCGGCGACCTGGCCGGCTTCCTCGTCATCCCGACGCAGATAGCGTTCGGCCCAGGCGGCGATCGTCGTCGCCACGTACTCGGCGTCGGCGGCCCTGCTCAACAGGTGGTCCGCGCGGTCCAGCGAGATGAAGCTCTTGGGGTGCCGTGCCGCCTGGTAAATCGCGGCGGCCTCGTCGATCGAAACAATGGTGTCGAGCGGCGAATGAAACACCAGCAGCGCGGCCTTGAGCCGCGCGATTTTGTCGGTGCCAGCGTGGTTCTCGATATCGTCGAGGAACTGCTTTTTGATCGGAAACTCGCGCCCGCCGATCGATACCAGCGCCTCGCCCTGCTGTTGAATCGATTCGGCCTTGTCCCTGAACAGGTGCGCGACATGACTGGCGCTGGCCGGCGCAGCGATCGTGACCACCGCGTTGACCGATTCGAGCTGCGCCGCCGCGGCAAGCACCGCGGCGCCGCCGAGGCTGTGCCCGATCAGCAGTTGCGGCGCCCGGTAGTCTTCGGCGAGCCTGTTCGCGGCGCAAATCAAATCATCGACATTGGACGAAAAATTGGTATTGGCGAAATCGCCGTCGCTGGAGCCGAGGCCGGTAAAATCGAAGCGCAGTACCGCGATGCCCCGGGCCGCGAGAGCGCGGCTGATGCGCGACGCCGCGGCAATATCCTTGCCGCAGGTAAAACAGTGGGCGAATAGCGCAAAGGCCAGCGTTTGCTCCGGCCGCTCGGGCAGCTCGAGCAATCCGGCCAGGGAGTCCCCGTCGCGGTTTTCGAATTCCAGTCTGATCTTGTTCATGTTATCGCCCCCGATGAAGTAAAGCGGCCCGTTCAAGCGCGCTGACTACCAAATCAACCGCTACACCGCAGTGGAGCAACACGCGGGCTAGAGGTTATCATGCTGTGACTGACGGCAGTGCGGCAGGTTCCGTTGAAAAAGCAGTTTAATCGATTTTTACGCTGGATACTGTTCCTGTGGGTTCGGGTCGAAGTATTTCCGGACGACGATCCGCGCAAGGCATTCGACCCCGATCGCCCGGTGCTGTACGTGCTTGCCGACCGCGGGCTCAGCGACTTGCTCGTGCTGACCGAGATAACCCTGCGTTACAAGCTACCCGACCCGCGTCAGCGGGTCGGCATCGATCGGCTCGCGCAGCATCATTCGGTTTACAGCATCGCCTCTCGCAGCCCGCTGATCGACTGGATCAGGCGCCGGCGCAAACACTCGCCGATGCTGGCCGAATTCATGCAGACCTTCGCCGAAAACCCTGACCTCGATTTGCAAATCGTACCGGTTTCGGTGTTCTGGGGCCGGCCGCTCGCGCGCCACAGGAACTGGCTGCAGGTGCTGTTTGCCGACACCTGGGCGCTGGCCGGGCACCTGCGCAAGCTTTTTACCGTGTTGATTCACGGGCCGAATACCCGGGTGATCTTTTCCCAGGCCGAAAACTTCCGCGACATCGTCGAGGAATACGGCAACGACGAGCAGGATTTACAGGAATACCTGATCTCGACCCTGCGCCAGCAGCGCGAAGCCACCGTCGGCCCGCAAATCACGAGCCACCGACACCTGTCGGCCAAGGTTATCGAGGACAATATCGTGCAGGAGCTGATCTCGGAGAAGGCCGACAGCTCGCTGCAGCGCTACACCCGCGCGCATCGCTATTGCCGCGAGATTTTCGCCGACTGCACCCAGCTGACGATCGAGGTCATGCTGCGCCTGTTGCGCGCGTTCTGGCAGCGTTTTTACTCCGATATCGAAATCTACCACGCCAACCGGCTGCGCCAGACGGCGCTGACCCACCAGCTGGTCTACGTGCCCTGCCACCGCAGTCACGTCGACTACCTGCTGCTGTCTTACGTTATCTACAACGAGAATCTCGCAATCCCGTATATCGCCGCGGGTAACAATCTCAACGTGCCTTTTATCGGCCGCATCCTGCGCGGCGGGGGCGCCTTTTTCATCCGCCGCAGCTTCAAGGACAATCCGCTGTACAGCGCGGTCCTGCGCGCCTACGTGCGTCAGCTGGTCAGTATCGGCGTGCCGCTGGAATATTTCGTCGAGGGCGGGCGCAGCCGCACCGGGCGCATGCTCAAACCGAAGTTCGGCATGCTCGGCATGACCGTGGAAGCCTACGTCAAAAAACAGCCGCGGCCGCTTGCGTTCATCCCGGTTTATATCGGTTACGAAAAGCTGATCGAAGGCAAGTCCTACCTCGGCGAACTCTACGGCGGCAAAAAGAAACGCGAATCGACGCTCGGCACGCTGGCCGCAATTTTTCGCCTGAAGGGGCATTACGGCAAGGTCACCGCGAGTTTCGGCGAACCGATCGAGCTCGACCGGGTGCTCGAGTCACACTGCCCCGACTGGCGCGTCCGCGCCGATGAAGTAGAAAACCGTCCGGAATGGTACCTCGACAGCCTGCGCCAGCTCGGAGATGAAATCATGTACGGCATCAACCGCGCCTGCGTGGTCAACCCGGTGAACATGATCGCGACGATCATGCTGGCAACGCCGCGGCAAAGCATCGAAATCGAGGAATTGATCAGCCAGGCCAGGCTGCACCGGCGCCTGATCAAGAACGCCCCCTGCCTGAAGTCGGTGCGCGTCGCGGGCAAGGTCAGCCGCAAGCAGATCAAACGATTTGCCAAAAGGAACTTCGTTCACCTGCGCAAACACGAGCTCGGCGATATCGTTTACCTCGAGCCCGAGGACGCCGTTTTAAACGGCTACTATCGCAATAACAGCCTGCACGCGATTATTTTCGCGGCACTGGTTGCCTGTTGTTTCAGCAACGTGCGCCGGGTTTCGCGCAACAGCGTGCAGCGCAAAATCCGGCTGCTCTACCCGTTTCTCAAATCGGAACTGCAGCTCCAGTGGCAGGCCGAGAAGCTCGAATCCATCGTCGACGAATGGATCGACAGCATGATCGAGGAAGAACTGCTGGAGAAACTGGACGGGGATTTGCGCCGCCCGCCGCGCAGCGATCATCGGTTTATCCAGCTGATCCGGCTCGCGAATATCGTGCAGCCGATACTCGAGCGCTATTACATGACCTTCATCGTGCTCTGGCAAAGCTCGTCGGCGCCGCTGACCGAGGCCGAGCTGGAGCATCGCTGCCACCTGATGGCGCAAAAGATTTCGATGATTTACGGCATCAATTCGCCGGACTTTTTCGACCGCCTGCTGTTTCGCGACTTTATCGAAACCATGCTCGAAAACGAGTACCTGGTCAAAAACGACCAGGAGCAGCTCGAGTTTGCGCCGGGTTTCAATTACGTCAGCCTCGATCTGCGCAACCTGCTCAGCACCGAGGTGCGCAGCTCTATCCTGTCGCTGATCAAGGCCGTACCGCATCACGAGGATTCGGAAGACGATTAGATTCCAGGCGAGATTCGCATCACGCGGAGCGCGCCGGTCGAGGGGCACGCGGACACATAAATCATGACAAAGACTGCCGCTCAAAAAAGTATCGAAGACGGCGGAAGACGACCCTGCCAGGCCTCTCGTGCCACCGATAAAAGCGTCATTCCCGCGCAGGCGGGAATCTTGTACCCAATATCGCGGTGGCAGTTCGAGATCCCCGCCTCCGCGGGGATGACGGGACCTACGGTCATTCCCGCGCAAGCGGGAAT
>JAAUYF010015327.1_pt1 | contig 10788 bp, 13 predicted proteins | sample 7278051 | NCBI WGS metagenome assembly JAAUYF01 (sample SAMN14350202, study PRJNA611818) | marine sediment metagenome | isolation source: surface marine sediment (0.6m) | place: French Polynesia: Moorea | collected 2018-08 | reverse complement strand
GGGCGAATCTATAGAATAGCGGCTCTTTCGCGGGAATAGCTCAGTTGGTAGAGCACAACCTTGCCAAGGTTGGGGTCGCGAGTTCGAATCTCGTTTCCCGCTCCAGTTTCCCGGCCTCGACTTAGCTCGAGGCTTTTTTTATCAAGCGGAAATACAGTAAGATGGCGCGGGCATCTTACGATGGATGGAGGACCTATCTGGCTGGGTGGCAGAGTGGTTATGCAGCGGCCTGCAAAGCCGTGTACGCCGGTTCGATTCCGACCCCAGCCTCCATTTTCCTGTAAATAGCACCGGTATCCGGGACGTCGCTCCACTGGCAGATACCGGGGCGAGTTCCAGCCGCGTATCGATGCAAGCTTCATCATCTGCTTATAAGCCCGGATGGCGAAATTGGTAGACGCAAGGGACTTAAAATCCCTCGACCTTAACGGTCGTGCCGGTTCGACTCCGGCTCCGGGCACCAGCCTCTGCTGTCGTTAGCCGTGAATCGAGCGGCTGTCTCGCGGCGCTTCGGCACGCGATTCCATGCCGTAGTCACGAACTACCTGTGCCACGCGCAGGCGGTAATCGCGCATGATGCCGTCACGGCTCGCGGCCTGCGCTGCGCGGTGAGACTCGAGGCTACGCCATTGTTCGATCGCGGCTTCGTCGCGCCAGAATGATAGCGACAGCAGACGGCCCGGAGTGGTCAGGCTTTCGAAACGTTCGATCGAAATGAAACCGTCGATTGTTTCGAGTTCGGAACGGAGCGCGGCGGCAAAGTCCAGGTAATCCTGGCGCCGCTCGGCACGGGGTTCGAATTCGAAGATTACCGCCAGCATGGGTTGACTCCGTATGGTTTTTCCAGCACGGAGTATAACGCATGCAGCGGTCGGTCAGCCCGTGGATGCGGCCTTGTTCGGTTGCAGCAAGCGGTCGGACCCTGCCCGCCGCAGCTGCTGCTCCAGGGCGCGGATTTCCGAGCGCATAACCCGGGTCAGGCGCGAAGGGCCGGTGATGTTTTCGATGCTGCGCAGGTGCTCGTACCTGCCGACGATATCGCGCACAACGCTGGATCGGTCGATCGCCCGGTCCAGTTCCGATAACAGGTGGCTGGTTTCGCGGGATGGATCCGCGGTGGAATCTTTGCTCATCTTACTTCCGTGTCGGGTCATTGGAACGCGCTCAGGCTAGCAGATAAGACGACAACCCGATATGGCGCATGCCCGAGTGTCTTGTAGGAATTGTCTTACACGTCGGCATCGGGGCCGCGATAGTGCTGCGGCCAGTGCACTTTGACCACGGGACTGTCGTCGGCATACGAGTGGCAAGTGTTCAAGAACGCGTTTTCGCCGCTCGCTTTGCCCGTCTTGTCGCCGCGGCGCCTGGCGCTGGCGATGGTTTGAATCGCCGTCGTCGCAACCGGCCCGAGCAGTTCGGTCAAATGGGTGCAGCCGCGGTTGGCGCCCATCGCCGTTTTCGATTTCTGGGTCCAGCCGGGCTGGATGCGCAACCCGATCAGGTTGCGCGCGATGCTGCTGATCGATTTGCAATAGTTGAAGGGCGAGGCGTCGATCACGGCGTCGACGTCGACCACTTCGAGCTCCAGGTTGACGGTCAGGCGGATCGACATATCGTGCAATGCCTCGTCGGCCTCGATCCAGCCGCCGCGATCGCGGTTCTGGAAACGATAGGGCTTGGTATCGACGATTCGACCTTCGATATCCCACAGGCCGTCATCGCGGCTGTAACCCTTGCAGGTGACGACGCGGGTATGGGCCGGTTTGCGCGCGGCAGGTTCACTTAGCGGCACTTTGTACTCCGTTCGACTGGGTTGGCGATGTCCGCCGGCGGCAGAGATCGCTTTACTGATTTAACCGGGGCGTGACATTATCACGCGTTAAATTCGCGGAATAGCCCCAGGTATGAAAAATGTTCCTGCTTCAGGTTTGAGCGACCGCGGCAAGGGTATCCTGATGTCGATGGTCGGCGTATTCGTGTTGAGCCCCGACAGCCTGCTGATTCGCCTGGCCGCGCTCGAAGACTATGTCCTGATTTTTTACCGCGGCCTGTTCCCGATATTTTCGATCAGCCTGGTGCTGTGGTTTTACTACCGCACCCGCCTGCCGGGCGCGATCCGGCGCATCGGCTGGGCGGGTATCGTCAACGGCATCCTGTTCGCTACGGTCAACATTACCTTTATCAGCGCGATCCAGCGCACCTCGGTTGCCAACACCCTGCTGTTCCTGTCGTCGGCGCCGGTGTTCGCGGCGATTCTGTCCCTGATCGTGCTGCGCGAAAACCAGCGCCCGAGCACCTGGCTGATCATTGCGCTGTCGATAGCCGGGATTTTTATCATTGGCTGGGGCAGCCACGGCGGCGCGCTGCTGGGCGATTTTTTCGCGGTCTGCTGCGCCGTCGTAACCGCGTGCAGCGCGGTCCTGGTGCGCTACAAGAAAGACGTCGACCTGGTGCCGTCGGTTATTCTGGGCAGCGCCTTCACCATGTTGTATGCACTGCTGCAGGCCCCCGATCTGGCGCTCGAGGCACGGCAAATGCTTTACGTTGGCATCATCGGTTTCGTATTGATTCCGTTTGCCTTCATCATCCTGACCATCGCGCCGCGCTTCGCCAATTCCGCCGAGGTGCAGCTGGTCTACCTGCTGGAAAGCATACTCGGTCCGCTCTGGGTCTGGCTGGTCATTCGTGAAACGCCGTCGCTGAACACCATCGTCGGCGGCAGCATTTTACTGCTGTCGGTGGCCTGGTTCGCGCATCACAGCATCAGGCAGGAATCCCGCGCCCGCAAGCGGTCGTGATCAGGCCTCGCTGCGGCAGGCAATCAGGTTGACCATTTCGAAGGCGATCGTGGCCGCCGCCAGCGACGTGATTTCGGCGTGATCGTAGGCCGGCGCGACCTCGACGATATCCGCCGCGACCAGGTTGCAGCCCTGCAGTCCGCGGATGATGTTGACCAGCTCGCGGCTGCTGAGGCCGGCGATTTCCGGCGTTCCGGTGCCCGGCGCATGGGCCGGATCGAGCACGTCGATATCGATCGAAAGATACAGCGGGGCACTGCCGACGCGGTTGCGAATGCGTTCGACCACGTGCTCGACGCCGTGGTTTTGCAGCTCGTCGCAGTGTACCGTCTTGAAGCCGAGTTCCTCGTCGCGGGCGAGGTCGTCGGAACTGTATAACGGCCCGCGAATACCGACGTGCATCGACGCCGCCTCGTTGAACAGTTTTTCCTCGGCGGCGCGGCGGAACGGCGTGCCGTGAGTGTAGGGCGCGCCGAAGTAGGTGTCCCAGGTGTCCAGGTGCGCGTCGAAATGCACCAGCGCCACCTGCCCGGCAACCTTGTTCACCGCGCGCAACAGCGGCACCGCGATCGTATGATCGCCGCCGAGACTGACGATGGCCGGCGCCTGTTTGAACAGCTCGTCCGCGGCGGCCTCGATTTGCCCGATCGCCTCCTCGATATTGAAGGGATTGCAGGCCACGTCGCCGGCATCGGCAACCTGCAGGGTTTTGAACGGTTCGGTATCGTAGGCCGGATGAAAATTGGTGCGCAAATGCCGCGACGCCTGGCGAATCGCCTGCGGCCCGAAGCGCGCGCCGGGGCGGTAGCTGGTGCCGGCGTCGAAGGGGACGCCCAGGATTGCAACGTCGCAATAGGGAACATCGCGCAACTCGGGTAAACGGCAAAACGTGGACGGGCCGGCGTAGCGGGGCACGACGGTGCCGCTAACGGGTTGTATCGGGGGTGTTTTCGCCACGGGTCTAACCTCGGTGATGGGCCGATTTGTTATAACATCGATATCTGGCACAATCAAATACCCGTCACCAGAGGAGCCCGCCGTGGCCGTCAGACCTGTTTTGAAGATGGGCGATCCGCGCCTGCTAGAGATATCCAGCCCGGTGGATCCGGTCGATCCCGAGGCACTGGCGCCGCTGCTTGCCGATATGTGGGATACGATGGCGGCGGAAAACGGCGCCGGTCTCGCCGCGCCGCAGATCGGTGTTATGCAGCGCGTGGTTATTTTCGGTTACCAGACCAACCCGCGCTATCCCGGTGCACCGGCGGTGCCGGAAACCGTGCTGATCAACCCCGAAATCGAACCGCTGGGTGAAATTCGCGAGCAAGGCTGGGAAGGCTGTCTCAGCGTCCCGGGCATGCGCGGCGTGGTGCCGCGTTACCGCGACATCCGCTACCGCGGCTTCGACCAGTACGGCAACCCGATCGAGCGCGAAGCCAGCGGATTTCATGCGCGCGTGGTGCAGCACGAGTGCGATCATCTCGACGGTATTCTCTATCCGCAGCGTATCGAGGACATGAGCCGTTTCGGTTTCCTCGATACGCTGAATGAACACGGAATCATCGAATTACAGCCCTGTGACGATGACCCCTGAGTCGAGGCCTGCTGCACCGGGCTTCGTGCTCTTGTGCAGCGACGCCGATTTTTCGCGCGCGGTGATGCGCGCGCTGGCGCGGCGAGACTTTTTTCCGCGGCTGGTGGCGCTGCCCGAGTTCCCGCCGGCGCCCACCGGACCGCAGCATTTATTCGAGCCCGGGCGGCGGCGAAATTTCCCACCCGATTACGACAGCATCGAATTCGACTATGCGCCGGCCGCGCAGCAGGCAGGTTTCGCCGCGCGTTTACAAACCCGCGCTTTCGACTTCTTGCTGGTTGCCTGCTGGCCCTATCTGCTGCAGCACCCGATACTCGATGCGGTCGAATGCGCCGCGCTCAACCTGCATCCGTCGCTGTTACCGGCATACCGCGGCGCGGATCCGATCGGCGCCCAGTTCGAAGCAGGCGATTTCAATTTCGGCGTCACGCTGCACGAACTCGATTCACGCTTCGACCACGGCGACATTATCGCTCGGCAGGCTCTGCCACCGGCGGGCGGCGCGCCGACTCGGGCCGAGTTAGAGGAGCAATGCGCGATCTACGGTGTCGAATTATTCATCGAGGCGGTGCACACCTATCCCGACTGGCGCCGGCTGAGGCAGCCGTCCTGAAGTCGGCTCAGGCGTGGGTGACGGTGTGGAAGAATGCCCGCGTGTCGGATTCGCTGGCGCCGACGTCGGCAGCGATACCGAGCATGGCCGCACGCAGGTCGGGATTGGCGCCGCTCAGATGTTCCTCGCACACCATGGCCCCGATCGGCCCGAAATGGTGGATCGCCGCGGTTTCGATAATTTTGCGCATGCGCGCATCGACCGGCGCCGACGCGGTCCGCGCTATCTCCTCGCGGGGCTCGGAAACGTCGCTGATGTCGGTGACCGTGGTACCGGTCTGGTCCAGGGTATTCGCGGTTAGCTGCGACAGCACGGTGCTGGTGTCGGGGACGTCGCCCGAAACCTCGGGCGTTTCCGTGGTCGGGTGTTCGGTTATCTTGGCGCGCTCGATCCGGGTAATCAGCTCCAGCGCCGCCGCCCCTTTTTTGATGCGGTAGTTCAGCAATACGATCTCGCCGCGGTCGAAACCGATTTGAAACGAATGCCGGGTGTCGCTGACGCCGGTAATCAAACCGCTGAAGCCGTCGCTGTGATGCCGGCGCACCAGGTCGACGAATTCGTCGTAGAGTAACCAGCTGCTCACCTGACCTTCCCCGTTACGATCAAGCAATTCATGGTTATGTCTTTATCAGGCCGATTTCGCTTTGGCGTAAATCCTCTTGAATGCAACACGCAGACTGGTCTGCATGCGATGAAAAGCCTCGGCCAGCTGGCCGATTTCGTCGTGCGATTCGGGCACGATATTCTGCTTCAGATCGCCGTGACTGATGTCGTCGGCGTGCTTGGCCAGCCGCGTAATCGGTCCGATGATGATCTGGTTCATGACGATGGTCATGACCCCGGCCATAACCACGATCAGCGCGACCAGCGTGATGACATTGGAAATCGTCGATGCCGCAAGCTGTTGATTGAGCTGCCGTTTGGAAACGAATACGGCGACCTGGCCAATCGACTTGCTGCCGTTGTTGACGTCGTTGACCGCCTTGATCAGGTCGCCGGTGATGGCGCCGTTCGATTCTACCAGGCGTCCGCCGCTGCTGCGTTCGCGCGCCGAGAATATCGAGCTGACGCCTTCGTCCCAGACGACGATGGCGTGAATCCTGTCCTCGAGCATTTCGGCCTCCAGGGTCGAGTCGACCAGGTCCTTGTCGAGATCCCACATCGGACCGATCAGGTGCCTGGACAGCCGTTGCGACGTAACATGGGCCAGCTTCTGCAGGTCGCTGGTCAATTTCTTCTGCTCACTGACGGTGTTGTACGCGCTCAATCCCCCCAGCACCAGCGTACAGGACACGATAACCACGGCTACGACCTTCATCCGGATCGTGCTGTACCAGCGAATATTACCTTTACTCATTTCGAATTTTTCTCGGTTCCTGCTGCTTCGTTACTTGCGAAAACGGCCGACGATGCGATCGAATTCGCCGTTTCTGCGAATCTGATCCAGACCGCGATTGAAGTCCTCGATAATTTGCTCGCCGTCGTCGATGTTGCGCGAAGCCATTAAGTACAGGCCGTGCGTTTCCAGTGGCGGCTCCATGAATTCGACGTCACTGATGCAAAAGCCTTCCTTTTTGGCCTCGTAACGGAACAGGTCGAAATTCATCACCGCCATGTCGATCCGACCGCGAAACAGTTTACGAATATTCAGATTCGGATAGGTGGCGACATGCTTGTCGAGGTAATTTGCCGAGTCGAATTCCTCGCTGTTGGCGAAGCCACGTGAAATCCCGATGCTGTAGGGCGTCAGGTCGCGCAGGCTTTCGTAACGGTTAATGCCGAGGCCGGGGCGCGCGATCAAACCCAGTTCGAGGAAATAAATCGGGTCGCTGAAGATATAGGTCTGCTCCCGGTCCTTGTTGTGGTAGGCGCCCATGACGATGTCGGCCTTGCCTTCATCGACTTCCTTGAGCGCGCGCGCCCACGGAATGAAGTCGACACTCGAGCTGTGGCCGCCAGCCTTGAACGCGGCCTTGACGATTGCCGTGGTCAGCCCCTGTTCCGGTAATTCCGAACCATAATGGGGAGCCCATTCGACGGTTAACATCGAAATTTCGCGAGCCTGCAAAGTCGTGCTCGCCAGCGCACCCAGGAGCAGGGCGAGCAGGCCGGATTTCCGAAATAGCATGGTGTTTCCCCTTACATTTCATATACTTTCGCAGGTTTGCCGTCCCGGGTACCCGCAAGCTTTTGACGCAATGTAAACTTCCTGGGGTTTTTATTAGTATTATCAACAGGATGCGGCAATTATAAGAAATCGACTTGAATTAACAACAATAACGCCAACGCCGGCAGTATGACCCAAAATGCAAAATATTTCACATTTTCAGACACGATGAAAGCGGTACCGATTGAACAGCAGATGGCTGTGGACCAGGCCCACATCTGGCACCCCTACAGCGCGATGCAAAGCCCGCTGCCGGTATTTCATGTCGCTTCCGCCGAGGGCGTCGAAATAAACCTGTCCAGCGGCGAGAAACTGATCGACGGGATGTCTTCGTGGTGGTGCGCGATTCACGGCTACAACCATCCCGTACTCAACCGGGCGGCCAGCGGCCAGCTCGAGCGCATGGCGCACGTCATGTTCGGCGGCCTGACCCATGAACCCGCGATTCGCCTGGCCGAGCGGCTGGTAACGATAACGCCGGAACCGCTGCAGTCGGTATTTATTTGCGATTCGGGATCGGTCGCGGTCGAGGTCGCGATGAAAATGGCAATCCAGTACTGGAACGCGCGCGCGCTGCCGGGCAAACAGAAATTCGTCACGCTGCGCAACGGCTACCACGGCGATACGCTCGGCGCGATGTCGGTATGCGATCCGGTTACCGGCATGCACAGCCTGTTCAACTCGGTGCTGACCCGGCAGTTTTTCGTCGATCGCCCGCGCGCGCGTTTCGGCGAACCCTGCGCGCAGGACGACCTTGACGCGCTGGAGCAGGTGCTGCAACAGCACCAGGCTGAAATCGCGGCGATGATCCTGGAGCCGGTAGTGCAGGGCGCCGGCGGCATGTATTTTTATAGCGCCCAATACCTCGCGCGGGCGCGCGAGCTTTGCGACCGCTACCAGGTTTTGCTCATCGCCGATGAAATCGCCACCGGTTTCGGCCGCAGCGGCCGCCTGTTCGCCTGCGAGCACGCCTCGATCAGCCCGGACATCATGTGTATCGGCAAGGCCCTGACCGGGGGTTACCTGAGCCTGGCCGCGGCCCTGGCAAGCCGCGATGTCAGCGACGTGATCGACAGCGGCAATCCCGGGCTATTCATGCACGGCCCGACCTTCATGGCCAATCCGCTGGCCTGCGCGGTCGCCGATGCAAGCATCGGGCTGCTGCTCGAATCCGACTGGCAAAACCGGGTGAGGCAAATTCAACAGCAGCTCGAAACCGGTTTATCCCCCTGCGCCGGCCTGCCGCAGGTGGCCGAGGTGCGCTGTCTCGGCGCGATTGGCGTGGTCGAAATGAAACAGGCCGTGGACATGGCTTCGATTACGCGCCAGTTCGTCGACGCGGGGGTCTGGGTGCGTCCCTTCGGTCGCCTGGTTTACCTGATGCCGGCCTACGTGATCGACGATGCGCGGCTGCAACAACTTTGTGCGGCGGTAGTCGACGTGATTTCGAGGCAGCCCGTATAAGCGCCCGGATTCGGGTTAAGCATTGCGCGTCGCGGACGATACAGTGCATGAGGTCGCGATGAAAAATATCCATACAACCGCTTTGATACCGCTGATTATCCTGCTGTCCGGCTGTGTACAGCCACCGCTAATGGTGGGCAAGGCAGGCCCCGCGGTACCTCCCGAACAGGTCGTGATTTATTTCCCGGACCGGCCGAGTTGCAACTTCGAAACCGTGGCGCACCTGCAGATAAACGGCGGCTACCTGTCGCTCGAATCGATGTTTCGGAAAATGCGCCAGCAGGCGGCCGAGATCGGCGCCGATGGCTTATTTGTGTTGCATGCGCAGCGGATGGAAATTCGTGAGTATCTGGCGAACGCAAAAGCGATCCGCTGCCTGCCCGCCTGAAAAGCCGGCGCAGCCTAGTCTTTTTCTTCTTCTTCGTCTTCTTGTTTTTCGTCCTGTGGAGTGTCCTGGAGAATTTTCTCTTTTTCTTCAGGCGTCAATACGATTGTATCTTCATCTCCCATCGTAACCACCTCGGTACTGAATATTGACAAGTCTAGCTGGCGATCCAGCATCCCCTAAATTGTAGTCCAGTTCAAGCGCTTTTGTGGTTTCCACTGTAAATAAATTGCGCCGGTTGGGCAGCAGGCGACTGGCGCGAAATCGGACGCAAAAACCCGGATGATTTGCTTGCCAAATCAGGCGGATACTTCTAGACTCCATTATTAACAGGGCACTTCTAGACATCCCGGTAAATTGATGAAATATAAGGATTTATTCGAGTGGCGCCATCCTCTGAACTGAGCCCGCGCAGGCGCTTCGGAAAGTTACTGCTGGTACTGCTCGCCGGATTCTTTGCGGTCCCTGGCGCAGGCTTTGCGTCGATCGAGGAGCAACGCCAGTTATTTCACGACGCGACCTTCGCCCTCGAACGCAATCAAATCAAGAAATTCAACCGCCTGCTCGAGCAGCTCGCGGACTACCCCGCGCAACCCTACCTCGAATACGACCACTTTCGCCGTCGCGCCTGGCAGATCAAGCCGGGCGAAGCGGAACGCTTTTTCCGCCGCTACGCCGAGTACCCTTTCGTGTATCACGCTCGCGGCAAGTGGCTGCAGGTGCTGGCGAAGCGCGGCGACTGGCAGAACTATCTCGAATTTTTCGACGATCGCGGCAATACGCGCCTGCAGTGCCTTGCGTTCAGGGCTCGCCTGGAACTTGGACAGACCGAGGGTCTGAGCGACGAGATTTACAAGATCTGGTTGCGCGGTTACTCGCAGCCGTCCGAATGCGATCCGGCTTTCGCGCATTTTCTCGAACACTACGAACAGGCCGAGCAGGCGATCTGGTTGCGTATCGAAAAGGCTTTCAAGGCGCGTCGTCCTAACCTCGCGCGCTATCTCGGGCGCAAGCTCGGTCGCGCCGACCAGGCCATCGTAGAGACCTGGTATCGCGCCCACCGTCGGCCCGAATCGGCATTGAAAAAACTGGCCGATGCCGCCGACAACGAGTCCAATCGCAAAATCATCGTGCACGCGATCGATCGCCTCGCCCGCAAGGACAGTCTCAAGGCGCTCGAATTCTGGAACCTGATTCGCGACCATTTCGAATTCACCCCTGAGCAAAAAAACCGCAGCCAGCTGCGCATTGCGCTGTCGGCTGCCTACCAGCATGAACCCGAGGCGCGCGCGCTGCTGTTGAACCTCGATCCCGACATCATGAACGACCAGGCATATCTCTGGCTGGCGCGGATCCAGCTGCGGGGACGAGACTGGCCCGGGCTGCTGGAAACGATCCAGCGCATGCCCGGCCATCTGCACCAGGAAAACGAGTGGCAATACTGGCTGTCGCGTTCGATGGAAGCGGAGGGGCACCTGGTCGATTCGATGACGCTGCTCGAGCAGCTTGCCGACAAGAGCAGCTATTACGGATTTCTTGCCGCCGATAAACTCAAGCGCAATTACCGCATCGAGCAGGAAGATGCCGCCAGCGACGAGATCGACGAGGACGCTTTTCTCGCCGCGAACCCGCATATGCTGCGTGCGCGCGAGCTGTATTTCCTCGATCGCCTGGTCGACGCCAAGCGCGAATGGTTCCAGGCGCTGCGTTATCTCGACCAGGACCAGATCAAGCAGGCGGCAACGCTCGCTTCGAAATGGAAATGGCACG
>JAAUYF010039262.1_pt1 | contig 10797 bp, 8 predicted proteins | sample 7278051 | NCBI WGS metagenome assembly JAAUYF01 (sample SAMN14350202, study PRJNA611818) | marine sediment metagenome | isolation source: surface marine sediment (0.6m) | place: French Polynesia: Moorea | collected 2018-08 | reverse complement strand
GCTGGACATCCCGCTGCATCACGTCAATTTCGCAAAGCAGTATCGGGACCAGGTTTTCGAATACTTCCTCGACGAATACCGCAAGGGCCGCACGCCGAATCCCGACGTGCTTTGCAACCGCGAGATCAAGTTCGGCGTGTTCCGTGACTACGCGAAGCGGCTTGGTGGCGACCTGATTGCAACCGGCCACTATGCGAGAGCCGGCGCCGTCGACGGCCACGGTGCCCTGTTCAAGGGCAAGGACCCGAACAAGGACCAGAGCTACTTCCTGCACGCCGTCAGCGCCGAGGCGCTGGCCGAGACCCTGTTTCCGCTGGGCGAACTCATGAAGGGCGACGTCCGGCGGATCGCCCGCGACCGCGCCCTTGCCATCCACGACAAGAAGGACTCGACCGGCATCTGCTTCATCGGGGAGCGCCCGTTCCGTGAATTTCTCGCCACGTACATCCCCGCCAATCCCGGCCCGATGCGCACGCCGGGCGGCGACGTCGTCGGTGAACACGAAGGGCTCATGTATTACACGCTCGGCCAGCGCCAGGGCCTGCACATCGGCGGCATCCACGGCCGGCCCGAGCTGCCCTGGTACGTCGTCGCTAAGGACCTCACCGACAATGCCCTGATCGTCGCCCAGGGCGAACACGAGCTGCTGTTCTCCAGCAGCCTGACCGCAACCGATGCCAGCTGGATCGGCAGGGCGCCGAAGGGGCTGGACGTCGAGCTGCGCTGCAAGGCCAAGGTGCGTTACCGGCAGCCCGACCAGGACTGCGTCGTACGCGATCTCGGCGAGGGTCGCCTCGACGTCCGTTTCGACGCGCGCCAGAAAGCAGTTGCGCCCGGCCAGTTCGTCGTTTTCTACGACGAAAGTCTATGTCTCGGCGGCGCGGTCATCGACCAATTAGGGTAAAATGCGCCCCCCCGCGGCCGACAGGCCGCCCCGGACAACCCGCAATTCCCGGAGAATCGAAGATGACGGACAGCTTCGGCGCACGCTCGACGCTCAACGTAGGCAACAGTGACTATGAAATCTACCGCCTCGATGCGGTCAAAGACGGCCATGTAGATCGCCTGCCGTATTCGCTCAAGATATTGCTCGAGAATTTGCTGCGCCACGAAGATGGACGCGACGTTACGCGCGACGACATCCTGGCCCTGGCCGGCTGGGACCCGAAGGCCGCCCCGAGCACCGAAATCTCATTCACGCCGGCGCGCGTCGTGTTGCAGGACTTCACGGGTGTCCCCGCCGTCGTCGACCTCGCGGCCATGCGCGATGCCGTCGTCAAACTCGGCGGCTCTGCGGACGACATAAATCCGCTGTCGCCGGCCGAACTCGTCATCGACCATTCCGTGCAGATCGATCACTACGGTGCAGCCAATGCCCTCGACCTGAACACGAAGATTGAATTCCAGCGTAACAAGGAACGCTACCAGTTCCTGAAGTGGGGGCAGCAGGCCTTCGACAATTTCAAGGTGGTTCCCCCGAGCACGGGCATCGTGCACCAGGTGAACCTCGAATATCTCGCTCGCGTCGTATTCGATGCCGAGAAGGATGGCGTACGCCGCGCCTACCCCGACACGGTCGTCGGCACTGACTCGCACACGACGATGATCAACGGCATCGGCGTACTCGGCTGGGGTGTCGGCGGTATCGAGGCTGAAGCCGCCATGCTCGGCCAGCCAATCACGATGCTGATTCCGCACGTCATCGGCTTCAAGCTGACCGGCAAACTGAAAGAAGGCACGACGGCTACCGACCTCGTGCTGACCTGCACCGAGATGCTTCGCGAGAAAGGCGTCGTGGGCAAGTTCGTCGAATTCTTCGGCGACGGCCTGGCCGAGATGCCGCTCGCCGATCGTGCGACGCTCGGCAACATGGCGCCGGAGTTCGGTTCGACCTGCGGCATCTTCCCGATCGACGGCGAGACGATTCGCTACATGAAGCTCTCGGGCCGCTCTGACGAGCAGTGCGAACTCGTCGAGGCCTACGCGAAGGCCCAGGGCATGTGGCGCGAAGACGGCCAGGCCGATGCGCTGTACACCGACGTTCTCGAACTCGACCTCAATGATGTCGAGCCGAGCATCGCGGGTCCGAAGCGTCCGCAGGACCGCATTGCGCTGAGCGCTGCCGCTTCGTCGTACGAGAAAATCCTCGCGGACACGGTCGCCAGTCGCGACGCCGGCGGCAGCGCCGTCGCCGATCTCGACGGCCAGGACGTCGAGATCAATGATGGTTCGATTCTCATTGCCTCGATCACGAGCTGCACCAATACGTCAAACCCGGCCGTCATGGTCGCTGCCGGCCTGCTCGCGCGCAATGCCGCTGCGAAGGGCCTCAAGGCGCAGCCCTGGGTCAAGACCAGCCTCGCACCAGGGTCACGGGTCGTTTCCGACTATCTCGAGAAGGCCGAACTCATCGACGACCTCGAAGCGGTCGGTTTCTACACGGTCGGTTACGGCTGCACGACCTGCATCGGCAACTCGGGTCCGCTGAAGCCGGAAATCGCGGAAGCGATCACGAGCGGCAATGTCGTCGGTACGAGTGTGCTGTCGGGCAACCGCAACTTCGAAGGCCGCATCCACGCCCTCGTCCAGCACAACTTCCTCGCTTCACCGCCGCTCGTCGTGGCCTATGCCCTCGCCGGCAACATGAACGTGGATCTCTACAACGACGCGCTCGGCCAGGACCAGGATGGCAACGACGTATTCCTCAAGGACATCTGGCCGTCGCAGCAGGAGATTCACGACGTGGTCGGCGCCAGCATCGATTCCGAGATGTTTAAAGCGAGCTACGGCAAGGTCTTCGAAGGCGACGAAAACTGGAAGCGCATCGATTCGTCAACGGGCGATATCTTCCAGTGGGAAGCCGACTCGACGTACGTTCGAAACCCGCCCTACTTCGAGGGCATGTCGAGCGAGCCAGCCGCGGTCACAGACATACAGGGTGCCCGCTGCCTCGCGCTGCTCGGCGATTCGGTCACGACTGACCATATTTCGCCCGCAGGTTCGATCGCCAAGGACAGCCCGGCGGCGCAGTATCTCGAAGCGAACGGCGTTAAGCCTGCCGACTTCAATTCCTACGGTTCCCGCCGTGGCAACCATGAGGTCATGATGCGCGGCACGTTCGCCAACATCCGGCTGCGCAATCGTCTCGCCCCGGGAACGGAGGGTGGCTGGACTCGCCACCAGCCGAGCGGCGAGCAGATGTCGATCTATGACGCATCGGTGAAATACAAAGCGGAAGGTACGCCGCTGATCGTGCTCGCAGGCAGCGAATACGGCACGGGATCCTCGCGTGACTGGGCGGCCAAGGGCACGGTGCTGCTGGGCGTCAAGGCGGTCATCGCCATGAGCTTCGAACGCATTCACCGTTCGAACCTGATCGGCATGGGTGTGCTGCCGCTGCAGTTCCTCGACGGCCAGGACGCCGAGTCGCTCGGCCTGACCGGAACCGAAGTCTTCGACGTCACGGGTCAGACGGATCCGGACGCCAAAACGGTGACAGTCACCGCCACTTCCGGCGACGGTACCACCACGACGTTCGAGGCCCAGGTCCGCATCGACACGCCGAAGGAACGTGACTACTACGAGAACGGCGGAATCCTCCACTACGTACTGCGGCAGCTCGCCGCCTAGGAAGGACGATGAATATCGATATCCCGGAGCAGCTCATTGCGGCGCTACGGGATGCGCGTCATGTCTGCATCCTGACCGGCGCCGGTGTATCGGCCGAAAGCGGCGTCCCGACGTTTCGCGAGGCGCAGGACGGCCTCTGGGCGAAGTACCGGGCGGAGGACCTGGCAACGCCCGAGGCGTTCCTGGCGGATCCCGCCCTGATCTGGCGCTGGTACCGGTGGCGCCGTGACATGGTCTCGGACGCCGAGCCAAACCCCGGCCACTACGCGATAGCCCGCCTGGAGGAGATACTGCCGCGCGTCACGCTCGTGACCCAGAACGTGGACGACCTGCATCGACGGGCAGGAAGCAAGGACATTATCGAATTCCACGGCAATATCTTCGAGGACCGGTGCTTCGCCGAGGGCACGCTGCACGTCGGCGACGACTCGCTGGACGTGCCGATCTGCCCGGACTGCGGCGCTAACCTGCGACCTGGCGTTGTGTGGTTCGGTGAGGCCATCCCGGAGGAGGCGCTTACGCGTTCCTGTAAGGCCGCCGCCGATTGCGATGTGTTCCTGTCGGTCGGCACCTCGTCCCTCGTCTACCCCGCCGCCGGGCTCACCGACCTGGCCAGGGAGAACGACGCGGTGATTGCGGAGATCAACCCCAACGCGACCGCACACGCCGCCAGTTTCGACTTCGCGTTGGCCGGAAACTCGGGGGAAGTTCTCCCGGAACTGGTAAAATCGCTGGGATGATAAAACGATCCGCAGCGAATATTCTGGCGATGGGCAAGTGGACCAAGGTTGCAGCATGGACGCTCGGCGTCATCGTGTTGCTCATGTTCATTATCGGCATCTGGGCATCGCGCGAGCCGAAGGTCTTCTGGGTGAATCACTCGGCCGAGCAGGAAACGGCGACTGTCGGTTTCTCGACCGTCGACACGCTGATCCGTGTCGCCGAGACGCTGCTGAACAAGAATGCCGGCTACCTGACCAACGACAAGCTGCCGCCCTTCGTATTTCTCGACAACATCCCGAGCTGGGAAATCGGTGTCATCAACCAGGTAAGTGACCTGGCGCGCGTCATGCGCGACGACTATACGCGCAGCCAGTCGCAATCCAGCGAGGACCCCGACGTCGCGGAAGGAACGCGCAGGCTGTTCTACGATCATGACTCGTGGGTGTTCCCGACGACCGAATCGGAATATCGCGAAGGCATAGAACTGTTCGACAAGTACCGGGAGCGCCTCGTCGCAGGAGACCCCGAAACGAAGTTCTTTGCCCGTGCCGACAACCTGCGCGAGTGGCTCTCGCAGGTCGAGAAGCGCCTGGGCAGCCTGACGCGCCGTCTCGGTAACAGCGTCGCACGCACGCGAATCAACGAAGACCTGGCCGGTGATGCGGCAGCTGCAGCGGCCGGCCCGCAACCGGATACAGTGAATGTCCGGACGTCGTGGTGGAAGACTGACAACATCTTCTTCGAGGCGCGCGGAGCTGCCTGGGCATTAACGCACTTCTTCCGTGCGGCCGAGTTCGATTTCGCGCACGTCCTGCAGGACAAGAACGCCGAAGCGAGCGTGCGCCAGATCATTCGCGAACTCGAAGCCAGCCTCGCCCCGCTGCGGTCCCCGATGGTCCTGAACGGCGGCGGCTACGGCCTGACGGCCAATCACTCGCTCGTCATGGCCAACTACCTCGCGCGCGCCAACGCAGCGGTGATCAACCTGCGAGAATTGCTCGACCAGGGGTAGCGTCCGGGACGCAGGTCAGGCACACTGCTCCACGAGCTCGCCAGGTAGCGCAACGCGATTTCTCGCCGCGCGTTCAATCGGGAAGACGGTGCGCCTCGGCAATCCCGTCACTGCCCCCGCAACGGTAAATGAGTTCGTCGGTCATCAGGCCACTGCGCAGCCACGCGTGGGAAGGCGACCGACGCGGCGCACGCCACTCATGAGTCCGGAGACCGGCCCGGCGACGAGCCCACTTTCGATCGCGTCGGGGAAGACGCGGGGAGAGAAAATGAACAACCGCATCGTCCTCCTGGCAGCATTCGCCGTCAGTGCACTCGCGCGTCCTGTGCTGGCAGCGCCTGGAGGAGACGCCTTCGAAGAGATCATCGTCACCGGCTCGCGCACTCCGATCACGGCAGCCGATGTCGGCAGTGCCACCACGATCATTTCGCGCGATGAGATCGAACGCCGCCAGGCCCGCTACGTTTCCGACTTGCTGCGGGCGGTGCCTGGCTTCGCCGTGAGCCACACGGGCGTTGCCGGCTCGCAGACACAGGTTCGCGTTCGCGGCTCCGAGGCAAACCATGTACTGGTGCTCGTCGACGGAGTACGCGCCAATGACCCGGCCACGGGCGATGAATTCCGCTGGGAGTACCTGGCCACGGCCAATGTCGAGCGCATCGAAATCGTCCGCGGCCCCCAGAGTGCGCTCTGGGGTTCGGATGCCATCGGCGGTGTCGTCCATATCATCACACGATCCGGTTCGGGCGCACCGGGTCTCGATGCCTACCTCGAGCGCGGCTCGGAGGACACACTGAACGGTGCGCTGAACGGCACCCTGGGAGGCGAGACCTGGTCAGTCGGGTTCGGCGTCGAGCAACTGCAAACCGACGGCAGCAACATCTCGCGCGCTGGAGACGAAGACGATGACTCCGACGCCACGACAATCTCGATGAACGGCATGTTAGAGGTCGCCGATGCCCTTACGCTGCGATTGGCCGCCCGGTCCGTCGATGCCTACTCACAGTATGATGCCGTCGACCACGTCACGACCGGCCTGCCGGCAGATTCCGACGTCGCGACGGAGACAACCCAGAATTACGCGCAGGTCGGCCTGACCGCCGGGGAGACAGACAGTCGCGTCCGGCATCACCTGACTGCTCGATGGTTCGACAGCGACAATCGCGAACTCACCGACGGCGCCGAGCACGCCTCTTCTGCCTCCGACCGCCTGACGTACGCCTACCAGGCTGACATCGCGGTGGCCGCCAACGTGCTGTCGCTCGCCATCGAGCACGAGAGGACGCGGTTCGAACAGCGTGGCGCGGTCGTGTTCGATGACCCGAACCAGGACCAGGAGATGGACGTCACCAGCGCGATCGCCGATGTCCAGGGGCGCGGGGGCGAGAACTTAACGTGGTTGCTCAGCGCTCGTTACGACGCGCACAGCGACTTCGAGGACGCTCTCACAGGTCGCGCCTCGATGGCCTGGCACCTCGATCAGGCGACCACGTTGCGTGCCAGCGTTGGGACGGGCCAGAAGGCACCGACCTTCATCGAGCGATTTGGCTTCTTCCCGTTGTCATTTACCGGAAACCCTGATCTCGAGCCGGAGAAATCGACGTCTTACGATCTCGGGCTGAATCATGATTTCGGCGTATTCGGACTTGAGCTGAACCTGTTCCGGCAGGACCTCGAAGACGAGATCAATGGCTTCTACTGCCCGAATCCGTGGCCCGCACCCTGCACTGCCACGAACATGGACGGTTCGAGCAAACGCAGCGGCATCGAGCTGGGTGTGCTGTGGGACGTCAGCGAGCGGATCGGTCTCGGTCTCAACTACACCTACACCGATGCAGAGGACGCGGACAGCGCCTCGGAACTGCGCCGTCCGCGACACGCCGGCAGCGTTCACGCGGATGCCGGTTTCGCCGGGAACCGCGGGCGCGTATCCCTCGCCGCCGACTACGGCGGCACGCGCCACGATATATTCTTCCCGCCCTGGCCGAATCCGTCAGAAATCGTGACGCTCGAGAGTTACTGGCTCGTCGACCTGACCGTGCAGTACCAGTTGACTGACTCGATCAAGCTGTTCGCACGCGGCAGCAACCTGCTCGACACAGAATACGAACAGGTCTACGGCTACCGGACGCCAGGGCGAGCCGCGTTTGCCGGTGTGCGCGTCGACATCGGCCGGTAGGCGCCGGCTCAGGACTGGCGCTTGTCGGACACGACCAGCCCGCCAAGTAGCGCGACGATCGCCATTGTCCAGACAATGACGGCGCCGGTAGGCAGGTCGAGCACCACCGACAGCATTATGCCCGCGAGATAAGACACGGCCCCGATGAGGTAGCCGACGAGCAATGGGTGTCCCTTCCTGATCCCGACCGTCGCGAGCGCGGGAATAATCAGGCTGGCGAACACCAGGTAGATACCGACAACCTGCACCGACGCAGTAACGACGATGGCGAACGCCAGGTAGAACGCCAGCGCACCGAATCGCGGCCGCAATGTGAACCAGAACACGAGAACGGCAACGTACAGGATCGCGATCGGGATCAGCGATGACCACGTCTGCCACAGTATCTGGCCGACCAGCAGCTCCTTGAGATGCTCACTGCCGTGCGGGTTGTTCGCGAGCAGCAGGATGCCGCCAGTCGCCGCCAGGATGAACAGCACACCGATGATCGGCTCCTGGATCCGCGGCCAGCGCTTTTCGGTCCAGTGCAGTCCGAGCGCCGCGACCAGTGCCGCACTGACCGCCGCAACCTGGACCTGGAGCCCCTGAGGATCCCATTCCATGGCGTAGGCAGCGATGACGCCCAGCCCGGCCACCTGCGCGATCGCGAGGTCGATGAAGATGATGCCGCGCCGCAGCACTTCGCGCCCAAGCGGAACGTGCGTGCTCAGGATGATCAGTCCGGCCACGAGGGCCGGCCCGATGATGGTCCAGTCCGCAAAATCAGCCATCGCTCATAGCTTGCGCCAACCGCGCGATGATGTCATCAAACAGCGCATACAAATCCGTGGCTTGCTCCGTACCCCCGACGGTCAATGGCAGCATGATCGCGGTGATTCCTGTTCGCTCCGACAGCCAGTTCGACGCTTTGTCATGCTGGTACGGTGCACGAATGATGACATCGGCGCCGCCCGTTTCGAAACGGGACACGAGCTTACCGAGATGTGAAGCGGTCGGAGGCAGGCCCGGGATCGCCTCGAGATTGGCCACCTCCTCAATGCCGAGCCAGCGCAATAGATAGACCCAGGACCGGTGGTGCGTGATCGCCTGCTTGCCGCGCAGTCCCGCAGCCTCGCTCTCCCAGCGCTTGATTCCGGCCTGCCAGTTTGTAACAAATTGATTTAAGTTTTGTTCATAAGTACTTGTATTAGCGGGGTCTATTTCTCCCAATCGCCGGCCCAGTGCCCGCGCTACCGCGAGAATATTGTGCGGGTTGGTCTGGATATGCGGATTACCCTGTGGGTGTATGTCTCCCTGGGACCGATCCACGTTGCCGGTGGGATCAAGGCGCACCACGAAACTGCTGGCCTCCATGTAGCCCGCGCTCCCGGGCATCACCTTGCGGTTGTTCGCCTTCTGCAGCAGCGCCGGAAGCCAGCCGATTTCGAGCTGTGCGCCGCTGCAGATCACCAGGTCCGCGCGCCTGACTTTCGCAATCAGGCTCGGCCGGGCCTGGATGTAATGCGGGTCCTGCAGAGCCGTGGTCGCGCTGTACGAATCAACCAGCTCGCCGCCGATCTCGTCAGCCAGTGCGGCCCACTCCGGCTCGCAGGCAAAGATCCTCAGCTCCGCGGCAGCCACCAGCGGGGCCAGGAGCAGGATCAGTGGTATGAGGAGCTTTCTCATGGTCATTCCTAGAACTCGTGCGCTCCGTGCGCGCCGATGCTGTGAATGTACTGGAGGGACCATTCGTTGATGTCTTCAGGCCCTGTCTCGTCATTGGTCAGCTGCAGTCGTATGCGGCTGAATTCGCTGTTGGACCAGTCAACCATCAGGCTCTGCCGGCTTGGATCCTCGCCCTCCAGCTGCAACTCGTCGAGGCGTGCGCCAAAGCGCCAGCGCGGGAACGGCTGATACACGGCCTGCACGTACCAGCCTTCGTCATCGGTCACGTCCTCGTTCTCGAAGTACTCGGTCTGGAAGATGAAGTTCCGGTCGCGCCAGTTGCCGTTTGGTGCCCATTTCCACACGAAGTGCGCGATATTGAGGGTCTGGCCGAGGTCCTGCTCCAGGCGCGAAAAACCAGCCAGCCAGCTGTGGTCCGAGCCGACGTCCCCGCCGATGTTGGCGAACAGCGTATGCGCGGCGAGGCCGTCCGGATCGTCCTCGCCCTGCATGATCTCGCCCGCCAGTTCGACGTACAGGTCGGTCGGCGCAACCCAGCTCAGGCGCACGCCGTTGTCGACGAAACGGTCGTCCAGGAATGCCTGGTACGGCAGCGGCTGGTCCGTGAAGTCCCAGGTGTGCGAGTGCCTCTCGTTCAGGTACCCGATCCCGGAGAACATGCGGCCGAAGCGCGCGCCGAATCCGGCCGGCAATGCGGTCGTCTCGACCCAGGCCTCTTCGAGCTCAACTTCCGACTCGCCATCCTCGAAAGCCAGCGCTGCCGTCAGGTAGGCGGCGAACTTGTCGTCGACGTTGGCCGTCATGATGATTTCTGTCTCGCCGACGGCAAAGCCCTCCTCTTCACCCGGCTCGCCTTCGCTTTCATTCAGGAATCCCTGGAATACGACGCCAATGGCCGGATTGAATGCGGAGTCACCGGTCGTGTAGGACGATGTCGGTCCGGCAGCTGGTTGTGCAGCGGCCGGCTGCGCAGCCATCGTGTTCGCCTGTGCCGCGTTTTGTTCCGCCACGGCCAGTCGTTGTTCGAGGTCCGCGATCCGGGCCTCGTAGTCCGCGCGCAGGGCCTCAACCGCGGCGCGCAGGGATTCGATTTCGGGATCCTGGGCCGAAGCAGCGCCAGGGGCAATTAGCAACAGCGCGAGTATCGCGCCTGAAAAAGATACGACACGCATGGCATCGCCTCCGTTAGTCAAACTGAAATTTAAAGGTGTGTGCGGTTTTCAGTTCAGAATCGGAGGGCCGCGCTGCGTGAACGGCCGCGCCCCGCTTGAAACAGCAAAGGGCGTGTCGACAGCCGGCGCCGCCTCGGCGAGCGCCTTTGGCACGCCGGGACCGTCTGCCGCAACGAGCGTTTCAGACGAGTCACCGTAGGATATGCAGAGTTCGCATTCGGCAATGTCGGCCGCCGTGTGACTGGCTGCATGCACGGCGACACTCGCATGCCCGATGAGCAAAGCGAAGAGCAGAGCAAGGCAGAGATGTCGTGTTGCTGGGCGCATTGATTCTCAGACCGTCGGCGCGGCCTTTTGTTCGTCTCCGCCTAGTATATCCCGACCCAGGTCGGGATGTGTTTCCAGCTGTGGTTCAG
>JAAUYF010048721.1_pt1 | contig 10820 bp, 10 predicted proteins | sample 7278051 | NCBI WGS metagenome assembly JAAUYF01 (sample SAMN14350202, study PRJNA611818) | marine sediment metagenome | isolation source: surface marine sediment (0.6m) | place: French Polynesia: Moorea | collected 2018-08 | reverse complement strand
CTTTGTCGTCACGACGATCCTGCTGATCTTCGTGATCCCGGCCTTCGAAGACCTGTTCAAGGGCTTCGGCGCCGACCTGCCGACGTTCACGCGCATGGTCATCGACCTGTCAGTCTTCGTGCGCGAGAAGGGCTGGTATATCGCCATCCTGATGGGCGCGGGTGTCGGTACGTTCTTCTACTTCAAGAAGCGCTCGCGGGCCATGCGCCACTGGCTCGACCGCATGACGCTCAAGATTCCGGTCATCGGCTCGATTTTGCAGAAGGCGTCGATCGCTCGCTATGCCCGTACGCTGTCGACAATGTTCGCCGCAGGCGTACCGCTGGTCGAGGCCCTTGACTCCGTCGCCGGCGCAACCGGCAACATCGTCTACGAAGTCGGCGTGCTGCAGATGCGTGACGAAGTTGCCACGGGTCAGCGCCTGCAGCAGGCGATGGAAAACACGGACCTGTTCCCGAACATGGTCATCCAGATGATCGCGGTCGGTGAAGAATCCGGTTCTCTCGACGAAATGTCCGCCAAGGTCGCCGACTTCTTCGAAGAAGACGTCGACAATGCCGTCGACAACCTGTCGAGCCTCCTCGAGCCGATGATCATGGCGATTCTCGGCGTGCTGGTTGGTGGCCTGGTTGTCGCCATGTACCTGCCGATCTTCAAGATGGGTTCGGTTATCTAGGCAAGCCGCTCATCGTTTACAATAAAACGGCGTCGGGAGGACACTCCTGACGCCGTTTTTCCTTGTGCGCCGCCGAACGGAGAGATTGCATGATCGAGCTTTTTAACGAAGCGCCGCTGGCTTTTGTGGCTATCGCGTTTGCCTTCGCGCTGATGATCGGCAGCTTTCTGAACGTCGTCATCTACCGATTGCCGATCATGATGCAGCGCGACTGGCGCGACCAGTGCAAGGAACTCGAGGAGACTCTGTCCGAGGACCTGCCAGAAGGCCGTTTCAACCTCGTCGTGCCGCGCTCTCGCTGCCCGGCCTGCGGCAACACGATCAAGGCCTGGCAAAACATACCGGTGTTGAGCTACCTGTTCCTTGGCGCGCGGTGCGCCAAATGCCGCAAATCGATCTCGGTGCGTTATCCGATTGTCGAAATGCTGACCGCGGTGCTGGCCGCCTGGTGCGCATGGCGCTTCGGCTTCGGCTGGGAAGCGGTGATGGCGATCGCCCTGACCTGCGCGCTGGTCGCCGTCAGCCTGATCGATATCGATACTCAGTACATTCCCGATTCGATCGTGCTGCCGTTCATGTGGATCGGACTGGTCATGAGCCTGTTTCACCCGCTGCCGGGGGCGGAAACCCTGTTTGTCAGCCCGCGAGACGCGATCATCGGCGCGTTGGCCGGCTACCTGAGCCTCTGGAGCGTCTACCAGCTGTTCAAGCTGATCACGGGCAAGGAAGGCATGGGATACGGTGATTTCAAGCTGCTGGCGGCCCTGGGGGCGTGGCTCGGGCCCTGGCCCGCTCTGCCCATGATTATCCTGCTGTCGGCCGTCGTCGGCGCCGTCGCCGGCATCGCCATGATTGTTTTCCGCGGCCGCGACCGGCAGTTGCCGATTCCGTTCGGGCCGTATCTGGCCGCCGCCGGCTGGATCACGATGCTCTACGGCGAGACGATCTGGAACTCCTACCTGGGCATGTTTCAGTAGGTGAACGTTCCACCTCGCATTGGCCTGACAGGCGGCATTGCGAGCGGCAAGACCACGGTCGCCAACCTGTTTGCCGAACTCGGCGCGGCCATTATCGACACTGACGTCATCGCCCGCGAAGTCGTCGCGCCGGGGCAGCCGGCGCTGGAGGAGATCGCCACCGCCTTCGGAGACGAGGTGCTGCAGGCCGATGGCAGCCTGGATCGCGGTGCCCTGCGGGCCCGCATATTCGCCAGCGTCGAGGATCGCCGGCGGCTCGAGGCCATTACCCATCCGCGTATCCGTGCCGAAACGCTGCGCCAGGCAAGCGAGGCCGGCGGCCCGTACCAGCTGATTGTCGTGCCACTGCTGGTCGAGTCGCCGCTGCGCGACTCCGTTGACCGGATCCTGGTCGTCGATTGCCCCGAGGAGACGCAGATCGAACGGCTGATGGCGCGTGACGCGGACTCCGAGGCGCAGGCACGGCGCATTCTCGCCGCGCAGGCGAGCCGCAGCGAGCGGCTGGCGATCGCCGATGATGTGGTCCGAAACGACGGCAGCCTCGAGGACACGCGCCGCCAGGTCGCCGCTCTTCATGAAATCTACCGGTCGCTCGCGTAAACTGGGTCAATGTCGAAGCCTGCCGGAAAAGTGGCTCCCAGCGCGGCCCAGGCCCACTACGAGCAGCCTGTTTCGGAACGCATGCGTACCTTCATGCGGCTCGAGTTCCTGTATCGCCAGACGCTCTATAACAGCGAGCTGGAGACCAACTGGGCCAGCCGCGCCACCGTCGACGGCCTGCTTGAGATCCTGGCCATCCTGTCGCGCGGTGACGTACGCAGCGAGGTTCACAAGGAACTCGATCACCAGCTGGACCAGTTGCAGCGCTTTCAGAGCCAGCCGGGCGTCGATTCCCGGCGCCTCGACACGCTGGTCAAGAACCTGATCGAAAGCCGGGCCGCCGTCGACGGCATCGGCACCTCCTACCTGCAGCCGCTCAAGGAATCCGATTTTCTCAATGCGATCAAGAATCGCAGTGCGATCCCCGGCGGCACCTGCGAGTTCGATTTGCCCGAGTACAGCCACTGGCTGCGGCAGCCGTTTGCCCGCCGGCAGCAGGACCTGGACCTGTGGATCGGGTCAATTCGCCCGCTGTGCGATGCCGTGCTCGAGTCGCTGTGGCTCATACGCGAGAGTGGCCAGCCCGCGGACAAAGTGGCCATTAACGGCATGTATCAGCACAGCATGCAGAAAGACGCCCAGTGCCGGCTGCTGCGCGTCAACCTGCCCGGGGACAGCACGCTATACCCGGAAATCAGCGGCAGCCAGCACCGTTTCACGGTGCGCTTCCTCGAGTGGTCGAACATAGAGAGCCGCGCCGTGCAAACCGGGCACGACGTGCCGTTTCAGCTCAGTATTTGTTGACTCAAGCCAATGTCATTGCGAGGAGGCGCAGCCGACGAAGCAACCTCGTGATGGCTTGGCAGAATCAGGAGATTGCTTCGCTTCGCTCGCAATGACGTAGCAAAGCCTCCACCACGGGCGCATCCGCCGGCAGTAACTCAGCCTCATCCAGTTCGTCGATCGATACCCAGCGAAGTCCCTGGCCTTCGAGACCCGCGGGCTCGCCGTTCCATCCGCTAACGAGGAAGAACTCGAGATCGACGACGCGATCCGGGTATTCGTGATGTAGCTCCATGAAGGGGCGCAGGTCGGTTACCTCGATACCGAGTTCTTCCGCCAGCTCACGTTTGAGCGCGGCGCCAGGTGACTCGTCACCGCCAATCTTGCCGCCAGGGAATTCCCAGAGACCGTCGAACGGCCCGTCGCAGAGTCGTTCGGTAATCAGCACCCGGCCGCCGTCGTCGTGCAGGATCCCTGCCGCGACGTGGAATTGGTTCAGGCCAGCTTGCCGTGGCACTGCTTGTACTTCTTGCCCGAGCCGCAAGGACACGGCTCGTTACGGCCAACCTTGCGGCCGTCACGCTTGAAGGTCTCGGGCCGCGGCGCCGCGGCAGGCGCCGGCGCTCCACTCATGGGACGTGCCTGTCCCTGCCCTTGCGCAGGTTGCTGGCCCTGCGGCGGGCTCGACAGCGCCGACGCCTGGGCATGCTGGAAGCGCATGGCCGCAGCTGCACGCTTGCGCTCCTCCTCGTCATCGAGGTCCTGTTCGCCCTGGATGCGGATTCGCGTCAGGATGCTGATCGTGTCGTGCTTCACCCGCTCGAGCATCGCGCCAAACATTTCGAACGCCTCGCGCTTGTACTCCTGCTTGGGGTTCTTCTGCGCGTAGGAGCGCAGGCCGATACCCTGGCGCAGGTGGTCCATGCCTGCGAGGTGCTCCTTCCAGTGCAGGTCGAGCTGGCGCAGCATGACCTGCTTCTCGACCGTGCGCATGAGTTCGGAACCGATCTTCTCTTCCCGGAACTTGTAGGCGGCAGCGCTGGCGTCGACGCAACGCTCAAGGATGCCCTCGTCGTTCAGCGTGGGCTCGTCTCGCAGCCACTGGGCAATGTCGAGGCGCATGCCGAAGTCGGCGTCGAGCGCCTGTACCAGGCCTTCGATGTCCCATTGTTCTTCCAGGCTGCCCGGCGGGATGTGATCCTCCACCGTGACGGCAACCACTTCCTCGCGGATGGCCGCGACCGATTCTTCGATCTCGTCCGCCTCCATGAGCTCCGAGCGCTGGTGATAGACGACCTTGCGCTGGTCGTTGGCGACATCGTCATACTCGAGCAGGTTCTTGCGAATGTCGAAGTTGTGAGCCTCGACTTTGCGTTGGGCGCGTTCGATTTGCCGCGACAGCAGCTTGCTCTCGATCGCCTCGCCCGGCCGCATGCCCGCCCGCGACAGCAGATTCTTGGTGCGTTCCGGATCGCCGAAAATGCGCATCAGCGTATCTTCCATGGAGAGGTAGAAACGCGACGATCCCGGGTCGCCCTGGCGGCCGCTGCGGCCCCTGAGCTGGTTGTCGATGCGTCGTGACTCGTGGCGCTCGGTACCGACGATATGCAGGCCGCCAGCCTCCAGTACCGCATTGTGGCGCTCCTGCCAGTCGGCGCGGACCTTGTCTTCGTCAGCGCCCTCGCCCGCGGCGGCCAGTTCCGCATCGAGATTGCCGCCCAGCACGATATCGGTACCACGACCGGCCATGTTGGTCGCAATCGTGATCGCGCCGGGGCGACCCGCCTGCTGCACGATGACGGCTTCGCGCTCGTGCTGCTTGGCGTTCAGCACCTCGTGATCGATCTTCTTCTGGCGCAGGAATTTCGACAGGAGTTCCGAGGTCTCGATCGACGTCGTGCCGACGAGCACGGGTTGGCCGCGGTCGCGGCAGTCCGCGATGTCCTCGACAATGGCCTCGAACTTGTCCTTTTCGGTGAGGTAGACGAGATCGGCCGCATCGTCACGGATCATCGGCACGTTGGTCGGGATGACCACGACTTCGAGCCCGTAAATCTGCTGGAACTCGAAGGCTTCGGTGTCGGCGGTGCCCGTCATGCCCGACAGGTTGCTATAGAGGCGGAAGAAGTTCTGGAAAGTGATCGAGGCAACCGTCTGGTTCTCCTGCTTGATCTGTACCCCTTCCTTGGCCTCGATAGCCTGGTGCAGACCGTCGGACCAGCGCCGGCCCGGCATTGTACGACCCGTAAACTCGTCAACGATGACGACTTCGCCATTGGCGACGACGTACTCGACGTCCTTCTTGAAGATGGCGTGGGCGCGCAACGCGGCATTCAGGTGGTGCAAGAGGCGGATGTTACCCGCGTCGTAGAGGCTCTCGCCCTCCTGCAACAGCCCGGCCCTGGTCATCAGCGCCTCGACCTTCTGGTGGCCGTCCTCGGTCAGGTACGCCTGTTTGGCCTTCTCGTCCGTCGTGAAATCGCCACGCGTGACGAGCTTGCAGGCGACCGGCTTGACGCTGTCGTCGACCAGGACGACGTCCGCCTGCTGCTCATCGCCAAGATCCACGGCCTGCTCGAGCGACAGCACCTCGGTTGCCACACCGTTCTCGTCGTTGACCGACACCGGCAGGCCGTTGATGCCCTTGAGCGAGACGTTCTTCGCGAGTATTTCGTAGTTGGCCGGTTCCTCGGATTCATTGTGCTTCGTCAGCTTGGGAACGAGCTTGTTGATCTGCGTGTACAGGTCGGTACTGGCCTCGGCCGGACCCGAGATGATCAGCGGCGTGCGCGCCTCGTCGATCAGGATCGAGTCGACTTCGTCGACAATCGCGAACGTCAGGTCCCGCTGGACCTTGTCCTCGAGCGCGAACGCGAGATTGTCGCGCAGGTAATCGAAACCGAGCTCGTTGTTCGTGGCGTAGGTGATATCGCTGTTGTAAGCCGCGCGCTTTTCTTCCTGAGTCTGGCCGCTCTTCGACACTCCAACCGTCAGGCCGAGGAACTCGTAGACCGGCCGCATCCAGTCGGCGTCGCGCTGTGCCAGGTATTCGTTGACCGTGACGATGTGCACGCTGTTGCCGCTCAGGGCGTTGAGATAGGCCGGCAGGGTGGCGACCAGCGTCTTGCCCTCACCGGTACGCATCTCCGCGATGTTGCCGTCGTGCAGCACCATGCCGCCGATCAACTGGACGTCAAACGGCCTGAGCCCGAGTGTGCGCCGTGCGGACTCGCGAGCCACCGCAAAGGCCTCAGGCAGCAGCGCGTCGAGACTGGCGCCTTCCTGGTAGCGCTGACGGAATTCGTCGGTCTTGGCGCGCAGGGCTTCGTCGTCGAGGGCCTTGAGGCCCTCTTCCTGAGCATTGATCTTCTTGACGATTCTGCCGTACTGGCGCAGCAGCCGCTGGTTACGGCTGCCGAAAATACTGGTTAAGAAATTAGCCACGGGGGCTCCTGCGATTCTACGGGCACGCAAAGCCCGCTATTGTATCTAAACTCGCGAAATAAAGGCGATTTCCGGGAAATCAACCCAGGGGAAACGAGCTGCGGGACGTGGCGGGCTTACTTGCCGGAGTCGCGGATGAAATTGACGGGGTTTACGCGGCGCCCGTTCTTGAGCACTTCGAAATGCAGGTTGGGTCCCGTCGCGCGACCGGTCTCGCCCATGAGGGCAACGACCTGGCCTTTCTTCACCTCGTCACCGACGTCGACGAGGTTCTCGGAATTGTGCGCATAACGCGTCGAGTAACCATTGCCGTGGTTGATCTCGACCATGACGCCGTAGCCGTAGCGATCGGCTGACCAGGTGACCACACCGTCTGCAACCGCCTCGATGGGGTCGCCGAACTTGCCGGCGAAATCGATGCCGGTGTGATTCGCAGGTTTGCCCGTGAACGGGTCGGTGCGCTTGCCGAAATAAGAAGAGATCCAGCCCGAGCCCACCGGACGGCCCTGCGGGTAGACGCGTTCGTTGAGATTCTGTCCCATGAGCACGTCTTCGAGTACGCCCAGTTGCGCTTCGCGATCGTAGAGCTGCTCGTCCAGCGTGGCCATCGACTCGACGAGAACGGGAACGGCGACGTTGGAGCCCGTGGGCATCGGCTCTTCCGGACCACCAAGGGCGGGCTCGGTGTTGAAGTCGAATTCGCCTTCCTCGAGGTCCGCCATGTCGGTCAGGCGACGGCCCAGGGCATCGAGGCGAATGATCCGGGCGTTCATCTGGGCAATGCGAATCGCCAGCGCGTCGAGCGTGTCCTCGTTGCCCTGGCGAATGGATTCGATGCTGTCGCGCTGCTCACGCAGTTCATCGTTGAGCCTGGCGACTTCGTTCAGGCTGACGCCGGAACCCGTGTACGTGGAATACCAGTAGCCACCCGCAAAACCGAGGACGGACACCAGGCCCGCAACGGCAACAGCAGCAACCCACACCGACGCACCGGCGAGGTTGATCTGTCGGGCCTTACCCAGGCCTTTGCCAAAGATGACTACATTCATTACAAACGCCCCAATATGACCTGGGTCGGTATCGGTTTCGCAGAGCCCCTCAGTACTAAACGGCAGTCTTTTGGCCGATCCCGGCCATTGTTGTTGCTTGCCTGCCTGACTTCCGCTTCCACTTCGGTAGCCCCGCTGTCCTAGGCCCGAAAGCCCGTAGACCGGTGGTTTTGCGACCCCGTCTTTCGACGGGTTTGCCCTTGTCGGAAGCGACAATATGCATAATGTCGGTTTTTAATACAAGATACGGACTTCCGAAGGGTGACCTAAGTCCCCGGAAAACGGCCAAAATCGCCAACTGCGTCACATTTTTATGTCCATTAAGAGCCTCGAAAACCTGTTAAATCCCAATGATAACGGGGGCTTAGGCGAAATCGTCCGCCACGCCCGGGACATGGGCGAGCTGGTCAGCCAGCTGCAGAAGGCGCTTCCGGACGAAATTGGCCAACAGGTCCTGGCCGCCAATATTCGCGACACCGGCGAGCTCGTCGTCCTGACCAGTTCGCCGGCCTGGGCGGCCAAATTGCGGTTCGAGGCGGACGCACTGCTCGACGCTGCCCGCAAGACAGGCGCTAACGTCGATTCGTGCACGGTGCGCGTGAGCCGCGGCGGTTGAGCATGGGCCTGGAAACCAATCCCCAGTGGTCGCGCCACCTGCAAGGTATCGCTGACGAACTGCTTCACCTTGCCGTCGCCTGCGATCTGGAGCTTCGCAACCCCGGCGTGATCGAGCGCGTATTGAAGGGCGACGACACCGTCTGCGGCCGCAGAAACGAGATCGGCTTCGAGAAGCTGCGCAAGTTGCTGATGGCGACCTACGACTCGCTGGGCAAAGCGATCGACCGCATCGGCCCGGAAGAAACGCGCAAGATCACCGCAGCTATCCGGGCTGAACTCGCCGGCCGGCGAGACGCTCGGTAAATCTGCCCCCGTGAACCGGGGGCAACAATGATCAGATGCCGTCGTCCGGATTCAGCGTCCGCTCGGCCAGGTCGCTGGGTGACTTCTGCTGCCAGACTTCCCAGTACCTGCGTTGCTTTTCGGCCACGCTGGCCGCGCTTTCCTCAGCCCACGCATACGATTCCGGCGTGTTCTGTGTGAACACGGTCTCACTCATCCAGTCGCGGAAATCCTGTGAGTCGATCTGGAACTCGCCGGGCCCGCCGTTGCGCACCGGGTGCAGACTGAAGCGCGCGCGCCAGGCGCCCACGCGCGGCGTCACAATCGCATAGTAAGTCTTGCCGCCGAGAAGCTCGGCATGCATGAAGTCGGCTGCTTCCGATACCACCATGAACGTGTATTCGCCAGGGTCGACCTCGTAAGCCAGCTTCTTCTCATTCGACAGGATGCCGATGAACTCGGCTCCACCGTCCGTCGCGTCAAACAGGGAGGCCTGGATGGCGCTGCCGACGAACGACGAACGGAAAAATATGACCTGCGCTTTGTCTGCCGACGGTGTGACGACCTGTTGCTCAGGTGCGTCGATCATCTTCGACGTGGCGCAGCCGCTAACAACAAATGCGATTGCAATCAGTAATAGTGCCCGGATTTTCATGCGTGTATCCTCCCCGCGAAGTCAGGTGGTGCTGCGCCACGATAATAACTCAGTAGACGTATTTGGCGGACAGCTGCAGCCGATTGAGTACGCCGTCGGCGCCGCTTTCATCCTCGCGCCGACCCCAGATGTACTCGGCACCGATGCTCATGCGCCTGATCGGAATCCAGACGATGTTGGCATGCGCGCTCTGGTACGCCCTGGGAACATCGAAACCGCTGATCGCCGTTTCGTTGTCGGCCTCGGCGAATGACAGACCGAACGACGAGTGCAGCCGGTCATTCCAGCGGTGTCTGTATGCCGCGAAAATACCGTATTGCGGCGTTAACTCGATCTCGTTGTCAGCGTTGAGCGCGCCGACGTTGAAAGCATTCAGTCCCAGGTAGCGACCGAGCGCATTTCCGGCATTGAGTTGCCAGCGGATGTCGCCGTCACCGAGCGGATGCCGACCCGCCAAGCCGATAGCTCCGCCAAACGCAGCGTCATCCGCCCCGTCCCGGCCAACCCGGAGTTCGCGGACCATCGCTGCCACGCTGAGGCGACCCCATTCACCCGACCAGTCGCGCCGCAGCACGATATCCGGATACCGGCTGTCGTCCGCGTCAATTCGGGGACCTCCGCCAAACGGTGTCAGCGTCGTCTGTGGATTCTCCAGCGAGAATGCCCATTCGCCGTTGGCAGCCGGTGCCGTGTATCGAATCTGCGCCTGGCGAGCGAACGTGGTGCCGACCGGACCGATGAAGTCCAGGTAGTCCGGCAAGGTCGCCACGTTGAAGAAGTTGGTCCAGGTCTGCCCTGCGGTCCAGCGACCCCAGTTGATCGAAGCATGCCGGATGCGTGCCGAGAATGAATTGCCGACACGTTCGTCGCCTTGCTGGCCCGCGAGGAAGTCGATCTCGAAGTGGGTGCTGATATCGCCCTGTCCGGTCGGGGTATACGACTTCAGCCAGAAACGCGTCTCCTTGGCGTGCAGATTGAGTTGCGGGCCGGCCGACTCGCCCGATGTACGGATAGTCGAGGGAATAAAGAAATCCTCACCCGCTCCCCGCGTTGGCGCATTGCTGTAGTCGCTGAGTATGGCGTCGGTCTTGACGTATCCGCCCACCTGGATATCGGTGTCCTCGTAGATCGTCGGGTAGTCCACCACCTCGGCCAGCGCCTCTTCGACGTCGTCGACGCGTGCACACGAGGCCACGGCCGCCTCAACTTCGTCAACGCGTGCACATGACGCGTCGAACGCCTGGGTCTGCTGCTCGATCAGCGCCTCCAGTCGCTGCACCTTGGCCTCGAGTTCGCTAATTCGCTGCTCGTAGGTCTCGGGATCGGTAGCCGCGTGGAGTGCAGTGATCGGCGTGAGCGCGCCCAGCGCCAGCAGGCCGACGAAACGGTGTCGAAAAGTCATGTCCAGTTCTCGAGCGGGAGGGGGTAGTCGAGATTCTGGTTGGCCGTACGGGGCTATTCCATACGCACAAATCAGTATGGGTGTAAGGCCATTTTGCGGGCCTGAATCAGGGCCGGTCAGTCGTCGAGATGAATGTTGACCCGGCGGTTGCGCTTGCCCTTCTTCTCGACCTTGCCAATGCGCACCGCGCCGACCTCACCGGTCGACTGCAGGTGGGTGCCGCCGCAGGGCTGCAGGTCGACGCCCGCAATTTCCAGCAGGCGAATACTGCCTTTGCCGCGTGGCGGCTGCACCGACATCGTGCGCACGAGTTCGGGCTGGGCATCCAGCTCCT
>JAAUYF010037637.1_pt1 | contig 10829 bp, 8 predicted proteins | sample 7278051 | NCBI WGS metagenome assembly JAAUYF01 (sample SAMN14350202, study PRJNA611818) | marine sediment metagenome | isolation source: surface marine sediment (0.6m) | place: French Polynesia: Moorea | collected 2018-08 | reverse complement strand
TAACGGCGGAACCATCGGGGCTCTGGAGCGATGGGCCCGCTTCGGTTTACGAGCGGATACCTGTGGCGGCCGGTTCGCACACGATTACCGTGCGTCTCAGGGATTCGGCGCGCGAGTCCGGCTGGGACTATGAGCAGACCGGGAATGTGAACCTTGAGGCCGGGCGCTATTTCACGATCACATTCCGTGCGGCAAACGGAGGATTTGTGTTCCGATGAGCCTGATTGAATGGAAAGACGAATTTAGCGTCGGTGTCGCCGCCGTCGACCTGGAGCACCGCGAACTTATCGCATTGATCAATGCTCTTGACGCCGACATGCAGGAATACGCCACTCAGAGTACCGTGGTGCAGGCGCTTGGCGAAATCTATGCGCGCATATCCGCCCACTTCGCACTCGAAGAGAAGATTATGCGTGACGCCGACTATGGCGGTTACGAAACACACAAACAGGACCACGAGGCGCTGCTGGATGAGTTGCTGGATATCATCGACGGCGTGGACGACGCCGGCCGCTATGATCGCGCGGCCCTGTCCAGCAACCTGGAAAGCTGGTTCTCCGAGCACTTCCAGACGCACGACGCACGATTACATCGCAACCTCGGCTAACAAAAACGGGGCCTCGATATCGAGGCCCCGTTCTTGTTTTTCACTCGTTAACTAGTAGCTGGCTGTGAGCATCACCCAGAACTTGTTCGTGTCGACCTTGGGTGACGACGAGTCGGCGCTGAAGAAAGCGCCTTTCAGCAAGAGGCTGTAACGATCGGTGAACTTGTATGCTCCCGACACATCGATCTCATTGCCAAAGTCGGTGCTGCCAGTGTCCGACGAGAAGTCGTGATAGACGAATGTCAGGTTCCATTTACCGGCCTTCATCTTGAATGTCGCATACAGGTCCTCGAGACCATTGCCGGGCGTCCCCAGGAACTGGTCGGCCCAGCCGTTGAACGCGTGCAACGTAGCCAGGGGGGTGACGAAGCCCACACCGGCATTGGAATCAGCGCCCAGCACCTCGTAGCCCAAACCGATCGACATGCCATTGCCAGCCGTATAGGCGCCATTGAGATGCAGGTAATTCGCGTCATAGCTCGTCGGGTTCTCGCCAGCATCCGACTGGCGCGCGAATTCGGCCAGCCAGGTCCCGTGACCGCTGCCCATAGGATGCTTACCGCTGAGCCTGGCGCCCAGCGTCGAAGTTGAACTTGCGGCGCGCCGCAAATCTTCCGGGTTTCTAAGATCCGGGTCGCCCGGCAGAGGCGGCGTAATATCGCCAAACGAGTAGTCGAGGAGATAGAAGTACGGCGTTACCGAAAAGCCTTCATTAATCGAAATCTTCGCATTGAACAGGTGCCCGTCCAGGCGATCGCTGCCGGCGTCGACCGATGGTCCAAAGATGCGTCGAACTCGATTCAGGTACGAGTACGACAAATCAGTTTTGGCGATCGCGTCCGTATTGAGCGTAAATGCGTCATAGGTTTGTTCGTTCTGTCGCCAGCCGACTCCGCCGACGAATCGCTGGTTATCGAGCAATATCCGTTGCCGGCCGAAGCGATACTTCCAGTCGTCGTTCGGATCCAGATCAAAATAGAGCTGGTTGAGATCGGACCCCTTCGGGTCTGCAACGACAGAGTATTCGGAACGGTTCGGGCTTGTGCCGCCACCCGAGTTGAAGTCATCGATCAGCACGTGAAACACGTGGTCGAACTCGGCGAACGCGGACCAGCCTTTCCATCGGCCGGTCCGGTAGTTCAGCCGCAATCGCAACGTCGATGCGTTGGCATTCTCGAGGGCGTTGTCCTGGTCGACGTGCTCGTAGCGATACCGGCCCGATATCGAAGCCTTGCCCGAGGTGATCGCCGAACTCAGGTCTGTCGCTCCCTCCTCCTCGGTCGCCTGTCCTGCAGCGACGAGCGGCAGAACGGCAAGCAGACCGAGAAGGATGTTGTAACCGCGGTTCATGATTCCGTTCCTTTAGTAGATGTCATTCAATGTGTTGTAGACATTGAACTTGCCTGTCGGGGTGATCATCTCCGGCCCCTTGATGACGGCTTTCAGTTCACGCGTCTTGTCGTCCACCACGACGATCGCTGATTCCTGGTCTTTGCCACTCCAGACAGAGAACCAGACTTCATCGCCCGCCTGATTGTACTCGGGCTGTACGACACGTTTCGGTCCTTCACCCAGGTCGGCCCACTCCGCGATCGGCAAGGTCTCGAAGCCGGCCTCGAGATTATTGACGTCAAACACGGCGATGGACTGGCTGATCGACTCGTCCGGATTCAGTGGCGCGTCGACCCAGAGATTGGTCGAGTTCGGGTGCGATTTGACGAACAGTGAACCTCCGCCCATGCCGTCAATAACGCGAACTGCCTGCCAGGCATTGTCGGGGTGCCCTTCAGGGTCTGTGCCGAGGAACGTCACGTTGGCGTTGCCGAGCGCGCTCGTCACCCAGACAGGCCCGTATTCGGGATCATCGAGGTTGGCGCCACGACCCGGATGCGGTGTCTTCGTGACATCGGAAAGTGCGACGAGCTTGCGTTCTTTCGAGTCGACGACCGCAATCTTGTCGGACTGGTTGGCCGCGGTAAGAAAGTAGCGCTTGCTGCGATCCCAGCCACCATCGTGCAGGAACTTGGCCGCGCCGATGTCGGTGACGGCAATGTTCTCAATATCGCTGTAATCGACAAGCAGGATATGTCCCGTCTCTTTCACATTGACGATGAAGTCGGGGTGCTGGTGCGACGCAACAATTGCGGCAACACGCGGTTCCGGATGGTATTCCTGCGTGTCCACAGTCATGCCACGGGTCGACACGATCTTGAGCGGCTCGAGCGTGTCGCCGTCCATGATGACGTATTGCGGCGGCCAGTAGGAACCCGCGATAGCGTACTGGTCTTCGTAACCCTTGTACTTCGATGTCTCAACGGAACGCGCCTCCAGGCAGACCTTGATCTGGGCAACCGTCGCCGGCGGATCCATGTACAGGTCGACCATATTGATCAGCGCGTCACGACCGATCGTGAAGACGTAACGGCCCGATGCCGATACGCGTGAGATGTGCACGGCATAGCCGGTCTCGACGATGCTGACGATTTCCTTCGTGTCGCCGTCGATAATCGCGACCTGCCCGGAGTCACGCAGTGTCACGGAGAAAAAATTGTCGATATTGCGGCCGTGCTGCGGCCTGGACGGACGATCTTCAGGCGCAACCAGGACCTCCCACGTGGCCTTCATGTCCGCCATGCCGAACTCGGGCGGCATGGGCGGTTCCTGCTGCAGGAAGCGCGCCATGATGTCGATCTGCTCCGGCGTCATCTCACCTGAGGTTCCCCAGTTGGGCATGCCGGCCGGCGAACCATAGGTGATAAGGGCCTTGAGGTACTCGGTACCTTTCCCGAGCGTAATATCGGGCGTCAGCGCCGTTCCGGTAGCGCCCTTGCGCAGTACGCCGTGGCAGCCCGCGCAGCGTTCGAAGTACAGCTGGGTAGCGGTAGCGAACTCGGCTTCGGAAAGGACCGGGCCGCCAGGTGATGTGACCTGACGCGCTTCCTCGGCCGGTATGGCGGATGGTGTGCCCTGGTACTTGAGCTCGCCCTCGGTGGCGCCCGGATGGCGCTCGCCAGCGGCGCGGTCCGTCTGGCCGAGTTCGGCGCGCAATGCGGCGACTTCCGCGACGCTGACTGCGGCGAGGTCGTTTCCCCAGGAGCCGAACACGTAGGTGATGGCCGCTGCGAGATCTTCATCCGGCAGGTGACCAAGACTCGGCATGACGCCGTTGTACTCTTCGCCGTTGACCGTGATCGGCCCCTCGAGACCGAACAACGCGGCCGCGAGAACTTCCTGGCGATTACCCTGCAGGTAATCGGAGCCGGCCAGCGGCGGGAACGCGCCTTTCAGGCCTTCGCCGTTCGGCTGGTGACAGGCTCCGCAGTTGGCGTTATAGACGCCCTGGCCTCTGGCCATGAGTTCCTCTGCCGTCGCGACCGCCACTTCGGCGTCGTGGACGGCCGTATCCGCCTGTTCCTGTGCGCAGACTTCGATGGACAGTCCCAGCAATGGCGCCGCCAGAAGCATGCTAATCGTCTTGAGTTTCATCTTTTCTCCCCTGTCATTGCTGACGCTGCGGAAAATCACCACACGAGGTTCAGGCTGACGGACGCTGAGCGTCCCGGCTGAGCAAGGTATGGAAGAATCGGGTCGTCGGGAGCCAAACCGCGCACGTCAGTCCAGTTCCAGTAAGTGCGATCGGTCAGGTTCTGTAGCCCGGCTCGAACAGTGACGTTGTCGCCGAGCCTTTGTGAGAAGTAGAGATCGAAAACGGCGTACCCCGAGGGCTTGAACAGTTCGCCGCCTGATTCGTCGACCCGGTCATATGCGTCTGCAAGCGTGCTTTTCAGGCGCAGCTCGCGGGTCTGGTCGGCTGAATACCAGCCCAGGCCAACGATTGCCTTTGCGGGGCCTACCGAATTCACGGGTTGTCCCGTGTCGTCGTTGTCGCCGCGGGCGTAAAAGGCCGACCCTTCGAAAACAAATTGCTCCAGTTCGCCGAAGCGCACATTCCACCCGGCCTCGATGCCTTCGATAGTCGTCGCGTCGATGTTTTGCGACTGGAACAGCGTGTAACCACTGCCCGGGTCGACGCCGATATTCACCTTGGTCTCGATGAAGTGCTTGTAGTTGGTGCGGAAGGCAGAGATGCGCGCATTCGAGCGGAGCCCGTACCAGCGCAGGCCGACGTCCAGGCCATCGGAGGATTCGGATCTCAGATCAGGGTTGGGCACCGCGCGCACGCCGAATAGCGGCAGTTCGAGCGAGACGTTGGCGTCGGAGTAAGGTGGCGCCCGAAAGCCATGTGAATACTGGATGTAGGCGTCGATACCCGGCGTGATGCTGTAGATGACGCCGAGTTTGGGTGAGGTGTCGGACTCGTCTACGCGCGTCGTCTCGTAGTCCGGGTAATCGGCAAGGTACATCGCATCGACGGCGGGGTTGAGTTCGTGCCGGTCGGCGCGCAGTGCTGCGATGACTGTCCAGTTCTCGCCGATCGACATCGTGTTCTCGATGAAGGCCGCCGTTTCGGTCGTCTTGCTGTTCGGGAAGTCCCGCAGCGGGAAAACCTCGCCCAGCAGTACGTTGGTCTGCTCGCCTGTAGCCAGGTTGGTTGAGAGGCCGTTGCGAAATTCTTCGGTGCGGCGGTCGCGGTATTCGAGGCCAATGCCGACGCGGTGCGTCACGCGACCGCCCGAAAAGTCCTTCCAGGCGTTTATTTCAACGCCGCGGATTTCCTGGTCGTAGGAGAATGCGCGGTCGATCGACACGGGCGTACGTGCGGCCGCACGCTCGTCCAGCGTGTGCTGGTCGACTTCGGCCTGCTCCCGGAAACCGCGCAGTACTCCGCTCTCAATCCAGCTACCGGGTGAGCCGAATTCGTATGCGAGGTTAATGAGATCCATGCGTTGGGTATCGTCGCCCGCGAGCGCAGTGGTCGAACGAAAGCGGCCCGTGCCCAGCATCGAATTGAGGTCCGACAGGACATGACTTTCCTGGCGGACGGCACCGGCGCGCAGGGTGTGTCCGAAGCGATTGTCGAAAACAAATTTGAGCAGCGCCGTTTCGCGTGAGTAGTCACGGGAATCGACTTGCTTCGATACGGCCGCCGAATCTGCCTGTTCGCCGTCTCGCGTGCTATAGCCCGCAAGCAGTCCGAACGAGCCATCTTCCAGGGCCGCCATGACCCGGCCATGCGTGCTGTTGTCGCTGCCGCGCCAGGTACCTTGGAATTCAGCGCCAAATCGCCCGCGCCTCACGACATCGGAAGGATCTGGCGTGCGCACGGCCACGACACCGCCGATGGCCGAGCTGCCGTAAAGGGCGGAAGCCGGCCCATGCAGTACCTCGATATTCTGTATCAACCCGGCGTCGATAAAGTCACGGGTGGCATTGGAGAAGCTGCCGGTATCGAACTGGTCGCTGAGCGGTACGCCGTCGACGAGTATGGCAACGCGGTTGCCTCCGATGCCGCGAATATTGATGCCCTCGGCACCGAAGCGCGTACCGGCGCCCTCGACCCCAATGCCCGGCACGTAACGGAACACGTCGCCGACCGAGGTGGCGAGCTGGGCATCCAGCTCACTGCGCGACAGGACCGTAACGTTGGCCGCGACGTCCCGAATCGAGCGCTTGTCCTTGTGTGCGACCACAACGACCTGGTCGATAGTCTCGTGTTCGGCGGTACCGTCGGCTGACCACGCGGTGGACACAGCAAAGAGAGCAGCCGCAGCAACCGCAGTGGGTGTTACGCGGGCGTAGTGCATCTTGCTTCCCTTTGACGCGGGGTGATCCGGATACCTGAATTGTCCTGCTCTGACCTCACGCATCCATGATCTAGATCAAGTCAATCTCCCGGCCGCCTCAGGCAGGCGCCGCAGCCCGGGTTGTGGTGAGAGGTCGAACCCGTGGGCCTTATCGGGCTATGCTTGGCGGCAGTTATGACTCCTGGGGGGAGGGGCGGTGGCCGGCAGAACAACAGAATCCTGGTCCGGGCGGGCAGCATTCATACTCGCCTCCATCGGCGCGGCCGTCGGGCTGGGCAACATCTGGAAGTTCCCGTATACGCTCGGCAGCAGCGGCGGCAGCGCATTCGTTCTTATCTACGTGCTGGCCATGCTCCTGATCGCCACGCCGATCATGCTGTCGGAAATGGTCATCGGCCGGCATGCACGGATGAGTGCGCCGTCGGCCATGCGCAAAGTTGCCCTCGAAAGCGGCACAAGCAGCTGGTGGCAGGCGGTTGGCTGGATGGGCCAGCTCGTGCAGCTGCTCGTACTGAGTTTCTATAGCGTGATCGCCGGCTGGACGATGGCCTACCTGTTCAAGTCCATCAGCGGCGAACTGCACGGGCTCACTCCGGCGGAGATCGGGCAGGACTTCGACGCGTTCCTGCACGATCCGTCGTGGTTGATCCTCTGGCATTTCCTGTTCACGGCAATGACGGTCTTCATCGTCTCGCGGGGCGTCCGCATTGGGCTCGAGCGGGTTGTCCGCGTGCTGATGCCGGGGCTGTTCGTCATGCTCGTGGGGCTTGTAGTCTATGCGGCCATCAACTTCGAGTTTGCGGCGGCGACCAGGTACCTGTTCACCGCCGACCTGAGCAAGATCACGCCGGGTGTCGTACTGGCGGCCGTCGGACAGGCGTTTTTCTCGGTCAACGTCGGCGTCGGTGCGGTGCTGACCTACACGGCTTACCTGCCGAGAGAGGTCAACCTCGTGCAATCGGCAGTGGCGGTCGCCATCGGCGATACGTTCATCGCGCTACTCGCGGGGTTGGCCATATTCCCGATCGTCTTTACCTACGGCCTCAATCCCTCGGAAGGCCCGGGCCTGATCTTCGTCACGCTGTCGACGGCGTTCGCGGCGATGCCCGGTGGCAGCATCATCAGCGCGGCCTTCTTCCTGATGTTGCTGTTCGCCGCGCTGACCTCGTCGATATCCATGCTGGAGACAACGACGGCTCGAGCGAGCGAGATTCCCTGGCTGTCGCGGCCGAATGCGGCAACGCTGATCGGCTCATTCACATTCCTGCTCGGACTCGTCACCGTGCTGTCGTTCTCGAAGTGGGAGTTCGTCTTTCCGCTGGGCAACTTCGCCACGTTCGCGAACAAGACGCCGTTTGACCTGATCGACTATCTCGTATCGAACATCCTGATGCCGCTCGGCGGCATGCTGTATGCGTTGTTTGCCGGGTGGTGGGTCGCGCGCAAGACGCTTGTCCACGAACTGGACATCGGCGATGCGATGCTATTCAGATTCTGGCTGCTGCTGACACGCGTCGTGGCGCCGCTGGCCGTCGCCGCGGTGTTCGTCTACAACCTGTCGTAGGCAGAAGTTGATGGGGTCAGAGCCATGGCTCTGACCCCGAGGGCCTTGCGATGGGGTCAGAGCCATGGCTCTGACCCCGAGGGCTTTACGCTAGGGTTTCAGTGCCCGGTAAAGAAACGGCAGGCTCACGTCCATCCGGTAGTCGATACCGGAGTGAGTGCCGTCGAACTCCTGGTACGTATGCGCAATTCCGCTTTTCTCCAGTTCCCGCGACAGGATCCGGCAGCCGTACTGAATGAAGTACTGATCGCGCCAGCCGCAGTCGATGAAGATGCCCTTCATTGTCTTCAGATTGGCGCGGTACTTTTTCACGAGAAAAATCGGGTCATGGGCGAGCCACTTATTCCACCGCGACTCGATGAATTCACCGGTTTCCAGATCGAGAGGCAACTTGAATCCGTTGGGAGCAGACGGGACCGGGTCGTATGTTGCGGCCATGGCGACCATCATCAGCGTGTGGACCTCGGCCATTGAGGGGCTCTTGTTGGTCGCGAAGTTATCCAGGAACCGACGAATGCGGCCGTCGTCGTTGCCGGCCGGCAGCGTGTCCAGGCGTTTCGGCCGGTGGTATTTGCCGGTCTTCAGCTTCGGCGCCCGGTACTTTGAGAGCTCGGTCAGCGCCTCGGGCCAGCAGCACTTGTAGACGAAGTCGAAGTAGGCGTCACCCGAATGGTCGGCAACGGCGCCCCAGTACTTGTTGTACTTCATCGCATGGATGATGGCGGCGTATCCGCCTGAGGATTTGCCGAAACAGCCGCGGTGGTCACGGTCTGCCAGCGTGCGAAACTCCTTGTCGATGAACGGTATCAACTCGCGTGTCAGGTAGTCGGCGTACCTTCCTATCGCGCTCGAGTTGATGTACTGGTTTCCGCCCAGGGACGTATAGCAGTCCGGGAACACGATGATTGCCGGGCCCATCCTGCGTTCGCGAATCAACCGCGCGGCCTGGTCGGGAATGTTCTCCGAAAAGTTGCGCCAGTTGGTGTGAGACCAGCCCGATCCCGTGTAGCCGACCAGGTCGTATAGCACCGGGAACCTGCGATTGGCCGGTGCCTTGTCGTACTGCGGGGGCAGCCATACCGGGAACTGTCGCACATGCGGATCGCCGAGACGATTGCCGCGCAGGACCTTCGAGTCGTGTTCAACGACAACTATTCTGCCGTCAGCCATCAGATCCTCGGTACGCGCACCGCTGAAGCAACGATCTCGAACTGGGGTCCTGCCTCCACGGCCGCGCTGTCAGAGCCCATGTCCTCCTCCAGGTGTGCGGCCTGTTCCGCGGACAACTCAACCTGCTTGAGTTTGCCCACCAGCGTCACGTCGCGACCGCTGATGTCGGTCGGCACGAAGAAACTGTAGTCCTTGAACGACACCCGCACGGTCGTGGCCCCATCCTTCGCGATGAAGAAGCATCCTTTCTTCTGGCAGACCTGCGAAACGCGGGCCTCTACGACGATGCTCTTGTCAGCATAGTCCTCGTGCTGCGCGACCAGCGCCGCAAGGGCGACCGGCTCGGCCGATTCGGGCATAACGGCGCCGAAAGTCTCGTGCGTGTCCGTCACCTCGACTGGCTCCGACAGGCGAATCACTTTCGGCTCGTCGCCGGCCCAGGCGAGCTGGCTGGCGAACAGGACGCCAACGGACATGGCGAGCCTGGCATGGAAAGAAACTGGCTTGGATGACATGGGTTCGTGCTCCTCGGCGGTCGCCGCTGGGTGACTCAGGGAACCCTGTTGTAACAATTCCGGCGCCCGGTGTTAAGAGACCGGTGCCGTGGCCGGATCAGCCTCGTAATTGCCGGCCGCAAACTCCCAGTTCACCAGGTTATTGAGAAACGCGTCGATATACGCATCGCGCTTGTTCTGGTAGTCGAGGTAGTAGGCGTGCTCCCACACGTCGAGCGTAAGGATAGGGATGAGCCCGCTGGTCAGCGGCGAATCGGCGTTGCCGGTCGTGACGATCTCAAGACCGTCGCTGGTGCGCACGAGCCATGCCCAGCCGCTGCCGAACTGGCCCATCGCCGCCGCCTTGAACGCATCACGGAAGCCGGCGAGGTCACCGAAGCGCTCATTGATGGCGTCGGCCAGGGCGCCGGTTGGCTCTCCGCCGCCGGTGGGCGCCATGCTGTGCCACAGAAAAGTGTGGTTCCAGGCCTGCGCGGCGTTATTGAAGACAGCCGTATCGCCGGCGTCATGCGAACCCAGGATGACGTCTTCGAGCGATCGGTCCTCGTAGCCTGATCCGGCGACCGCTGCGTTCAGTTTGTCGACGTAAGCCTTGTGATGCTTGCCATGGTGGTAACCAAAGGTCTCCGCAGAAATGTGCGGCTCCAGGGCATCGGCCGGGTACGGCAGATCTGCCAGTTCGAATGACATGTGTTCAGCTCCTCAAGAACGCGATTTCAGGGCGCGCAGGATAGCCGTGTTGTGTGACATTTCGGCGTCTCGAAACAAAAAGTTACGAACCGCGCGCCAGCACCCTCCGGAAGCTGTAGTAGAGCATCGGGATCACGACCAGCGTCAGCAGGGTCGAGATCAGGATGCCGAAGATCAGCGAGATCGCCAGCCCGTTGAAGATCGGGTCGTCGAGGATGAAGAACCCGCCCATCATGGCAGCGATTGCGGTCAGCACGATCGGTTTGGCCCTCACGCTGGCGGCCCGCACCACGGCGTCCTCCAGCGACTTGCCCGCGCGCTGCTCTTCCATGATGAAGTCGACGAGCAGTATAGAGTTTCGCTCAATTATGCCGGCCAGCGCGATCATGCCGATCATCGAGGTCGCCGTGAACTGCGCGCCGAGGAGCGCGTGCCCGGGCATCACACCGATAATCGTCAGCGGGATGGGCGCCATGATAATGAGCGGTACTGCATACGATCGGAATTGCCCGACGACGAGCAGATAAATCAGCACGAGACCAACCGCATAGGCCATGCCCATGTCCCGGAAGGTCTCG